>Ga0307998_1001353_pt1 | contig 13117 bp, 13 predicted proteins | sample Davwhametageno37_FD_203147 | JGI IMG/M metagenome (GOLD analysis project Ga0307998, IMG submission 203147) | Marine microbial communities from Davis Island wharf, Antarctic Ocean - #37 | ecosystem: Environmental > Aquatic > Marine > Unclassified | place: Antarctic Ocean: Davis Island wharf... | reverse complement strand
GGTTTGTAAAAAGCAAAATTATTCGAGCTAATGTTGGTGACAATATTCACGGGAATATTTTTGAAGCATTAATAGGCGCAATTTATTTAGATAAAGGATATGTTTTTTGTCAGAAATTTATTTACAAAAAGGTAATTGTTCCATATGTAGATATTGAAAAATTAGAGGGTAAGATTACAAGTTATAAAGGCTTAATTATTGAATGGTGTCAAAAACAAAAGAAAAAATATAGTTTTGATACTTATGAAGACTCAGGAAATGATCCTATAAAACATTTTAGCGTTAAAATAAGTATAGACGGCGAGCAAATTGCCAAAGGAAGAGCTACTTCAAAGAAAAAAGCAGAAGAACAAGCCTCAAAAAGAGTCTATTTTGCGCTTCAAAATCAAATATCTTTAGATTAAAGCGATAACGTTTTCGTGAATATAACTCAAAATACTCGCAAACTATTAGTAATTTAGCCCGATTAGAGGTTGAAAGTAAGTTTAAAATGTATGCAAATTCACGCTTTAGGTTTAGAAGATTTTTGTGAAGAAGAATATTCGTTAATAGGTATTCATACAGCATTAGAGGACTACAAGCTTGCGTACCTTTTAAATAAAAACTTAAAGACGCAATTTTATAAATCTCAAAATAATTTAGAATTTGAGAATGATAAAAACAAGGCATCATTTTCTATCTATAATTTCTCAAGTAAAAAATATGACTTTGATTGGTTTTTAATAGCCAATAGCTTTAAAAGAGAAAACCAAACAGAATCAAACGAATTACGGTTAACAACGGAAACAAAAACATACTTAATTCCAGAAAAGAAAAAAGTAGACTTTTTTATTAAAATTTCTGGGGAAGTAGATGTGGACTTTGTGATAAGTGCGGTGCAGAAAATTAAAAATATTGAACAGATTATAACCTCTTACTCAATAGATAAAAACACGCTAAAGTCGAAAGACTTTTTAATATTTTAATATGATGGATTATAAAAAAACAAAAATAGTTGCAACACTAGGCCCTGCAACAGATTCTAAAGAAGTTTTAACAAGATTAGCCAAAGAAGGTGTCAATGTTTTTAGAATTAATTTTTCGCATGCTGAATACGAAAATGTTAAAAAAACTGTAAAAACGATTAGAGAAGTCAACGAAGAAAATGGGTTTAATGTTGCCATTTTAGCAGATTTACAGGGTCCGAAACTACGTGTTGGCGTTATGGAAGACAATGTAATTTTAGAAGATGGAACTTTATTTACCTTTACTACAGAAAAATGTATTGGGACCAAAGAAAAGGCATTTATGACTTACAAACGTTTTCCAAAAGACGTAAAGGTTGGTGAGCAAATAATGGTTGATGATGGTAAATTACTTTTTGAAGTAGTTTCTACAGATAAAGACAAGGAAGTAGTTGTAAAAACAATTGTGGGTGGTCCTTTAAACTCTAAAAAAGGAGTAAACTTACCGAATACAGCAATTTCTTTGCCTGCTTTAACTAAAAAAGATAAAGAAGACGCGATATTTGCTTTAAGCTTAAACGTAGATTGGATGGCGCTTTCTTTTGTAAGAACGCCAGAAGATTTAAGAATGTTGCGTGATCTTATCGATGAACATTCGGATTATAGAGTTCCGGTTATTGCTAAAATTGAAAAGCCAGAAGCAGTTGCAAACATAGATGCATTAATTCCTTATTGTGATGGTTTAATGGTTGCTCGTGGAGATTTAGGGGTAGAAATTCCGATGCAAGACGTACCCTTAATCCAGAAGAAACTAGTAAGACGTGCAAAGAGAGCAAGAATTCCTGTAATTATTGCAACTCAAATGATGGAAACAATGATTGACAATGCTGTTCCTACAAGGGCAGAGGTAAATGATGTTGCAAACTCAATCATGGACGGTGCAGATGCAGTAATGCTTTCTGGAGAAACTTCTGTTGGAAAACATCCAATTCGAGTAATTCAAAAAATGGCAGAAATTATTAAAGCCGTAGAAAACTCTAGAATGATTAAAGTACCGCATGAAGCACCGCATATAAGAACAGATAGATTTATTACAAAGTCTGTTTGTCACCATGCTGCATTAATGGCAAATGATATTGAAGCAACAGCAATTTCTACTTTAACCAATAGTGGGTATACGGCGTTTCAAATATCTGCTTGGAGACCACAATCTAAAATATTGGCATTCTCATCAGAAAAAAGAATTTTAGGAAAATTAAATTTACTTTGGGGTGTGAAGGCCTTTTATTACGATAAAAACTTAAGTACAGACGATACGGTTGTAGACATTAACAACATTTCTAAAGAAAAAGGGTTTGTAAAGGCAGGAGATTTAATGATTAACCTTACTTCTATGCCAGTTGAAGCGAAAGGTATGGTAAACACATTAAGAGTTTCTGAAATAGACTAAAACACCTGTAAATATAAGTTTAAAAGCATCTTGAAGAAATCAAGATGCTTTTTTTATGCAGTACATTAGAACTTTAATTGTAGTATCAATTAGGATTGCAAATGTCAATCTAATTTTGTCGAATACTTTTTAAACTTTACAAATCTAACTTCTTAGAAATAATAATGGCATCATTAGTAACAAAGGGCATGGGCATCATATCTTTTGTTCTTGGTTTTAGGTTGAACCTTTTATTTGATAACAAATCGTAAGAAACTTCATTTAAAATAAGAGCTAACTTCTGGTCTAAATCAACAGAGAAAGAAAGTGTTAGTTCGGTATCATTATTTCCTAAATGATACACTAAAAAAGTGCCGTTTTTTAAACTGTACTTTTTACCATTATTGACCAAAACATCGTTCACTTTAAACTGATATAATAACAGCTTATTTTTAGTTAAAAATTCTAATTTATTTATTTTCCTCTGGGGTGTAATTGTGAGCTCCAAAAAGCGCTTTTCACCAATCACTGTATCTAGTTCGGTGGTAATTTTTGAAGACGGAATCGCCTTATAATTGGTTTTTTTAGCATACTTAAAGCGCGTATTGTATTTGCTTTTGGTTTCTGCGTTTTCGATTTCACCTTTGGTAAAGTCTCCTTTAAAAATTTGTTTAGTATACCTATCGAAAGTAGTATTATAGGTGCCAAAATAAGCAGTTTCGTTGTCAGAGTTCTGAACATAAACAAGACTGTTTGGTTTTTTATTATCAATAGAAAAGCCGCTGTTATAAGTTGCAATTCCAAAAAATACAAGCGCTAAAAACCCTGTCCATTTTTGTGTCCAAAAAGACTTTTTTTGATGAAATGAGAGGAGCATCAATCCGAAAAGTAACACGATAAAAACAGCACTTATAAAGAGTGTTTTTAAGCCTAAACCAACGGGAAACATCTTTACTAGTGGTGCAAAAATATATAGGGTTGGTATGGATAAGAGAGTGCATAAAATACGTTTCGATTTGTCTTTTAAATTTAAGAGTACTGCAATTGCTAAACTGAAGAGTGCGCAAATAACAGGAATTATAAAAAACCCTGAACCTTTTAAATAAGCACTAATTATAAAATTAAGAATCAGCCAAAAGAAAATGGGTGCAATCAACAAATTAGTTGGTTTTTCTTCTTTTGCAGTTCGTTTGTAAATGGTAAAGAGCATCCATAAATTTAAGAATACAAAAGCGACTATATATTCATAGCCATTGTAGGTGAAACCTTGTAAAATATCATTGTATTGCGGATGAATTATCAACAAGAACTTCCACAAGCCAAAAGAAACACCACCGCATAAAATTAAGGAAATCAAAAAGGGAATAAAGCCTTTTAGAATTCCTTTTACATCAATCTTATTCAAAGAAATTCCAAAAAACAATAAAACTAAAAAAAGGATTCCACATAAAAGTACCATTGGAAAAACCCAAGAGAAAGGGTAGGTAATTAACTTTATAAATGGAAAGTTTACATACACAAAATCTTCGTCTGAATTTAAGTCTGTGATATCTGAATTTGAAAAATAATTTAAAGAAGTTGTAAAATAATCTGCTTGGTGTAAAAGTGTTTCTCTGTCTAAACGTTCATAAGAATCTTGTGCAGTATGATAATCGAAATGATCTCCAATAAATGCGAAGTTGAAGCCATTAATATTTGCATCTTCTCTAAAAACAGTTAGATCTGTATCATTTGGTAATTTTTTATAGATCGCATACATCAAGGAATTTGCTGCAGGAAAATTTGGTTTTGTAGCTAAAAACTCAGAAAGTAATTTGCTGTTTTTGCCATTGGTTTCCATAAGCATATAACTTGGGCCGCCACTTCCTCTCGCTTCAAAATTTAAAACCAAACCAATATCTTTTGTCCAAGAATGGGTGTCTACAAATGCTTGTGCGCCTAATAAGCCTAATTCTTCAGCATCAGAAATTAAAACAACGATATCATTTTTATGCGGTTCATCTTTTGCTATAAAAGCTCTTAAGCCCTCTAGGATCGTAATAACTCCAGAGCCAGCATCACTTGCTCCCAAGGAAGAATGCGGATTAGAATCGTAATGCGTAAGTAACATCAGTGCTTTTCCAGGATCAGTACCTTTTAATTTTGCAATTATATTTTCTGCAGTTGTTGCTGCAAACCATTTTTTATTGATGGCTGTTTGTGTTTGAATTTCAGTTTCAAAACCCATTTTCTGTAATTCTGAAACAATATAATTTTGAACTTTTTTATGTTCTTTAGATCCCACATAATGTGCCTCTTTACTAATATTTTTAAGATGCTTAAGTGCATTATCTATAGAAAAATCTGTTTCAGTAATACTTTTAGAGGAGTTTAAAGTTGGTTTTAAATCTGCAAAACTCCAATAAATTACTCCTAGTATTATGAGTATAGAGACAATGGTAGAGAATCTTTTCATGAGGGTTTTTTATTTCTATAAATGTATGAAATAAAAAAACTTCAATCAAAAATTAGAAAACTTCAAAATATTTACTAACTTTATTACAAACTAAAAGACGATCATTATGGGGATTAAAAGCTTTCAAGGAAAAAGAGAAACGAATCAGGCAAAGGAAGGGTCTCAAATTTTGGTGTCGGATTATATGACTACAAACTTAATTACCTTTAAAGCGGAAGACACTTTAGACCATGTAATTGAGCAGTTAATTGCTTATAAAATTTCTGGCGGACCTGTTGTAAATGATAAAAATGAACTAATTGGTATTATTTCTGAAGGAGATTGTATCAAACATATTTCAGATAGCATGTATTATAACATGCCTATGGATAGCACGAATACTGTTGAAAAAAACATGGTTTCAGAGGTAGAAACTATTGCTAAAAATATGAATATTTTTGATGCAGCAACTAAATTTATCAGCTCGAAAAGAAGGCGGTTTCCAATTGTAGAAAATGGAAAACTCATTGGACAAATTAGTCAAAAAGATATTTTAAAAGCAGCGTTAAAAATGAAAGGAAATCGTTGGAAACAGTGAAGGGATTACCGCTAATTGTGAATATTTAGAAGTAAAACTTACGGCTGCTTAAATAAATCCTTTTTTTCTCGCTTTATTGGTTAAGTCTTTGTCTTCAGGACCAGAAACTTCAAAAATATTTTTTAGATTTCTTTTTTTCTTTTCTAATCTAGCAATCGAAAGTGGAATTGCCGTTGGAAGATCTTTCATTTTTGTGCCTACAGAAAGTTCATATAGAAGTCTTCTACCAATTTTATCTAAGAGTAAGTCGTTTAACATTTCATTTCTGATGGTTTGGGAGACAGAACTACTGTAATACGGAGGAGGTTTAAGGAGTAATTTTATAGCATTTACAAGTTCGTCTGTTGTGATATCGTTTTTAATTAATAATCCGTCCGGATTTAAGTTTTTCATTAAACTATAAATTCTGTAATTATCATTATGCGTAGTTGAAACATTAATCTTTATAAAGTCCAAGCCAATTCCTTTACAATCGAAGATATTAGCGTTCTTTCCGAATCAATAGAAAAGTATCATTCTCTAGTGTCAAATAACCTTCATTATAAATATAAAAATAAGTGTTTCCCGTTTTGGTTTTATAGATAGAGGTAAAGAATTGAAAGTCGAAACCTTTGTCATATAATTTAGTTCTTGTTATTTTTGTTTTACCAGAAATATTTAATTCAGATAAAATTTTATAATTTTTTCGAAGGCGATTGTTAATGTTTCTAATTAGGTTTTTACTGTCTTTATTTATTTGGTTATTATAAGCATTTCTGCAATAATCTGAACAGAATTTTTTGTCTACTCTTCCTTTTACAGACTCTTTACATTCTAAACATTCTCTAGTTTCCATTGCATAAAGATACACCAAATTACCCGTTTACAAACGACTACAAGTAATTACAACCGAAAGTAATTGTTTTGCAACCGAATAAAACTTGCATGGTATCGCAACTTTGCAGTGTCAAACGAATTGACAAAAATAAATTATAAACTTACACTTAAAATAAAAGTGTTTAAAAACTTATCTTATGAATACGTTAAGAAACAAAGTACAATTGATTGGTAGATTAGGTCAAGAACCAGAAATAGTAAGCTTTAAAGATGGCAACAAGATGGCAAAATTTTCTATGGCAACAGATGATAGCTATAAAGACAAAGAAGGCAGTAAGGTAGAGCGGGCTTATTGGCACAATATTGTGATTACTGGAGGTCTTGTTAAAGTAGTAGAAAACTATGTAAATAAAGGGCAGGAAATTGCTGTAGAAGGAAAGTTAACAAATAGGTCCTACGAGACTAAAGAAGGCGAAAAAAGATATATTACAGAGATATTGGTTAGTGAACTTTTGCTTTTGGGAACGAAATAAAAGGAAGAATTTTGTTTTGAAAAAGAATAAAATCCACTCAACTGAGTGGATTTTATTTTATATTAGCTTTTTATCTAAATTTGTGACATTAAAAGGAGCATATGAAAAGCATTAAAATTCTATCAATCTTAACAATTTTATTGGGTTTTGTCCAATGTGGAAGCGGTACGTTCGTTCAAAATCCTTCATTTGAAGTAGAAAAAGCATTTTATAATAATTGGGTTGGAGGACAACCGGGAGTTAGTGGGACAAAGCTAGAGATTCATTTAAAAAATGCATCAGAAATTATTTTCGATTCATTGTACTTCAATAATAAAATAACCAAAGCAGAGGTGCTTCAAAAAGAAGAAATAACACAAATAATCGGTCATTATTCAACGTCGAAAAGAATGAATAGCGATTTAATTATAGACCTAGACCCTAAAAAAGAACTACAAAATACAACTCCAATCATTAAGAAACTGCCTTTTGAACTAAACACGAATGAAGCAGTTGTTAGTTATAAGAAAGGGAAAAAAACACTTTTTTTAAGGATTGAAAACATAAAAAAAACACAATCTACATTTTTCCCTTCAGTAAATAAAGAATAGATAATCACTTAATTATTAAGATTTAAACCGCTAATTTATTAGCGGTTTTATTTTTGGCACGTAATTTGGTTATTGTTAAGGTGTAAATATAAAACTACAGCTTATGAAATTATTAAAATTACTTTTCATATTTAGTATCACAGGAATACTATTTAGTGCATGCAATACAGCTCACGAAAATGATTTTAGAGGCAACGAAATCTCTTTAGAAGAAGTGGTGACGGGTTATGATTTATGGTACGTAGATTATCACAGAACAATTGGTAATCGAGATATTCCTTTTGTATCTAAAGCATTTACACTTTCATTTTTAAACGGAATATTATATGCAAATAACAACATTGTAGATATCGGTTTTACAGGAAACGGATTAGGAATAGATGTTGGAACTTATGATGCGTTTTCGGGGGTTTTAGAAACAAGACATGATGCAGATGGCAGACATGATTTTGAGGTTACTGTTATTTCTTCAAACGAATTAAGACTTTATAATTACAGACAAAACGTTAGCTATTTTTTAATAGGATATCAAATAAACACTTTCGACTATGACAGGTTATTTTATGAAAATATAGAATACTTTTTACAAGAATATGCTGCATGGGAAAAAACAGCTACGGCAGGAGGTGTAGCAAACCCTTTTGACGAAGAGAATTACTTACAGTTTACACCAGAAGATATAACAACATTTTATAGTTCTAAAGACGTCTTTGGCACACAATTTGTAGATATAAATTGGAGTTACGTTGGTGGTTATGAAGTGTTTGATGTCGTGGGTTTCGAAAATCTAAAGATAATAACATTGAATTATGATGGTGGAGACCTTGAAGAATTTGAGCTAAGTGTTGTAAATGACGGTAAGATTCGGTTATTTAATCTAAGTTCAGAAACAACTTACGATTATGAAGGAAGAGGGTTTATACAATATTTAAAAGGAGAGAAAACAAATAAAACAGCAAAGTCTCGTGTAAACAACTCCAATAGAAAACGTACCAAAGTAAAAAGAGAAACAAAAAGAAGAAGAAATTGAAAATAAAGTTTGGTTAGTTGATTTTGATTGGTTTTTTAAGAGCCAATTGAAAGGTAAACCGCCCCGATAGGGGCGGTTTATTTTTGTTAATAATTGCTGAAAAAAATATTCTTTTTAAAACTAAAAATAACACCTAGTTTTCATAATTTTAAGGATTCCAAATTTAATGCCTTGTAGAGCGGAGTTGAGACTTAATTTACTACTTTTCAATGGCTTTTTAAGTGGCAAAAATACTTTAAAATGAAACCAACAGCATTTATAACCGGCGCAACTTCTGGAATTGGAAAAGCCACCGCAGAAATTTTTGCAAAAAATAACATTCGTTTAATTCTTTGCGGAAGACGAGCAGTTCGTTTAGAAAAGATACAGCAAGAATTAGGTAAACTTACAGAAGTGACTACATTGCAATTTGATGTTTCTAAAAGGAGTGAAGTTGAAAACGCAATCGCGTCGCTTCCAGAAAATTTCAAAACAGTAGACATTCTGATCAATAATGCAGGAAATGCTCATGGATTGTCGACCATACAAGATGGTGATGTTGATGATTGGGATGCGATGCTAGACATTAATGTAAAAGGGTTATTATATGTTTCTAAAGCAATATTTCCTCAAATGATCGCAAGAAATAATGGGTTTATTGTAAATATTGGCTCTATTGCAGGGAAAGAAGTGTATCCTAATGGAAACGTATACTGTGCCTCTAAACACGCTGTAAATGCCTTAAATAAGTCTATGAGAATTGATTTGAATAAACACAATATTCGCGTTGCTGCAATTCATCCGGGTGCTGTAGAAACAGAATTTTCAGAAGTTCGTTTTAAAGGCGATTCAGAAAAAGCAAAATCGGTGTATACAGGATATAAGGCACTGCAACCAGAAGACATTGCAGATATTATTCATTTTGTAGTGACAAGACCTTATCATGTAAATATCGAAGATTTAGTTGTGTATCCTACTGCTCAGGCAAGTGCAACAATTATGAATAAAAGCGAACATGATAAATAAACGCTTACTTATCAAAAATTTACTTTCTCATAATGATGAGAATAGTTTTTATGATAAAAAGCAACAATTATCTTTTGATTCTAAAGATGGAAAAGCCAAGTTTTTAAAACATATTAGCGCACTATCAAATTCCAACCCATTCAATAATTCATATATCGTAATTGGTATTGAAGACGAAGAAAACAAGATATTTGGAGTTGATTTTTACGATGACAGCAAAATTCAAAATTTGGTTAATGCCTATTTAAAAAATCCCCCAAAAATTGAATACGAGAACGTTTCTTTTCCCGGTTTACCCCGCCACAAAGTAATTGGTTTGGTTACTATTTATCCAAAGAATAACATTACTTCGTTATTAAAAAACGCTTGGAAGTATAAAAAAAACACTATTTTTCATAGAATAGGAAGTAATTCTATGCCTTTTTTAGGAATTAACTTTGAGCTCAAAAACACGAATAAAGAAACAGTCGCTGCGATAGAAAAAAACGCAAGTAATAATATAAAATTAACCTTAGATAGTGTTTTTGATTTTATCAAGAATCACAAATCAGAGTACAACCCGCAATACAAAGTTTTTAACGAACAATTTGTTTTGTGTTGGGCAGGAAAACAAAAGCGTGTTCAAGACGAAGTATATTATTCTAGAGTAGATATAGAGTTGATAAATGAACAGGTTCAATTATTTTTTTCTGCTTTAGATGATGTTCAAATCACCTACAATAAGAATTCTTTTATAATTACAGAATACGTTTATTTGGGTTTAGAAAAGCAAGAGAAATACTATCCTTTAGAAAAAACCATTATCCATTTTAAAGAAAATGGGAAACACGATATCGTAAAAGAATTTCTTTTTCAACCACCAATTTTTGATGCTGCAGTAATAACGAATCTTTATACTAATTGTAAATTAATTATAAAGAAAATTGAACAGAAAAAACCGTTATCTTTAATTGAGCAGGAAGCAGTTTTGCGATTGCCAACCCATTGTTTAATTTGTTATTTACACGGCTTTTTAGAGGTTGAAGAATTACTTAAGAAGCCAAAAGAATATATGAAAGACTTAGAAGAGGAAGCTACGTATTTAAAATACAAAGAGACCTTGCGCGTTATTAGAAAAGTGAAGTATGCTTAGAAATAAATAGTTAGATTTCAAAAAAAAATAAACAAATTTTATAATTATAGATTTAATTTTATCTCAAATCTCAAATTATAAAATTTGCACATTGCAAGCTGTTTTCATCAATTTCTTTGCTAAAAGCGTACACAGTTATTTATTTATGCTTATTTGTAAAATGTTTTATTCCTGTTATTCTTCATTAATATACACTGGCGATTCCAACTTTTCTATAAGCACTCCTATTGGTTCTGCAAAAAGACCTTTATTTCTAAGAATAGTTTCAACTCTTTCAGAAGCCTCTTTTTTAACAGCAATTAGTAATCCTCCACTAGTTTGTGGATCACATAAAATATGTTGCTTTCTTTCATCTTTAAGCGTAAGTTTATGTCCATAACTTTCCCAATTTCTTAAAGTTCCACCTGGCACACATTTTTTATCGAGATATCCATGAATTTCTTCGAAAATTGGTATTTTCTTATAGTCAATTATGGCAGATACTTCACTTCCCTCGCACATTTCTATCAAATGCCCCATTAATCCAAATCCAGTTACATCTGTTAAAGCTGTTATTTCTTCAATTTCGGAGAGTTCCAATCCAACATCATTTAAAACAGTCATTGAATTCGCAGCAATATCTTTGTGTTCATCGGTTAAAAGCCCTTTCTTTTGTGCGGTGGCTAGAATACCAATACCTAAAGGTTTGGTTAAATAGAGTATGCTTCCAGATGCTGCCGCATCATTGCGTTTTAGGTTAGAAATTGGAACTGAACCCGTTACGGCCAGTCCAAAAATAGGTTCCGGGTTGTCAATACTGTGACCTCCCGCAAGTATTATTCCAGCGTCAGAGCACGCTTTTCGGCCTCCTTCCATTACTTCAGCAGCAACTTCTGGAGCTAGTTTATCAATAGGCCATCCTAAGATTGCGATTGCCATTAACGGCTTTCCTCCCATGGCATATACATCGCTAATCGCATTTGTAGCTGCGATTCTTCCAAAGGTAAAAGGGTCATCTACGATTGGCAAGAAAAAATCTGTGGTACTAATAATACCAATTCCATTTCCCATATCGTATACTGCTGCATCATCTCTTGTGTCGTTCCCTACTAAAAGACGAACATCCTCAATTTTTGGTGTGTTGGATGCTAATATTGTCGTTAATACCTTTGGTGATATCTTGCATCCACAGCCTGCACCGTGACTAAAGCTTGTTAATTTTATTGTTTTATCCATTTTTATTATCTGGTAAGCTTATTAAAAAATCTGCTGTTTTTTTAGGGTTTATTTGAGGTACTTTAATTTTTTGAATTGTAGTTTCTTCTCGCTTTTGCAATCCTTTTAAATAGTATTTGTCGTAATAGAAAAGTGTAATCTCTACAACTTTGTGATAATCTTTACTTGCTAGTGCTTCCAAAGCTAGTTTAGCTCTATCGTTTCCGAGCCTTTTTGCTATTCGACCAATTGATTCTGCCAATTTATCTTGATTTAGGTTGGCATAGGTATCTACGAGATGTTTTGTCCTTTCTTGAAAGGGCACATCTAAAAAATACACAGGCATCTTGCCCATCGCTAAATAAAAAGCATTTGGAATTGATACTTTTCCAATAGATTTGCTTTCATCTTCAACCCATATTGCTGTATTAGGATTCAAACTTCGCAGTTTTGAAAATAGATTATTTTCAAATTGTTCAGTTGTTGGTTGTGGTGGAAGATCTATGCCTCCAAAAGCAGACCCTCTATGGTTTGCCAATCCTTCTAAGTCTATTACTTGCTGTCCCTTTATTTTTAGAGAATGAAGTATTTCTGTTTTGGCAGCACCGGTATACCCGCCTAAAATCTTAAGATTAAATGTTTGTTCAAAAAATTGTAACACATAGTTTCTAAAAGCTTTGTAGCCTTTTTCAATAACATATACCTTTTTAAAACCGTTATCACTTAGATGGTTAGCGAAGGCATTACTTCTCATTCCTCCGCGCCAACAATGTATAACAACTTCTTTTTTAGGTGCAATTTTAATAGCACTTGTTATAAAATTATCTAGTTTTGGTTTTACAAATTCGTATCCAATCTCAATGGCTTTTTCTTTTGATTCTTTTTTATAGGCAGTGCCAACAATTGCGCGCTCGTCGTTTGTAAATAATTCAAGATTATGAGCATTGGGTATATTTCCCTTTAAAAATTCTCCTGGAGAGCGGACATCGATGATTGGTATGTGCTCTAAGTTTTGAAAGTAAAAATCTATTGATATGATTTGTTTCATCCTAATTTATATAATTTTTTAAAGGCAAATTTTTGTATTAAGAGAATTTACGTCTCTAAAGAACTAAACCGACTGTTAGCAGTAGTTGTACTATTATAAAGATTCAAAGAACACAATTTTTGATACCATACAGTTTGGCAAAAAGAATGCATATTCCTTAATTGCGCTCGTATGAGGTATACAGAATGGTTAAAATTATTGTGTGCCTAAGAGTTTAATGTATTTAAAAATATAGTAAACAAATTTAAGCATTTATTTTGAGACACTCATCTGAGTGTTCTTGATTATTTTACCCTTTAAACGTCCATACTTAATGTGGGTTTTTCTCTAAAATTAGAATCTCATCCCATTTACTTTTTTTGTA
>Ga0307998_1001352_pt1 | contig 13124 bp, 15 predicted proteins | sample Davwhametageno37_FD_203147 | JGI IMG/M metagenome (GOLD analysis project Ga0307998, IMG submission 203147) | Marine microbial communities from Davis Island wharf, Antarctic Ocean - #37 | ecosystem: Environmental > Aquatic > Marine > Unclassified | place: Antarctic Ocean: Davis Island wharf... | reverse complement strand
ATAATAAATTTCCTCTTATTTTGACAACAGGCCGTATATTAGCTCATTACAATGTTGGAGCCCAGACAAGAAGGACAAATAATACAGAGTGGCACACTGAAGACTTAATTGAAATTCACCCTCATGACGCAGAAGACCGTGGAATAAATGAACAAGATTGGGTTGGTATTAATAGTCGTGCTGGCGATACAGTTTTAAGAGCAAAAATAACTGATCGAGTCCAACCTGGTGTCATATATACAACATTTCATCATCCAGTATCAGGGGCAAATGTAATAACAACTGATAACTCAGATTGGGCAACAAATTGTCCAGAATTTAAAGTAACAGCAGTTCAGGTAACAAAAGTTACACAGCCTTCCGATTGGCAAGAAAAATATCAAAAATTTAGTGAGAAACAAATTGACCTTGTAAAAAAGAACGAGGAAAAGGTTAATTAAAATCTAAGTGACTAGTTCTAAATTTATTCAAACAAAAAATACTGTAACGTATTCAAGAGCCTATAAAAGCTCATCTATAAATGATGAAGTCCAAGAAGAAATAGCAGAAGAGACGCCTATTGCACTAATTTACAATGGAATATCTCATGTTGTGATGATGGGTTCACCATCCAACTTAGAAGATTTTGCAGTCGGATTTTCCGTTACAGAGGGAGTCGTATCTGATATATCTGACATATATTCGATTCAAATAAACCGAAAGGATAATGGTATTGAGTTAAATATTAAAATTTCTTCTGAATCCTTTGTAAAACTTAAAGAAGTTAGAAGGAATTTGACTGGCAGAACTGGATGTGGACTTTGCGGAGCGGAAAGTTTGTCTCAAGCGATGCGAATGCCAAAAGTAAAAATTTCTAATTCACAATTTTATTCCAAGTATATTCTTAAAGCATTAAAAAATTTCTCAAATGAACAGGAATTGCAAAAAAAAACTGGTGCAACCCATGCGGCTGCAATATTTAATAATGAAGGGGAATTAAAAATAATTCGTGAAGATGTCGGGCGACATATAGCTTTAGATAAATTAATAGGCGCCAGTCTTAAAACTAACATTTCTGAAAGTGATTTTGTTATCACATCGAGTAGGGCAAGTTATGAGATGGTTCAAAAAATAGCATATGTTAATTTAAAACTCCTAGTTGCAATTTCTGCACCAACTGGCTTAGCGATTAGAATGGCAGACAGCTTTAGTATCACTTTGATTGGTTTTGCTAGAGAGGCAAGGTTTACAATTTATAGTCACAACCATAGAGTTATAGAGTAAAATTCTAAAATGAATAATAATTTAATTACCATGGCTAACCAAATCGGAGGTTTTTTTAAATCCTACCCAGATAAAGAGCAGGCTACAAAAGATATTGCCGGACATATGAAGAAATTCTGGCCACCGATTATGAGAAAAGAAATAATTGATTATGTTGATTCATCTAAAGAAAATTTGTTGGATGATATGGTTGATAATGCAATAAGAAAATATTTAAAAGACTAGCTGCTTGTTTTCTTAGCCAGTAAAATAAAATAATTTTTATCACTTAAACGCTTCCCAGTCCAAATTTCATCCCACAATTTATATTCTGCCGGTATTTCTTTTTCTTCAGTTAGAGAGATTAATACAAGCCTACAATCTTTATTTTCTAAATTCGGATTAGTACCTCTAATTCCAGAATAGTAATGTAGTAAATTGATCTGACTATCAGACAAGTTATTAACGTATACACAGGATGAACTTTTTATAAGTTGTTGTTTTACATCATTAAATATTATTTTATAATCTTTACGGTTGTCAATAAATGGGCCCCAAAGAGTTATCAATGTTACCCATACCATTGTGATACCTAATGCCCAGTTAGAGATTGCTGACCGGTTAGTGATTTTGAATTTAACAATAGAAGCTAACCAAAGTAAAGTTATCACTAGGGCAAATAAGAAATTAAACAATTCGAATTCAGCTACAAAATTTGAAGAGTTAAAAAACATACGCTCATATATTTTTCCAGGAATTTCGGTAAGCATTGCAAACCATCCTAGCCAAATTAGAAAGCCAATTAAACCAAAAATCAATATTCCAAACCAATTCAAAGCACTCGCAGAACCTCTATTTAGCTTATCAATTGCACCAACAGCAATAATTGATAATGGAATAGTGAATGGTATAAGATTTGTTTGGTTGGGTTGCCCTGTTATAGAAATAGTAATGATTAATACTAAGAAAAAAATTATTGGGATTTGTAGTTTTTTATGACTTAAGATTAATTTGAAATCTTTAATTACAAGCCAAATTGCAAGCGGAAGTGCTGGCCAAGTAAACCATAGAATGCCTTCCAAATGATATTTAAATAGCGATTCAGGTTGGAGTTTTATTGTTTTTATCCAAGATAAAAAAAGTTCTGGCTCTAGATAGTGAAATGAATATAACCAGGGACTGATGACGAAGATAGTTATAATTGATGATATGGCAATAAATATAAAATATCTTTTATTTCTCCAATTGTTAAAAATTAGTAAGAATATTGATGATAAATAGATAACTACTAAAGGAGTGAAGGCACCTGATAAAAATGCAATTCCAGACCCAAAGCCAAGGAGCATACTCGCTCTAAAAGGCCTCCTAAAATATAATGAAAAAGCATACAAGCTCATTGTGTAGCCTAGAAGTGTTGCCAATTCTGGTATTAAACTATGAATATTTAATATTAGACCAACTGAGCCTATAAAGATTAAACCTGCTTGGCGACCAAATCCTTGACCCCACAATTCTCTAGTCATCAATCCAAGACTTACTAAAGTCAGAGCCATCCAAAAAATATTGGCCAGTCTAGCGCCGTCATGTAATGAGAGTATCGGTGAAAAAAGCTTACCAAATGCTGCTCCAACATATGAGTACAAGGGTGGGTGCGTTATTAAACTATCACTTGCTGCCATAGGTATAATTACTTGATTATTTTGAATAATATCCAGAATGATACTTATAGAGGTTGACTCCAATGGACGCCATGGTTCATGATCAACTAAGCCAGTCAACAGAAAAATTAAGGACAATACAAAAAACAAATGTAATTTTGTTTTTTCTCCAAGATTTTTTCTCGGAGTTGACATATTTCCTTGCCAATCATGTTCGAGATCAAATTTCATATTAAAGTAATCATATACAAAAAAAGCAGCTAGGCTGCTTTTTTTGTATATATAAAGTGAATATTTTTACATTCCATATTTTTGTTTGAATTTCTCAACTCTTCCAGCTGTGTCAAGAATTTTTTGTTTTCCAGTATAAAAAGGATGACATTGAGAACATACCTCAATAGTCATATCTTTACCAACAGTTGATTGTGTTTTAAATTTATTGCCACAACTACAAGATACATTTACTTCCGGATAGTTCGGATGTGTGTCTTTTTTCATAATAATTTACATTCTTTTAAAATTAAGTACTGGATTATCATTGATATCTTTAAAAAAATCAATGTTTTGTTTTGGATTACCTTCTCATACTGTTAAAAAAATCGTCGTTGTTCTTTGTAGACTTAACTTTATCAAGAAGGAATTCCATTGCTTCTATATCTTCCATTGGGTAAAGAAGCTTTCTTAATACCCAAATCTTTTGAAGAATTTCATGAGGGATTAGTAACTCTTCTCTACGTGTGCCTGATTTATTCACATTGATTGCTGGGTAGGTTCTTTTTTCAGCCATCTTGCGGTCAAGATGAATCTCCATATTACCTGTACCCTTAAATTCTTCATATATTACATCATCCATTCGAGACCCGGTATCAACTAATGCTGTAGCAAGTATAGTTAACGACCCACCTTCTTCAATATTTCTAGCTGCCCCAAAAAAACGTTTTGGTTTCTGAAGGGCGTTTGCATCAACCCCCCCAGTAAGAACCTTACCAGAAGACGGAATTACAGTGTTATAAGCTCTAGCGAGTCTAGTAATGGAATCAAGAAGGATAACAACATCCTTTTTGTGTTCTATTAACCTTTTTGCCTTTTCAAGGACCATGTCAGCAACTTGGACATGCCTTGTTGCAGGCTCATCAAAAGTTGAAGCAACTACCTCACCTTTTACAGAGCGAGTCATCTCAGTGACTTCTTCAGGACGTTCATCAATCAGTAAAACTATTAATGAAACATCTGGGTGATTTGAAGTTATTGCATGCGCAATATTTTGCAGCATAACAGTTTTACCACTTTTCGGACTGGCAACTATTAAGCCACGTTGACCTTTCCCTATTGGAGCTACCATGTCAATAACTCTACTTGTGTTATTTTCTTCCCCTCCACTATCTCTTTCAAGTGTTAGTGGTTCAGTTGGAAATAAAGGGGTAAGATTTTCAAATAGAATTTTATTCTTTGTATTCTCTGGGGCATCATTGTTAACTTTATCTACTTTAACTAAAGCAAAGTAACGTTCACTGTCTTTTGGAGTTCTTATTTCACCTTCAATAGTGTCACCTGTGTGAAGATTAAAACGTCTAATTTGTGATGGTGACACATAGATATCATCTGGACCAGCGAGATATGATGCTTCAGGGGACCTTAAAAACCCAAAACCATCTTGAAGAACTTCTAATGTACCATCCCCAAAAAGGGTATCACCATTTTTTGCCTTATTTTTAAGGATAGCAAAGATTAAATCTTGTTTTCGCATCCTTCCTGTATTTTCAATTTTGTCTGCAATTGCTAGATCAACAATTTCAGCAACAGGTAGGTGTTTTAAATCGGCTAAATGCATATTTTATAGGTTACTATCAATAAAAGCTGTTAGTTGAGACTTAGATAAAGCACCAACTTTTGTGGCCTCTACGTTCCCATTTTTAAAAATCATCAGAGTTGGTATTCCGCGAACACCATACTTCTGAGGGGTTTGTTGGTTATCATCAATATTAATTTTAGCTATTTTTAGTTTCCCAGAATATTCATCGGTAAGAGAATCTAAAATTGGAGCTATCATTTTACATGGCCCACACCACTCAGCCCAATAATCAACTAATACGGGTATATTTGATTGTATAACTTCTTCTTCAAAGGTTTCATCAGTTAGATGAGATATGCTATTACTCATAATTTATATTATTTCTACTTTTTAAAATTTAATTTTTGAGTTTATGGTGTTTGGTTTATTGGTGTCTTGCTTGAAATAGAATAATAATGCAAAAAAAAATTATAATCAATATTTATTTTCAAGACTATTATCTAATTCAAATAAAGGCACTACTAATTTAACACCTTTTGAAGATTTAGCAATTCTGATTGCTTCATCAGCTTCTTTGTCATTAACTAAGCCAAGCAAATAGATTACGTCATTCTCTGTCATAATTTTTACGTGCAGAGGGTAAAGGTCATTTTTTAAATTTAAAAACATCCTAGCTTTCACATTGCTCGTTGTTATAGTGTCTTTAGCTCTTTGTTTAAGATTGGAAGTTAAACTAACTACCATTTTATTATGGACTGTTTTGACATTTTTAATTTTTGAAATCGCTTCGGTAATTTTGTTTTTAACATCTTCACTTGGTACTTGGCCGACAATAACGATAGCTTTATTAAAGACGGCTAAGTTAACGTGACTTTTTTGCCTTTCTTTATCTGTGATTTCTTGTATTGGGCTCCATGAGGATAAGAATATTGTATTATCAGTGATTTGGTCCTCAGTTGATCTTCTGTCTGCAATGGATTGAGGAATTGCAAGCAAGGTAGATGGAGCACAACCCACCAATTGAGTTATAAATAAAATAAAAAGTACGAAAAGCTTGTATGATTTCATTAGAGTAATTATATAACTAAATTAAATTGTTTTAGAAACTAAATTTAAATAAATTTTAAATATCAATATTATGGAAACTTGTTTATATCTTGTTGCAACACCTATTGGGAATCTTGAAGATATAACTTTAAGAGCTATAGAAACATTAAAGCAAGTTGATTTAGTTGCTTGTGAGGATACTAGAACATCTAACAAGTTATTAGCCAACTATGGTATAAAAAAAAAATTAATATCAATTCATCAGCATAATGAAAAAGATAAAACAGAGTTTTTAATTGATGAACTTATGAATGGAAAATCAATTGCTTATTTGTCTGATGCGGGAACCCCTGCCATAAGTGACCCAGGAGCTTATTTGGTAAACCAAGCCATAAAACTAGGCATTAAGGTCTCCCCAATACCAGGATCATCTTCACTTGTAGCTGCTTTTTCTGTGGCAGGAATTGAGTCTACCCAGTTTCAATTTTATGGCTTCCTTCCTAATTCGCCTAGCAAAGCAAAGAAGTCGATAAAGCTAATATATAATCAATCTCTCCCAACTATTATTTTTGAATCCCCACACAGAATTTTAAAAACTTTGTCTTTAGTTCGGGATATTTTTGGACCTAAACATACAATATTTGTTGCTAGAGAGCTTACTAAAATATATGAAACAATTTATAAGGATAATGTTTTATCTATAATAGAAAGATTAGAAAAGCACCCAAAAGAGCAAAAAGGGGAATTTGTTATTATTTTAACTTCACCATTAAAGGAAATTGAGGATAATGATGTTTTATCAATGAATGACTCATTAATATTGATGTTAAAAGAATTACCATTAAACCAATCAGTAAAATTTATTTCTGCTATTTTTAAAAAAAATAAAAAAGTAGTTTATAACGAAGCATTGAGATTAAAAAAATGACTGAATTAATTATTAGAAAGCCTGATGACATGCATCTCCATTTGCGTGAAGGAGATATAATGAAGCATGCGTGTATGGATACTGAGAGGCAGTTTGCTAGAGCAATTGTGATGCCTAATTTAAAAGAACCAATCAAGAAGGCTTCGCAAGCGGAAAAGTATTATCAAGACATCAAAAATCACACTAGAGAATCTAACTTTGAGCCCTTAATGACTCTTTTTTTTAATGATGAATTGAATATCGATGAAATAAAAAAAGTTAGTGATTCAAGTGTTATCCATGGAATTAAGCTTTACCCATCAGGCGTAACTACAAACTCAAATAGCGGAGTTAATACAATTGATGAATGTTTTAATTTATTTGAGTTAATGCAGAAATATGACGTGCCATTATTAATACATGGTGAGTCCAATAATAAAAATATAGATATTTTTGATAGAGAAAAAGTTTTTATTGATAATCATTTATGCAATATACATAGTGAATTTCCAGATCTTAGAATTGTGTTTGAACACATATCTACAAAAGAAGCTGTAGATTTTGTAATAAGTTCCAATACAAAAGTTGGTGCAACGATCACACCGCAACATTTGCTTCTTGATAGAAATGACCTATTATCGGGAGGGATTAAACCCCATCATTATTGCTTACCTATTCTTAAAAGAGCAGAAGATCGACAGGCAATCATAAAGGCAGCTGTTTCAGGGTCACAAAAATTTTTCTTAGGAACTGATAGCGCACCACATTTCAGACAACAAAAAGAAAGTAGTTGTGGATGTGCTGGAATTTATTCTGCAGCCTATGCTATGGAACTTTACGTTTCAATTTTCGAAGCAGAAAATTCTTTAGATAAACTTGAAAATTTTAGCAGTAAGTTTGGAGCTGATTTTTATAAATTACCTTACAACAAGTCAAAAATAATGCTCATAAAAAAAGAATTAGAAATCCCAACTAAAATAAACATTGGTAATGAAGAGATAATCCCTCTTTTTGCTGGCGAAACTTTATCGTGGCAATTAACCGAAATATAACTAAGGTGATAAAATAAAAACTTAAGTTGACTAGGCAGTCGCTATATAGTTTTCTATGTAGAGGAAAGTCCGGGCTCCATAGAGCAGAGTGATGGCTAACAGCCATACGCCGCGAGGTGAGGAATAGGGCCACAGAGACGAGCGTATTTAGTTACGGTGAAACGCGGTAACCTCCACTCGGAGCAAGGCCAAATAGGGTAGCATTGACGCGGCTCGCGTTGCTACCGGGTAGGCTGCTTGAGCATACGAGCAATTGTATGCCTAGATGAATGACTGTCCACGACAGAACCCGGCTTAACGGTCAACTTAAACTAATATCTAACTTACTGATGAATAAGGAATAAATTAAAAAAAGCGCTTGCAAAGCGCTTTTTTTTTGTTTAAAGTACATATGTAAGGGAAAAAGTGGTTATTTGTGGGAAATTATTAAACGAGACTAAGGGCGTTCAGTAATTTCCCATCTTTTTAGGTACAAGATATGTATAAAGGAGCAACATTTCTAAATATTGATGGAAAGAATAGGTTAGCAATTCCCACGAAATATCGAGGTGAATTATTAACTGGACCACTCGTATTAACTGCTCATCCTCATGGATGCCTTCTTCTCTACCCAATTTCTGCATGGAAACCGATACAAGAAAAAATAATGCAACTTTCAAGTTTTGATAAAAAATCAAGCGGATTACAAAGACTATTAGTTGGTTATGCTGAAGATTTATCATCTGATAGCGCAGGCAGATTACTGATCTCCTCAGAGCTTAGAGATTATGCTTCTATTAATAAGTCATTAATGCTTGTAGGGCAGGGAAGTCATTTTGAATTGTGGAGTAAAGACAACTGGGCAAAACAAATTAAACAGATAAAAATTAATGATAAAAGCGAACTTCCTGATGAGCTAGGAGGCTTTTCTTTATGACAAATAAAATACACATTCCTGTCATGCTAAGGGAAGCTGTTGAGGCTTTAAACATACGTAATGATGGAACTTATTTAGACTGTACTTTTGGTAGAGGAGGACATTCTAGAGAAATTTTAAAGCTACTTGGAAAGAAGGGAAGGCTAATAGCTTTCGATAGAGATTTAGATGCAGTGAGTGAAGGAAATCAGATACAAGATGGAAGGTTTGAAATAGAGCACTGCGCTTTTTCTGAAATAGATAAAATATTAAAAAAAAAAATATTAAAAAGCTGGATGGAATATTGATGGATTTAGGAATTTCATCCCCCCAGGTAGATGAAGCTGAAAGAGGGTTTAGCTTTAGATTAGATTCTTATCTAGATATGAGAATGGATCAAACAAAAGGGGTTACTGCTGCAGACATAGTAAACAAATATGAAGAAAAAGATTTAATATATGCTTTGAAAACATATGGCGAAGAAAAGTTTGCTAGAAAAATTGTTAGAGCAATTATTGAATATCGTGAAGAAAAAGGCCCAATAACAATGACAATAGAATTAGCCGATCTTATTAAAAACACAGTCCCACAAAGAGACCTAAAAAGAAATCCAGCAACAAAAACATTTCAAGCCTTGAGAATATTGGTTAATAAAGAGCTGGAAGAGTTAAGTAATACACTCCCAATTGTTTTTAGCTACCTAAAGCCCAAAGCTAGGCTAGTAGTGATTAGCTTTCATTCGTTAGAGGATAGAATTGTAAAAAATTACACTAAATCCCTATTAAAAACTGACTTCATTCCAAAAAATATACCTATCAAAGCTTCAGACATAAAGTCACCACCCTTCAAGATTGTCCAGAAAATGATTACACCATCCCTTAAGGAGGTTGAAAAAAATCCAAGGTCGAGAAGTGCAAAATTGAGAGTGGTTGAGAAAGTGATGGAGGTGAAATGAAATGAAATTAAATTTAATTTTATTTTTTGTTTTAATTATCTGTGCTTTAACTACTGTTAATTTTAATCATCTAAGTAGAGCAAACTTTGCAGCACTAGATGAAGAAAATAAAAAAACTTTAGAATTAAAAGATCAGCAAACTATGTTGAGAATAGAAGAGTCATCGGAATCAAGAATTGAAATTATAGAGAAAGCAGCAAGACACAAATTAAATATGAATATTCCAAGCGCAAAAGAAAAAAAAGTGATTATCAGATGATTAAAATTAAATCTAGAAAAGAATATTTTGAATTATCAAAAGCTAGGCGGCGAATAGTTCTATTATTTATGCTTGGATTATTTATTGCCTTATTTGCACAGGCTATTAAATTAGCAGCTTTTGAGAAAAATAAATTACAAAAAGAATCAAGACAAAGGCAGCTTAGAGTAATAGATCTCATTCCTTATAGAGGAAAAATTTTAGATAGAAATGGCGCACTCCTGGCAGAGAGCACACCAGTTTATTCAATTATAGCAGATTCAGCTATAGTGAATTTTAAGCATAAAAATTCTGTTATTCAAACTAAGCTTCATGGTAAAAAAAAGAGGCTGGCTAATTTGCTTAAACTGAGCACTAAAGATTTAGATAAAAGAATTAAAAATAAAAAAAGAAGAAGTGTACGCCTTAAAAGAAACATTGCTCCCGATATTAAAGCTAAAATTATGGCACTAAAAATAAAAGGTGTTAGCTCAAGTAAGATATATAAAAGATTTTATCCTGAAAATGGACCAGTAGCCCACGTTGTAGGCTTTACTGGCAGCAATGGTAAAGGGCAAGAAGGAATTGAATATTTAATGAATACAGTACTTGCAGGAGAAAAAGGAAAGAAAATAAATCGAATAGCCAGGGATAAGAGGGTCGTAGGAGAATTTCAATCTATTAAGCTACCAAAAGATGGAAAAGATATAACATTAACAATTGATTTAAGATTACAAAATGAGGCCTACAATGCTTTAAAGAAAGCAGTGGAAAAACATGAAGCATTATCAGGATCTGCAGTTTTATTAGATGCCAAAACTGGTGAGGTACTTGCAATGACAAATTATCCATCTTTCAACCCTAATGGATACAATAAAGTTGGACCATTTATAAAAAACAGATCTGTAACTGATGTATTTGAGCCAGGCTCAACAATGAAGCCAATTAGCCTTGCAGTAGCATTAGAGAAAAATATCGTTACACCAAATACATCAATTGATACAGGGAATGGCTCATATAAGTATGAGGGTAAATATATATATGACTCACATGCACACGGCGTTATATCTGCAAAGGATGTGGTGAAAGTTTCATCTAATATAGGGTCAGCTAAAATTAGTCAAAAAATTAGCTCAATAAATCTAGCAGCTATGTATAAGAAATTTGGTTATGGTGTAAAAACTGGGATTAATTTTCCTGGAGAAGTAAGTGGATTTTTGAGAAAGCATACAACATGGAAGCCAATAGATCATTCGCGAATGAGTTTTGGCTATGGAATGAATTCAACTCTAATTCAGATTGCTCAAGCATATACAGTATTCGCCAACAAAGGGAATTTAAAGCCAATAAAGCTGATTAAAGGCAATGATTCTAAAATAAGTAAAAAAGTATTGTCACCTAAAACAGCAGAAGCAATGCTATCCATCCTGGAATCTGTAACTGATGGGGAAGGTGGAACTGCTCACAAGGCAAAAGTTTATGGTTATCGTGTAGCAGGGAAAACAGGGACTACAAAAAAAGATGATAAAGTAAATGGGGGTTATCTTAAAGGTAAGTATATTGGAACTTTTGTAGGTCTAGGACCTGTATCAAATCCAAGATTTGTAATGGCAATAATGATTGATGAACCTGGAGATATAAATAAAAAAGGATATACCGGTGGGACGTTAGCAGGCCCAGTTTTTAGTAGAGTGATGGCAAAAGCATTTGAATGGTATAGCCTGGATGCCGATGGGCTAGAACTGGAAGAATTACAAAACGAAAAAGAGGTCTATGCTGATAAGACAAAATCATGAGCAATTTACTTAAAAAGTTATTAACTGAGTTTAAATATCTAGAACAAAATAGTATGAATGTTAAAAAAGACTCAATTTTCTTAGCATATCAAGGCGAAAAAAATGATGGAAGAAATTATATTGAAGAGGCCATAAATAATGGAGCGGGAGCAGTAATATATGATCCTTTAGGTTTTGAATGGAACAACCAATGGGATGTACCAAAATTAGCAGTAAAAGACTTAAAAGACAATGTGTCTAACATTGCAAGTGAGTTTTTCAATAACTCATCACAAAAAATTAATTTAATAGGTGTAACTGGAACTAATGGGAAAACATCCAGTGTCTATTGGATAACTCAATGTCTTAAAAGCCTAAAAAGAAAGGCCGCCATGATTAGTACAATTGGTTACGGGTATATTGAAAAATTAGAACCGACTGCTAATACAACTCCTGATGCAATAAAAATCCAAAGCATAATAAATAAATTTGGTGTCGAAAAGGCTCAGGATTTATGTATTGAAGTTTCTTCTCATGGGATAAAACAAAACAGAGTTAAAAGTATTAATTTTAATGTGAAGTTATTTACAAACCTATCAAGAGACCATCTTGATTACCATAATTCTTTTGAAACCTATCGAAACGTAAAAAAAGATTTTTTATTAGGAAGTGGTGAGAGTAGTTTAGTTGTAAATATTGACGACCCGTTAGGAGAGGAAATATTTCAGGAGTCAAAATTAAATGAATCTAAAAAAATATCTTTTGGTATGGGTAATAATTGCTCACTTCAGGCAAAGAATATCGTTATAGAGAGCCAAAGAACAAAATTTGATTTAACTTATAAAGATAAAGTGATTGCGACAATAGCGTCAGTGACTGGAAAATATAACGTCTATAATGTCTTAGGCGTGGTTGGGGTTTTAATTTCCTTGGGGTATGAAATAGAAAATATTATTCCAATATTAAAAAATTTAAATCAAGTTCCTGGGAGAGCAGAGTTATTAGTAACTGGTCTGGAGATTTGCCCTATGGTTATTATAGATTTTGCTCACACCCCAGATGCTCTCAAAAATATCTTAGATTCATTCAAGCCATTAAAATATAAAAATTTAAAGATAGTTTTTGGTTGTGGAGGGAATAGAGACAAGGGGAAAAGAAAAGAAATGGCGGAGGTAATTAATCAATATGCCGATTTTGTGATTGTAACCTCTGACAATCCAAGAGATGAAGAACCAAAGAGAATTATTAATGATATTTGTAAAAATATCACAATTTCAAATATAGCTATAGAGGATAGAGAGGAAGCAATCAAAGAGGCTATAAAGAAATCTGATATTGATGATTTAATTTTAATTGCAGGAAAAGGACATGAGACATATCAAGAAACAAAAGGTGTAAGAAAAGACTTTTCAGACAAATTAATAGCAAAAAAATATATAACCAGATACTTTGGGGCAAAAAATTAATATCACATTAAAAAAAATTATAGAAATTACAGGAGGTTCTTTTGATGGTCAATCCGAATCTTTAGAAGTTAATATTACTTCTATTACCATCGACTCA
>Ga0307998_1001351_pt1 | contig 13127 bp, 13 predicted proteins | sample Davwhametageno37_FD_203147 | JGI IMG/M metagenome (GOLD analysis project Ga0307998, IMG submission 203147) | Marine microbial communities from Davis Island wharf, Antarctic Ocean - #37 | ecosystem: Environmental > Aquatic > Marine > Unclassified | place: Antarctic Ocean: Davis Island wharf... | reverse complement strand
TGGTGGTAGATTGGGTAAATCACAATATGCTACAGAGCTATTATCCTCTAATAATAATGAATTGGTAAATGATAGATCAAGCTCCCTAATTAAATTAAATAATAAAAGAAAAGAGATTGAAACCTTAATATTAGACGAAATTGATTTTCAAAAAATTGAAAAAGAAAATAAAGAAGTAATTATTTATTATAATCCAAATATAAATGAAGGTTTAATCGGAATTATTGCAGCAAGATTAAAAGATTATTTTAATAAACCCTCTATTGTTATTACCGCATCTAATGAATTATTAAAAGGATCAGCAAGATCAATTTATGATTATAATATTGGTCGTGTAATTAAAAATTCACTAGATCAATGTATAATTTTAAAAGGCGGTGGTCACAATATGGCTGCAGGATTTACGCTAAATAAAGCAAACCTCAAAGATTTTGAAAATTATATATTAGAAGATTTTTTAAAATTTAATACTGTAAATAATAATATATTTTCATATGAATCAGAAGTTTCACCATTAGCATTTAATCAAGATTTTTATGATAATATTAAAAAACTAGAACCCTTCGGTACAGGAAACTTAGTACCAACCTTCATGTTAAGAGATTTGAGAATAATTAAGCCTATAGTATTAAATAACAAGCATATTTCTTCAATATTAAAATCAAAAACAGGATTTTCGATTAAATCGATATCGTTTAATTCTATTAATACTAAGATTGGTGAGTACTTAATGAACTATAAAAATAACATTAATGTAATAGGTCAAATCCATGAAAATATCTGGAATAATAAAAAAACTCTTCAATTAACTATTAGAGACCTTATCATATAGCTTAATTACTCTTGATAAATAATGACTTTTAAAATAAAAGATCACAACATGGTCCCTTCGTCTATCGGTTAGGACAGCTGGTTTTCATCCTGCAAAGGGGGGTTCGATTCCCCCAGGGACCGCCATTGATATGTTTTATTACACATATATGCTAAAATCTATTTCACCTGGTTTTAAAAAAACCTACGTAGGGTATACAAATGATCTGATATCTAGACTAAACAAACATAATTCCAATAAAGGAGCAAAATCTACAATGGGCTATAAATGGTTGTTAATTTATAATAAAAAATTTAAAACAAAGAATGAAGCAATGTCTTTTGAGTATAAACTAAAAAAAAATAAAAAATTAAGAAAAGAAATTTTAGAAAAATCAGCTTAATGAAAATTTCAATACTTTTGCCATATAAAGAAAATTATTCTGAGAATTATGCAGGTGCTGTATCTTTATTTATAAACGACACAACAAAATTAAGTAGATTTAATAAAAATATAAGAATATTTGGTAGTACAGATTTCAAATCTATACTATCAAAAAACTATACAAATATAGAATTAAATAAGAGCAGTTTATTTCAAAGCCAAAGTAGGTTTTATGTAAATAAATTTGTTAAATTACAAAAAATTATTAAAGCAGATATTATTGAAATTCACAATAGACCAAATTATTTAAAATATATTAAAAAACTCAATTCTAAAATTGTTTTATATTTTCACAATGATCCACTTGAAATGGCAGGATCTGAGAAAGTTAAAGACCGATTAAACTTGATGGAGATATGTGAAAAAATTATTTTTAATAGTGGATGGTCAAAAAATAGATTTATAGAAGGTCTAGACAGTTTTTATAGTGGAAGTCCAAAGCTTGAAGTAATAAATCAATCTACCAATAAACCAAAAATAGATTTTGCTAAAAAAAAGAAAATAATAACTTTTGTTGGAAAATTAAATTCAGCAAAAGGCTATGATTTATTTGGCGGTGCAATATTAAAAATTTTAAAAAAGCATAAAGATTGGAATGCGTTAGTTATTGGTGATGAACCTCGTGAAAAATTAATTTTTAAACATAAAAATCTTAATTTATTAGGTTTTCAAACACATAAAAAAGTTTTAAAAATACTTGAAAAAACCAGTATAGCTGTTGCTTGCTCTAGATGGGAAGAGCCCTTTGGTAGAACAAGTTTAGAAGCATCAAGTAGAGGTTGTGCTGTAATAATATCTGACAGAGGCGGTTTAAAAGAAACAATAACTGATGGTATTATAATTAAAAAAATAACTGTCAATAATATTTTTAAATCAATCGATAATTTGATTAATAATAAAAAAGAACTAAAGGATTTACAAAAAAAATCATATAAAAATTTTTACTTAACCGATAAATATATTTCGAAAATAATTGATAATTATAGGTCAATTTTACTTGATCTTAAACCTAACATTAAGTTTATCAAAAAAATCAAATCAAAATTAAAAATTATCCACATAACTAATTTTAATGAAAGACATAATGGAAGGTTATTTTACAATACTGGAAAAAGAATTAATAATGGTCTAATTCGTCTGGGTCATAGCGTTCTAGAATTCAGTGATAGAGATATCCTTAGTAACCATAGAAAATTAACTGACGTAACCGGTTCAAAATATTTAAATTCAAAATTACTTTCTGTTATTGGGAACTATGCTCCTGATTTAATAATACTTGGTCATGCTGATTTAATAGATATTAAATCTTTGAAGACTATTAAGAGATATTATCCTCAAACAAAAATCGCACAATGGTTTCTTGATAGAATGGACTCTAAATGGGAAAGTAATAAAAAAAGATTTTTAAATAAAATTGAAATTATGGATGCAAATTTTTGTACAACAGACCCAAAAGTTTTAAAATTTACTAACAATGAATCTATTAATTTTATGCCTAATCCTGTTGACGAGTCCTTTGAAATATTAAAAAATTATGAAAATAAGAATTTAAAAAATGATGTTTTTTTTGCAATGAGTCATGGTGTTCATAGGGGAATTCTAAAAAAAGGAAAATTTGACGAACGTGAAAACTTTCTCACGAAATTAATAAATAAATTACCTAATATTAAATTTGACTTGTATGGTATTAAAAATAAACAACCAATATGGGCTAATGATTTCATAGGTGCTATTTCAAAATCAAAAATTGCATTAAATCTCAGTCAAGGTGATCCATCCAAATATTACAGTAGTGATAGATTTGCCCAATTAATAGGTAATGGACTATTAGTAATGATAGATAAAAAAACTAAATTCAATAATTTTTTTAATAATGACGAACTTATAATGTATAATGATATTAATGATTTATCAAAAAAAATAATAAAATATTCCAATAACGATGTATTAAGACAAAAAATATCCAAAAAAGGGAGGGATAAATACTTTAAATATTTTAATTCTACGATTGTTGCAGAATTTATAATAAATAAAACTTTTAATGTTAATAAGAAATATTATTGGGAAGATAAAGATTAATATTAAAACTTGATATGAAAAACATAATAATTGTTACTGGAGGTGCAGGTTTTATTGGATCAAGTTTAATTAAATACTTGTTAAAAAAAACTAATTTAAAGATTATCAGTTTGGATAATTATTCAACTGGAACTAAAAAAAATCACATTATTCATAAAAATGTTAAATATATTAAATGTGAAAATATTAATATTGCAAAAATATTAAAGAAATATGCAAATAAGATTAAAGTTATTTTTCATTTTGGAGAATTTTCAAGAATATATCAAAGTTTTTTAAACTCAAATGAATGCTTAAACTATAATATTAAACATTCATTTGAAGTTATTAATTTTGCTAAAGATAATAAAATAAAAATTATTTACTCTGCGACATCTAGTAATTTGGGTAACGGAGGTAAAGATGAGGATTTATCACCTTATTCTTGGTCTAAATCAAAAAATATTGAATTGATAAAAAATTATAGTAAATGGTTTGATCTCAAGTATGAATTAGTTTTTTTTTACAATGTTTTTGGTCCTGGGCAAATTATGAACGGAAAGATGTCAGCTGTAATAGGTACTTTTGAAAAGCTATATAAAAAAGGAAAGCCTTTAACTATTGTTAAACCTGGTTCACAAAAGAGAGATTTTACTCATATAGATGATATTGTGAAAGGTTGCTACTTAGCTATGATTAAGGGGAAACAAAATGAATATATGTTGTGCACAAACAAATCATATTCAATCATACAAATTGCAAAAATGTTTAATACAAAAATAAAATTTATTAAGGCGAGACCAGGTGATAGATTTGGATCAACCACTATTAATAATAATGCAAAAAAAATATTAGGATTTAAGGCAAAAAAAGATATCAAAACTTATATTAGAAACTTAATTATATAAATTAATGTTTTCAATTTTAATTCCTAGTTATAATAATTTAGATTATCTTAAATTGTGCATAGAGAGTTTGAGAAAAAATTCGAAATTTGAACATCAAATCATAATTCATGTTAATGAAGGTTCAGATGGCACTCTTGATTATGTTAAAAAAAATAATTTTAATCACACCTATACACATGAAAATATTGGAATGCCTAAAGCTTTAAATAAAGCATCAAAAATTGCAAATTTTGATTATATATTAATTTCACACGATGATTTTTATTATTGTCCAGGGTGGGATACTGAATTTATAAATGAAATAAAAAAAATAAATCATAATAATTTTTATTTATCAGGAACCATGGTTGGTGCTGGTCAAGTATATTTTGATGCTGGACAATCAATAGAAACTTTTGATGAAAAAAAACTTATCAAAAATATTGAAACAATTAAGACATTTAATTTTCAAGGAACAACAAAGTGTCCTGGCTTGGTACACAAAGATATTTGGAACAAAGTAGGGGGCTGGAGTGAAGAATTTTCCCCGACAGGTGGAGATGATACTGATTTTGCAATGAAACTATGGCAAAATAATATTAGAATTTTTAAAGGACTAGGAAGTAGTCTTGCTTATCATTTTGGATCTATTACTACTAGAAAAAAAGATAAAACTTTATTTACATACTTGGGTAGTAAGGGAAATAAAATTTTTTTAAAAAAGTGGGGAATTACTATTAATTTTTTTGAAAAATTCTATTTAAAGTCTGGTCTTGATGTAAATAAAAAACTTATTTTTAATAAATTTAGTGGACCATTAAATGATCCAAAAAAAAATTTGAACTTTTATATTAATTTTTTTAAGGGTAAGATTGTTATGTTATATTTATTATTAATTAAATTTAAATATTAAATGAGAAAAATATTAATTACAGGTGTTGCTGGTTTATTGGGATCAAGGCTTTCAGATTGGATTATTGATAATACAAATTATGAGGTGATTGGTATTGATGATTTAAGTGGTGGTTTTATTGACAATATAAATCCTAAAGTAAAGTTTTATAAATTTAACCTAACCAATTTAAAGAAGCTCAAAGAAGTTTTTAAAAAAGAAAATATCGAAATTGTTTATCATTTTGCTGCTTATGCAGCTGAAGGATTGAGCCCATTCATTAGAAAATTTAATTATGAAAATAATATAATAGCTTCTTCAAATTTAATAACTTGCTCAATTGAATTTAATATAAAAAGATTTGTTTTTGCAAGTTCTATGGCCGTTTATGGTGATAAATATGATCCTCCTTTTCATGAAGATCTTTTACAATCACCAATAGACCCTTACGGTGTAGCAAAGTATGCCGTAGAAATGGATTTAAAAGTTGCATCAAAACAACATGGACTAAACTATACTATAGTCAGACCTCACAATTTTTACGGTATTAAACAAAATATTTGGGATAAATATAGAAATGTTTTAGGTATATGGATGTATCAAATTCTAAACAAAGAAAATCCTACAATTTTTGGAGATGGATCACAAGTTAGGGCATTTAGTTATGTTGATGATTCAGTTATACCATTTTGGAATGCATCTCAAAACGATAATTGCAAAGGACAAATTATAAACTTAGGTGGCACTAAAGAATATTCTATAAGTGATGCTTGCAATATCTTAATTAATGTAACAGGCCAAAATATCAAACCTGTTTATTTGGAGCCAAGGCACGAAAGTAAGTTTGCATGGGCTACTTGGGATAAATCAGTAGAACTTCTAGATTTTGAACATAAAGTTAACCTTGAAGAAGGTACCGCAAAAATGTGGGAATGGGCAAAAAAACAGCCTAATAGAGAAAGATTTGTATGGCCTGAATATGAATTGAATAAAGGTATATATAAATATTGGAAAAGCTAAATATTAAGTGTCTATATCAAATTCTTTTTGAAGATTTCTGATTTAAAATCGAAGTATATAGACCAGATCTTCTTACTTTATACTTGTCATAATTAATTTTATCATTTTTAAATCTGTACAAAATTACTCTAAAATTAATTCTAATAATAATTGGAATAAAGTAAATGATAGCAAAAACAACTCCATAATGTTTTTTAACATAATAAAATTTTGACCAAATGAAATGCCAAGTTCTAAAATTAGCTTGATTTATTTTTTCTATGTCATTTTTAATTTCGACTGAAGTTCCTACGTCGTGTTCAACACAGACATTATTGATTTGATAATTTTTATTTATCTTAAAAGATCTTAAGCAAAAATCATTTTCTTCAAAATATAAAAAGATATTTTCATCAAATCCATTTAAATTGTCAAAATTATTTTTATTAAAAAACATACATGCTCCACTAATAAATTTCATTTCAGTTATTATTCCATTATTAATACTTTGTTTGTGAGATTTTGGATTGGCGTTTACAAACCTAGGACCCAAAGTTGAAAATTTATTATTTAATTTTTTGGCGGCACTTACAAAATTAAATATAGACAATTCATCAATTCCTGTAAGATCAGGATTACTAATTAAAAAATACTCAGTTGTAATTAATTTACTTCCATAATTAATTTGATTACCATAACCATTGTTAGGTATTAAATGTATATCAATATCAGGATAACTTTTTGTTATTACTGACTTTAAATTAACATCATTTGAATTGTCAATTATTATAATTTTAAATTTTTTGTATAAGTTTTTAATATAATCTAAAACAAGTTTCTTACTTTTATGTGTTAAAATAATAATTGTTACGTCTTCATTCATATTTTATATTTATACCAAAATTATGAAATTGAATATTCTTATATTATTATATTGAGTGTTTTAATTATTTTAATATATATAATAACTACATGATTGAATCAGATGTAATTATAGTTGGCGCAGGACCAGTTGGATGCGTTCTAGCTGAGAGAATTTCCTCGCAACTTAAACTTAATTGTTTAATTATTGAGAAAAGAAATCATATAGGTGGAAACTGTTATGACGAATATAACTCAAAAGGCTTACTGTATCACAAATATGGGCCTCATTATCTTAGATTTAAAAATAAAAAAACAATGCAATATTTATCTGAGTTTACTAAATGGTTGCCTGGTGAGTATATCGTTAAATCGTCAGTAGATAAAAAATTATACCCCATGCCAATAAACTTAGACACCTTAGAAATGTTTTTTAAAAAAAAGTTTAAATCTAAAAATGATATTAAAAACTTTTTGGATAAAAAAAGGTTAAAAATTAAGAACCCTAAAAATTTTGAAGAATTTGTTTTATCTAAATTAGGTAAAGAAATTTACGAAAAATTTTATAAAAACTACACAATTAAACAGTGGGATATTCATCCCAAATATTTGTCCAAAGAACTCGCAGGTAGATTGCCCATAAGATTTAATAGGGACCCATATTATGTGAGAGAAAAGCTTAGATTCATGCCAAAAAAAGGTTTTACAGAAATGTTTAAACGCATGACAAATAATAAAAAGATAAAGATTAAACTTAATACAGATTTCTTTAAATTAAGACATAAAATAAAATTTAATCATTTTATGATTTATACAGGAGAACCAGATAGATATTTTGATTTTATTCATGGTAAATTAGATTGGAGATCTTTAATTTTTAAATTTCAAAATCATAAAAAAAATAAAATTCAAGAAAGTGTTCAATACAATTATCCAAATGATTTTGAGTACACTCGATCTGTTGAAATAAAACATGTTACTAAACAGAAATCTAAATACACTGTTATTTCAAAAGAATTTCCAACAAAGAAAGGTGACCCTTATTATCCTATATCTAATAAAAAAAATGTTAAACTTTTTGAAAAATATAAAAAATTAATTTTAAAAGAAATGAGTAAAAATATATTTTTCGAAGGAAGATTGGCAAAATATAAATATTTTAATACAGATGAAGTTATCGAAAGTGCTTTATTATTGTTTAAATCACTTAAAAAAAAATATAAACCTTAATTCTAACGTGTCTAATTAGATTAATATTTTTATGGAACAAATTAATAAATTTTTAGTTGTTTATGTGTTTTCTAAATTTGATGATATTGATAGATTTAAAGTTTTTATTAATAGTTACAAAAAAAATCCCTCTGGTTATCAACATGAGTTTTTAATTTGTTTTAAATTACTTGATGAAGAAAAATTAAAGTTATGCAAGTCAATTGCATCAGGAATTTCTTATAAAGAATTTATAGACCCTATAAAAAAAAATGATTTTGAGTTTAAAACCATGGAAAGAGCTATCCAAAATTACAATGGTTATATTGTCCTTTTTTTGATTAGCCATTGTCGTTTTGAAAAAAAAAATTGGCTTAAAATTATTAATGACTCATTTTCAGATAATTCGTTTATGGGTTTTTCTGGTTCTAATGAAAGTATATTTTCTAGTCTAAAATTTAAAAAGTTTTGGAAAGTTTATTCATATTTGATGCAATATTTTAATTTAAAAAAATATTTTAAAAAATTTCCAAATCCACATGTGAGGGGACCATCATTTGTTCTTAAACAAAATGATTTTCTAGATTTTATAAATAATAAAGAATACATAAATAAAATGGATGCTGTGAAATCTGAATGTGGAAAAAATAGCATGACTAATTTTTTTACTATTAAGGGGTATAAAATATTTATTATAAATTCATCTGGGGAAAAATATTATTTAAATAATATGGAAAAAAGTATCACATATTGTAATACATCGTTATCCAATGTTTTAATTTCTGACAGGCATCATAGAAAATACCAATTATTATCTAACAATGAACAAATTAAAATTAAAAAAAAAGTATGGGGTTGATATTTTTTAAACTTTTATTTTATAAAAAGCATTATTCTTAGTAAGATTTACTTCTTATGTTTATCCTTAATATTTTTTTAGTTTTGAAACTAAATAATCTTCATAAACCTTTAGCAGGCCAATTTTTAAACTCACTTTTGCTTTCCAACCTAGTGCTTTAATTCTGCTGTTATTTAAAAGCTTTTGTTTTGTGCCGTCAGGTTTACCAGTATCAAATTTGATCTTCCCCTTGTAATCAATTATTTCTTTAATAGTTATAGCAAGTTCTTCAATAGTTAAATCTTCACTGTAACCTACATTTATATGTGCGCTTATCTTGTCAGTAATTTTATCATGGGCAGCTTTACTAACATTCATTAATAAAACACATGCTTCAGCTAGATCATCCACATAAAGAAACTCTCTACGAGGCTTACCAGTTCCCCAAACAGTAACATGTGGTGACTTGTTTATCTTAGCCTCATGAAAACGTCTGATTAAAGCTGGAATTACATGGCTATACTCATCTGTATAGTTATCACCTGGCCCATATAAATTAGCTGGCATCACGCATCGATAATCAATATCATGACTTTTTCCATACTGGCGATTATAATTTTCACAAAGTTTAATTCCTGAAATTTTAGCAATTGCATAAGGTTCATTTGTTGGTTCAAGTTTACCAGAAAGTAGGGCCTCTTCTGAAATTGGTTGTTCTGCATGTTTTGGATAGATGCAGCTAGATCCTAAGAATAAAAGTTTTTTTACACCATTTTGAAAAGCAGAATTTATAACATTTGTTTGGATCATTAAATTTTGGTATAAAAATTCAGCTGGATAAGTATTATTTGCTTGGATACCACCAACTTTTGCTGCTGAAAGATAAACTTCATCAGGTTTTTCTTTTAAAAAGAAATCTTTTACTGAAGCTTGGTCAATTAAATCTAAATCTGAATGTTCCCGAAAAACAAGATTTCTGTAACCTTTAGATTTTAAAACACGAATAATTGATGATCCCACCATGCCATTGTGACCTGCAATGTATATTTTTGAGTTATGGTTGTTTATCATTAAAATTTATTTTTTGACTTATAGCCACTTTTCACCATTAATTGATCACCCTCAGCAAGCTTTAAATCCTCCCTGACCATTTCGGAAACAAGATTCTTAAAGCTTATTTTTGGTTTCCAGCCAAGTTTTTTCTTAGCTTTGCTAGCATCACCAAGTAAAGTTTCTACTTCCGTTGGACGAAAGTAATTTTTATCAACCTTGATAATAACTTTACCATCAACTAATCCTCTCTCATTTTTACCATTTCCACTCCAATTAATATCTAAGCCAAGTTCTTTTGCAGCAACATTAACAAAATCACGTACAGAATAATGTTGACCAGTTGCGATTACAAAATCCTCTGGATTTTTTTGTTGCAACATTAGCCATTGGACTTCCACATAATCCTTAGCATGCCCCCAATCTCGCATTGCACTGAGATTACCAAGGTAAAGTGTTTTTTGTAAGCCAAGCTTAATTCTGGTTAATGCTCTTGTAATTTTTCTAGTAACAAATGTTTCTCCACGAACAGGCGACTCATGATTAAATAAAATCCCATTACAGGCATAAATATTATAAGCTTCACGATAATTTACAGTAATCCAATAAGCGTAAAGTTTTGCTGCTGCGTATGGACTTCTTGGATAGAAGGGTGTTGTTTCTTTTTGGGGAGTTTCAGCAACCTTTCCAAAAAGTTCTGAAGTTGAGGCTTGATAAAACTTAGTTTTTTTTTCTAATTTTAATATTCGAATAGCTTCTAAAATTCTTAGTGGTCCAAGAGCGTCTGAATTAGCCGTATATTCAGGCACCTCAAAAGATACGGCAACATGTGATTGTGCTGCAAGGTTATAAATTTCATCTGGCTGAACCTCTTGAATAATTTTAATAAGTGAGCTGGTATCAGTTAAATCACCATGATGTAAAATAAAATTTCTTTTATCAATATGAGGGTCTTGATAGAGATGATCAATACGATCGGTATTAAAGAGTGAAGTTCGTCTTTTAATACCATGAACTTTATATCCTTTATTAAGTAAAAATTCTGCAAGATATGACCCATCCTGACCGGTTATGCCTGTAATTAAAGCTTTCTTCATATAGATCTATTATATTACAAAATATTTTTAAAATCTTATAATTTAATTTTATTTAATGCGTTATTTTTAAATAAATTTGCCTCTTTAATATATCTTCTCACCATCTCTGTTGACTTATGACCTGTCATTGCCATAATACTTCTTTCTTCAGCTCCAGATTCTGCTGCGGATGTGGCAAATCCAGATCTTAAACTGTGACCAGAATAATTCTTGCTATCTATACCTGTTAATTTTAAATATTCTTTGATAAGTAAAGCGACCGTTTGATCAGTTAATCTATTTTCTGACAATCTAGATCCTTTAGAAAATCTCCTAAATACAGCACCAGATGTTATTTTAGAAATCTCTATCCATTTTTTTAATGATGCTACAGGACAATATTGGGAATTATCAAAGTAGGGTAGAGCTTTTGTGAAACCTTCACCAAATTGATCTGTTTTAGACCTTCTAAGGTTAATTTTAAGGCCTTCTGGAACAAAATCTAAGTCATCGTAGTTTAATGAAACTATTTCGTTTCTCCTAAATCCACCAGAAAAGCCAATTAAAATTATAGACCTGTCTCTGAATTTCTTGATTTCTTCTTTCTTTTGTTCATCTATAGCATTAATTATTAATTTTAAACTACTGATTAATATCGGTTTTTTCGCTAATTGAATGCTGCCTTTTCTTCTCTTTATACCCATAATATTTTCAATAATTGAAGGATGTTTAGTGTCTAAATAGTAACCTTTTAACCTATGGATAACGCCAATTGATACTAACCTTCTCTTTAAAGTGCTCATTTTAAAGTCTTTAGTTGATAAATGAGTCAAATATAAAGAAACTATTTTAGGATCTGAAGGAAGAGATTTAAACCCATTTTGAGAGCAAAACAATCCAAAGTCATTAAAATCAGACCTATAGGCTCTTACTGTATTTTTAGCTTTTGAATTCTGAAGATTTAGTAAAGTTTCTTCTTTTAATGCTTTTATATCTGTTATTAAATCATTCATATATATTACTATTGATAACCATTAATTATCGTTAGTAATATATTAAGTGATTTAGCTTGTCAATAGTATTAATTAAACTTATGAAAAATATTTTAATAATTTTTATTATATTCTTTTTAAATATATCTAAAGTTAATACTGCTGAAACAAATCAAAATGGTGAAATTTATAATACTGGAACATGGGGTTTTGGCCAAGATCCTTATATTATTGGCTGCATTTATGATCTCCTAGATGCTTCATTTGGAATGAAATGTGCTCATAGGTCATATGAATGGTATTATGATGAGGCTACATACAAAGGCAGTCGGCAAAGAGCTTATCAAAAGTGCTATAACGAATTATATAGTTATGGATCACGAAAGTATGTAAATTTTAGAAACAGCTTAAATGGAGGGGACTATACAATTGAATGTAATCAATAAATTTATTAATTTCAATGTTTTAAAGGTAGTAACTAAACTAAATGATTAGAAAATTAGAGCAAAAAGATAAGGAAAATTGGGCTAAATTATACAATGGTTATGCCGGTTTCTACAAAGTACCAATGAATACTGGGATTTTAGACACTCTTTGGGGATGGATTCACGATGAAAGCCATGATGTTAATGGTCTTTGCTTTGAATTGGAGGATAAAATCGTTGCTATTGCTCATTATAGAACAATGCCAAGACCAATTAAGGGTCAATATATTGGGTTTTTAGACGATTTGTTTGTAGAGCCAGATTTTAGAGGTCAAAAAATAGCGCAAAAGCTTATTAGTCATCTAAAATCCTTATCTAAAGCCAATAATTGGCAAGGAGTTCGTTGGATCACCCACTCTAGCAATGAACATGCAAAGAAATTATACGATAAAATAGCCAATAACACAGGTTTTGAACTCTATGAACTTAAAGGGGACTGAGTTTCAGCTAAAAGTCTGGAATTACTTGAAGAAAATACCCAAGGGCAAAGTGAAGACTTATATGGATGTTGCTAAAGCCATTGGA
>Ga0307998_1001350_pt1 | contig 13132 bp, 10 predicted proteins | sample Davwhametageno37_FD_203147 | JGI IMG/M metagenome (GOLD analysis project Ga0307998, IMG submission 203147) | Marine microbial communities from Davis Island wharf, Antarctic Ocean - #37 | ecosystem: Environmental > Aquatic > Marine > Unclassified | place: Antarctic Ocean: Davis Island wharf... | reverse complement strand
AATATCTCATCATAATTATTTAAATTTAAGAGGTTAAAGAAAACAAAAAGGAAGCTTTTGGTTTTTTTTACCATAACAATAATAACCACTTTATTTTAATATTCATTAACAATTACAAAAAAACAATTCAAGTAATGCCAGAAAAAAGATAAAACAATACATTATTAATGTACATAATTTATGTTAAACATCTATAATGCAATATTTTAATTTTTACTATTGAATAGAGTTAAAATAATTTTAGAATCTTAAGTTTGTCTTAAATCTAACCAAGAATATGATATCCTATGAATAATAGCAGATCTTCTTCCACTGAAGATATTTTAGGCCACCAGTTTGGCGCATTCTACAAGATCCCGATAGATAAATTTTTTCAGTTTGCACTTTCCGTTGATTGTGTTATTCTAGGGTATCACGAAAATGGAATTAAGCTTTTAGTAATAGAACGAGGCACTGAACCAGAGAAGGGTAAAAAAGCATTGCCAGGAGACTTAGTTTACCCCACTGAGGACATGGAGTTGGCAGCAAGTAGAGTGCTAAAAGACTTAACTGGACTAGACGAAGTTTACCTGACACAATCAAAATCTTATGGTCAAGTTGACCGCCACCCTATAGGTAGAGTTATCACCGTTGGATACTATGCGTTGATAAGTGTCGATCGCTATCAACCATTAGCTAGTTCTTGGGCAGCCAATGTTGTTTGGGTTGATGTTAATAAATTGCCCGACCTTGCTTTCGACCACAAGAACATTGTCCATGAAGTTCTCGAAACGCTAAGAGAAACAGTAAGACTGCAGCCTATTGGTTTCGAGTTACTTCCAAAAAAATTCACATTGGGTCAACTGCAAGAATTGTATGAAGCAATCTTAAATACCAAATTCGACAAAGCGAACTTCAGAAAAAAAATATTGAGCATGAATTTGTTGAAAGATACAAAAGAACTTCAAACAGAAGTTTCTCATCGCCCAGCAAAACTCTTTTCATTCGACAAAAAAGCATACGAAAGTCTTCTTAAAAAAGGCTTTAGCTTTGAGATGTAATTAAATGTATGTAAGTAAATTAAGCGCCTTTATTAAAAAATAAATTTGTAAAATCTGAGCATTTTCTCAATCCGAAACTACTTATTGTAAATATTACTCTAAGTATCTTATATTTGTTTCTGATGAAAAACAATGCCTCAGAATTAAAAACCCATTTCGATCTTGTCATTTTTGGCGGAGATGGAGATTTGTCTTTTAGAAAAATTTATCCTGCCTTGTACTATAGGTTGCTTGAGAATCAGATTAGCACTGAAGATCGAATCCTAGCACTCGCCAGAAACGAACGAACTTCTGAAGAGTTTCGAACGATGTTAAAAACCGAGTTAGAGAGACACATAGAAAACATCGATGACAAAATTGCAGACGATTTATTATCAATTGTCACCTATTACCACGTCGATATTGAAAAGTCGAAAGAAGAAAAACGCATTCCTATATATTTTAAAAATACGGAAGATAGAGTTCGTGCATTTTATTTGGCTACTCCGGCAAGTATTTTTGGTCAGATTTCTTCCTTTTTAAATGAACTTGGTTTAATAAACGACAACTCTCGGGTAGTTTTAGAAAAGCCATTGGGTACAGACCTGAAGAGTTCTGAAGAAATAAACATCAAAGTCGCAGAGTATTTTCAAGAAAAGCAGATCTATAGAATCGATCACTATTTAGGTAAAGAGACTGTTCAGAATTTAATGGTTTTGCGTTTTGCAAATAATATTTTTGAACGCTCTTGGAATGCTCAAGAAATTGATAACATACAAATTACAGTTGCAGAATCTCTAGGTGTTGGCACTAGAGGCGACTTTTACGACAAGTATGGAGCGTTAAAAGACATGGTGCAAAACCACCTTTTACAACTACTTTGTTTAATAGCCATGGAACCTCCTGTTACGTTAGACGCTGATCAAGTTAGAGATGAAAAGTTAAAGGTTTTAAAAGCCTTGAGACCGTTTACAAAAGAAACAATCACTACAAATACAGTTAGAGGACAATACACCAGAGGGAAAACAAAAGAAGGACATCTAGCATCTTATTTGGAAGATATTAACAAATATGACTCCGGAACAGAAACCTTTGTGGCTTTAAAAACATACATCGACAATTGGAGATGGGGCGGAGTTCCTATTTACTTAAGAACAGGCAAAAGAATGCCTCACAGATTTTCAGAAATTGTAATCAATTTTAAGCATGTTCCTCACAATATATTTCCCGAAAAAAAGGACATTGACAATAATAAATTGACCATTCGCTTGCAACCTGAGGAAAGAATTGAGCTTCAACAAATGGTAAAAATTCCTGGACCAGGTGGCTACCGTTACAAACCATTTTCTTTAGAATTAGACTATGCTGACCACTTTAACGATCGCTTTCCTGATGCATACGAACGTCTTTTGATGGATGTAGTAAGGGGGAATCAAACGCTGTTTATGAGAAGAGATGAAGTAAAGGCATCATGGGAATGGATTGAATCTATATTAAAAAATTGGAAATCGGAGAAGGTTCCAAACATTTTATATGAAGCAGGGACTAAAGGACCAGGTGACCTGATAATGAATGACGAAACAAGTTGGGTTAAATCGAGGCATGTTATTAAGGCTCAAGAAAAAAAGACAAATGAAGACTAGGAAAGAAATTGAAATAGAGCTTTCTACCTTGATTTGCTCAAAGTTAAAAAATGCCATTGATACAAAAGGCTGTGCAAGTCTATTGGTTTCTGGTGGCTCAACTCCTGTGCAATTATTTCAGGAGCTTTCAACCAAAAATATTAATTGGTCGAAGGTAGATGTAATTCCTGTGGATGAGCGATTTCTGCCAGATTCAAATCCTGATCAGAATGGAAATTTAATTAATCAACATTTATTACAAAATAAAGCGAAAGTTGCTAACTTTCAACCACTAGTACTAAATTCCGAAGATGCTGAGTTAAATTTAAGCTTGGTAAAAAGCTCAATTGAAAAGATACTTCAGCCTTTTACAGTTGTAATTTTAGGAATGGGCACAGATGGCCATACTGCGTCTCTTTTTCCATGTTCTGCTGAATTAGATCATGGACTGGACTTGGATAATAATGACGATTTAATTATCACCAATCCTAAATCCGCGCCTTACCAGCGTATCTCCTTCACAAGAAAAGCGTTATTAAATACTGAAAATTTATACCTCCATTGCTATGGGGAAGAAAAAAGACAACTACTAGATAGATTGGAGTCGAACTCTGAAAAAAAGCATCCTATTAAAGCTTTTATAGCTCAAAGTAATATTAAACCAGAAATATTCTGGAGTAAATAAACCGAGAACCATGAATAAAACGATAATAGAAATCACTCAGCGAATCATAAAAAGATCTGAAACTTCAAGGAAAGATTACTTGGATTTAATGCATTTGGTTCATAAAAACAATGTGAATAGAGCAGACTTAGCATGTGGAAATTTAGCGCATGCATTCGCTGCTTGTGCAGATGATGAAAAAGTTGATTTAAGTGAGGAAGTAAAACCAAATTTAGCGATTATAACAGCTTACAATGATATGTTAAGCGCACATAAACCCTATGAAGACTATCCACCAAAACTAAAAGCTGCTGCCAAAAAACATGGAGGTGTCGCTCAAGTTGCTTCTGGAGTTCCTGCCATGTGCGATGGAGTGACCCAAGGACAAGCAGGCATGGAACTCTCTTTATTTAGCAGAGATGTAATTGCACTTTCAACAGCTATTGGAATGTCCCATCAAATGTTTGACGGCGGCTTGTGTTTAGGAATCTGCGATAAGATTGTTCCCGGTATGATGATTGGATCGCTAAGATTTGGAAACCTGCCATTTGTCTTCGTTCCGGGAGGCCCAATGGAATCTGGAATTACAAATGATGAGAAAGCTCAATTTCGAATAGATTATGCAGATGGAAAAATTGGCAGAGCTGAGTTATTAAAAGCAGAATCTGCCTCTTACCACTCCGCTGGAACTTGTACTTTCTACGGCACAGCAAATAGTAATCAGATGCTCATGGAGATTATGGGTGTCCACTTACCCGGAGCATCCTTTGTTACTCCTGGAACGGAGTTGCGAGAGAAGCTAAATGAATATGCTGTAAAGAGACTACTTGAGATAACTCCACAAAAAGGAGAATACACCGCACTTTATGAAATAATTAGTCCAGAAACTATTGTAAACGCTCTGGTTGGTTTAGTAGCAACTGGCGGAAGCACAAACCTTACCATTCATATTATTGCAATTGCAAAAAGCGCAGGAATAATCGTGAATTGGGATGATTTTAACGACGTTTCTGAAGTAGTTCCATCCATTACCAAAGTATATCCTAATGGAACAGCAGACATTAATCACTTTCAAGCTAGTGGCGGCATGGGTTTTTTAATGAAAACCTTAAAAGATGGAGGGTTTTTAAATGAAAATGTAAAAACCAATATGGGTCCAGGCTTAGATGCTTATTTCAAAGAACCGTTTATAGAGGATGGTGAAATTCAATGGAGGCCAGTTCCTGATAATTCATTGGATGAGAATATTTTACGCCCAGTTTCTAATCCATTTGAACCAACGGGGGGGCTGAAAGTCCTAAAAGGCAACCTTGGCCGTTCAGTCATCAAAATTTCTGCTGTAAAGCCTGAGAATAGATATGTGAAAGCTTTAGCTGTCGTATTTGAGGATCAAGATGATGTTATTGCAGCTTTTAAAAGAAAAGAGTTGAATAAAGATGTGGTTGTGGTCGTGAAAAATCAAGGCGCACATAGTATTGGCATGCCAGAACTTCATAAGCTTACACCAACATTGAGTTTACTTCAATTTGCGGGGCACAAAGTTGCCTTGGTAACAGACGGCAGAATGTCAGGCGCTTCGGGAAAGGTTCCTGCAGCAATACACTTAAGCCCTGAGGCAGCAAAAGGCGGAATGATTGCCAAACTAGAAACAGGAGATTTAATTGAGTTGGACTCCAATAATGGAACATTAAACTGCTTAAACATAGAAGAAGTTGAAAAGCGAGAAATAAAAAATTCATTAGAAAATCCTTCATTTGGAGTAGGTCGCGAGTTATTTAACCAATTAAAGACCTTGGTGAGCGAAAGCGAAGAAGGAGCTTCATTTATAATTTAAAAAATGGGAAATCAATCAATACATAAAATTCTTAAAAATAACCCGCTAATTCCAGTTGTTACTTTTCAGAAAGAGGACAGTCCAGAAGCTTTTATGGATTACTTAATTCAGCGCAATGTTTTTTGCATAGAGATTACCTTGCGAACTGAATATGGATTAAAAGCTATTGAATTGTTGAAAAAGAGATTCAGCGACACGATTCAAGTAGGAGCCGGAACAGTTATTAACTCTTCTCAAGTAGATCAGCTAAAATCAATAGGTGCAGATTTTATAGTAAGTCCTGGTTTAACTGTTGACTTATTTGACTGCATGATGGAATCAGAAATTCCTTTTCTTCCGGGGGTTGCTACCCCCAGCGAAATAATACAGGCTCAAGAGTTAGGCTTAAAATACCTAAAATTTTTTCCTGCTAATTTATATGGAGGAGTTGGCGCATTAAAAATGTTTGGCGGGCTTTTTCCAACCATTAAATTTTGTCCTACCGGTGGCATAACCGAAGAAACAAGTAAAGAGTACCTTGAATTGAAAAACGTAGTTGCGGTTGGAGGTTCTTGGTTTGAAAAAGATTACACTAAAAAAAGATAAATGATAGCAATAGCAGAAAGTGGCTCCACAAAGTGTGAATGGGTCATCTTAAACGATGAAGGTTTAGTTGAGAGCAACTTTAAAACGCAAGGGTTTAACCCGGATTTTCATAGCACAGAGTTTGTCGCCCAAACACTGAGCCAATGTGTCGATTTATATGCCTCTAAAGACAAGATTAACTGCGTTTATTTCTACGGAGCAAGTTGCTCTAGTACAAAGCTTAACAAACGAATAAAAGATGGGCTACAGCAAACCTTTAGAAATGCAGAAATTGTAGTTGATCATGATTTATTAGCTGCTGCATATTCTCTTTACGAAGGTGTTCCTTTAATTACTTGTATTATTGGTACAGGTTCTAATTCATGTTACTTTGATGGCGAGAATTTATCAGAAGAGGTTCCTGCGTTAGGTTTTATAATTGGCGATGAAGCAGGAGGAGGCTATTATGGAAAGCAGTTAATCGCTGATTATTTCTACAATGGATTACCTGATAAAATTCAAAAAGACTTCAAACATACTTATGGCTTAACTTGGGGAGAAGCTCGAGAAAAGATTTATGGAAATGTCCATGCTAATGTTTATTTAGCATCATTTATGCCTTTTATTGCCAAGCACAGGCAAGAGAAATATGTTATAGACCTTATGAGAAAAGGCTTTGCAAAGTTTATTGAAGTTCATGTAGGCTGCTTTTCAGACAAGGAAACAAAACAAGTAGGTTTTGTAGGTAGTATTGCCTTTATATTCAAAGACATTTTAATTGAAGAGTTAACAAAACAAGGGTTTAAAGCTGGAAAGATTATTAAAAGTCCGATAAATGAATTGGTGAATTATCATCGAAATTACATCAATATTTTATCAGGTTCTGATGGTAAAAAAGTAGGAAACACTCAAAGAACTGAAGCTTAAGATGAGATCCTTACTTAAAATATTAATTCTATTTATAATTTCGATTTCGATTGCTTGTTGGTCTAATAAGAAAGACAAGCAAGTAGAAGAAATTATATCAGCAGAACATATTTTAGGAAACCCCAATTTTACAGCAATTTCATTTGGAGGGTTTAGAGAAGAAACAAGAGCCATTTGCCCTTCTGTTGAGGATTTAAAGGAGGATATGAAAATATTAGGTGCGATTGACATTAAAATCATTCGCACCTATAACACTCAGTTATTTCCGCATGCAGAACGGGTTCTGAAAGCCATTCATGAATTAAAAGAGGAAGATTCAACATTCAAAATGTACGTCATGCTAGGCGCTTGGATAGAGTGTGAAGGAGCGTTTACTTCGACTAGAAATCATGCTAAAGGAAATGTTAAAGGAAATAAGGCTGAAATAAAAAGAGCGATTGAGCTTGCAAAAGAGTATCCGGAGATTGTTAAAATTATAGCGGTAGGAAATGAATCCATGGTTCATTGGGCCGAAACATACTTTGTTTCTGCAAAAGTTGTATTGAACTATGTTGAGCAACTTCAGGAATTAAAAAAAGAGGGAGAGTTAGATTCAAACTTATGGATTACTAGTTCAGACAACTTCGCCTCTTGGGGCGGAGAATCAACTGAATATCAGACGGATGATTTAACTAAATTAATCAAATCTGTAGATTATGTTTCCATGCATACCTACCCATTTCACGATACATATTACGCTCCGAAATTTTGGCAAATTAATTCTATAGATCTTACAAAAAGTAGAATTCAACTGGCACAAGAAGGAATGTTGAGAGCTAAAAAACATGCTGTTTCTCAGTATGAATCAACTAAAAAGCACATCGATTCAATTGCACCCAATAAACCCATTCACATAGGAGAAACAGGTTGGGCAACTTCTGCTTACACCAATTATGGAGTAGAAGGATCTCATGCTGCTGATGAGTTTAAACAGAAGTTGTATTACGATTATATGAGAGATTGGTCAACTGAAAATGAATTATCTTGCTTCTTCTTTGAGGCTTTTGATGAACCTTGGAAAGACAGCAATGATGCAAGAGCATCAGAAAATCACTTCGGTTTAATTAATATTAAAAGTGAGGCTAAATATGTCTTGTGGAATGCAGTAGACTCCGGAAAATTTAAAGGCCTTCTTCGGAATGGAAACACAATAACCAAAACCTATGGAGGAGATGAAGAAGAAATGCTTCGTTCAATTTTAGCTCCTTCTAAAAACCCTAAACTAAAAATTAAACCATGAGTAAAAAAGTAATATTAATAGCGTTTATAGTCTCATTAGGCGGCTTTCTCTTCGGTTTTGATGCAGGTATTATTTCAGGTGTCATGTCCTACGCAGGCCCTGAGTTTAATTTGAATGATATTCAAATTGGTTGGGTCGTAAGTTCCCCTTCTTTTGCTGCAATGATTGCCATGCTTATTGCAGGTAGGTTGAGTGACGTGATTGGCAGAAAAAAGATATTGATTTTTGTTGCATTTCTATATGCCGTCTCCGCTGTATTATCCGCCTATGCAAGCTCATATGAAATGCTTTATCTTGCTAGAATGATCGGAGGGTTTGGGTTTGGAGCAGCTCTTGTTCTCGCCCCGACGTACATTGCAGAAATTTCTTCCGCAAAAAATCGAGGCAAACTCGTTTCGTTGCAACAACTAAACATTGTTCTAGGTTTCTTTGCAGCGTTTTTAAGTAACTATTACCTCAACAAAGTAAATTCTGCAGGAAGTGATTTCTTCACAGATAAAAATGTTTGGAGGTACATGTTAGGAATAGAGTTTATTCCTGCGATCCTATACTTTATATTCATGTTTTTTGTTCCTAGAAGTCCCAGATGGTTGTACACAAAGAACATGATTGATGAAGCGAAGGAAATTTTACATAGAATTTACGGAAGTGAAATAGCCACTGAAGAAATCAGAACTATTGAGAGTGTTGCCAAGTCAATAGATGGTTCTAGAGTCTCTCTTAAATCTTTACTGAAACCGTCTTTGCGATTCATACTTCTTGTAGGTCTTGTTATTGGAGTTTTACAACAAATCACTGGAATTAATGCAGTATATTTTTACGCTACTTCCATTTTCAAACAAACAGGAATAGGAACAGATGCTGCATTTTCTTCCGGAGTGCTCCTTAGCTTCATTACGGTTTTATTCACTTTTGTGGCTATCTTTTTAATTGATAAAATGGGAAGGCGTCCTTTACTTTTAATAGGCGTAGCAGGAATTTCAATTAGTCTGCTTCTTTGCGCATATGGATTCAACCAAGCCACTTACAAATTGACGGCAAACGAAATCTCAACTATTGAGTTATCAGGTATGACAACAGATCAACTAGCTTTCGCTATTGATAAACAATACTCTAATGATTTGGACTTCAAAAATGATATGAAGCAATCCTTGGGTACCCAAATTTATGCTAAAAATGAAGGAGCTATTCTTGAAGCAGCAACTTCAATTAATGCTACCTTAATATTGGTTGGTATACTCGGTTTTATTGCTTGCTTTGCCTTTTCTCTTGGACCCGTTATGTGGGTGCTACTTTCAGAATTATATCCAATAAAATACAGAGGCTTAGCGATTGGAGTTATTGGATTTGTAAACTCCTTTACAAGTTGGGTCGTACAACAAATATTCCCGTGGGAATTGTCTAATCTCGGAAACGCTTTAAGTTTTTTAATCTTTGGGCTGATTGCACTCGTTGGTTTTGGAGTTCTTCTGAAAATCTTACCAGAAACAAAAGGGAAATCTCTTGAAGAAATTGAAGCAGAATACGTAAAATAAAACCATATGAAAACCATCTCACAAATCCTTCTAGTCAAATTTATTTTACTTTCTACTGCTTGTGTCGAACAAACGAAACAAGAAGAAAACAAGACAGTAGAAAAACGGACGACGGCTGTTGTGCATTTAGATTCAGCCTCAACCGAGTTTTCAGTAGAAATAACCGAAACAGGGCGCTACGAAGTAACTGCCTTTGGCGCGCAAGACAGCGCTTCTCCGTTGTGGATTGAAGATTACATTAATAATAAAGACAGACGAACCTACAATGTAACCGGTAATCTAGAATTGGACCAAAACGGAAAAGGCAAAATATTTGGTTCCCCTTTAGCTATAGGAAAACATCAGATGAGAGTTCATTTTAGTGAAGGTACAACAATAGACAGCATTGGATTTGAGCTAATGGCAACTCAAAACAATACACTAGACACGTTAACACAAAACATGACCGGTGAAAGTTGGAATCTTGTTTGGTCTGATGAATTTGAAGGGAAAGGCTTAGTGGATAGTGCAAAGTGGGCGTACAATGTTGGAAATTGGGGCTGGGGAAATAATGAACTACAATACTATACTGCAAACGATACGTTGAATGCAAGGCAAGAGAATGGAGCTTTAATTATTGAAGCGCATAAGAATGAAAACGATAAATATTGGAGCTCTGCTCGATTAACCACTCAAAGTAAAATTTCGTTTAAATACGGAAAGATTGAGTTTAGAGCTAAAGTCCCTGAAGGTAGAGGCACCTGGGCTGCAGGTTGGTTATTGGGCGATGCTTACAGAGATGAGATATCTTGGCCATACTGCGGTGAAATTGATGTATTGGAATGCGTTGGATATGAAATTAACGATACAACAGGCAGTGGACTGAATCATGCTACTTGCCACACTAGAGCGTATTACTTTAAACAAGGAAATCAAATTGGAAGCGAAATTGAAATTGATAGTATGAATACAATGTTTCATACCTATGCAGTTGAGTGGAGCCCAACCAAAATTGAAGGTTTTCTGGATGGAGTGCAGTATTATGTTTACGATAAAAATGCAAATGAACTAGAATGGCCATTTAATACCCATCAAAATATTATTTTAAACCTTGCCATAGGTGGCGGATGGGGGGGTGCTAAAGGCGTGGACAGCAGCTACACTTCTCACCAATACATTTTAGATTACGTGCGAGTTTACGAAAAGAAATGAATAGTAAAATCGGCATTATAATCATTCTTTTAGCAGGTGTTTTGTGCAATAAAAAAGATAAGGAAAAATTAGAAGTACAAATTTTTCAAACCTCAGCAGAAGGAGATCATTTTGCTGCGGTAGAGTCAGATGTAAATAAACGTTCAATCATGGATACATTAATCTTGTTTCCTGAGCTTACTTTTCAGAATGTCACAGGTTTTGGAGGGGCGTTTACGGAGGCATCTGCCTCCCTATTGAACCAAATGAGCGATGAAAAAAGAAAAGAAATATTATCTGCCTACTTCTCAGAAGAAGGAGCAAATTATTCTTTGACAAGAACCCACATAAACTCTTGCGATTTCTCATTGAATAATTACTCTTATGCTGAAGTTGAGAACGATACTTCATTATTGCATTTCAACATAACACCAGATAAGGGCGATTTAATTCCTATGATTAAAGAGGCTCAGGATATTTCTTCGAAAGGCTTTAAAGTTATTGCCTCACCTTGGACCGCTCCCCCATGGATGAAAACTAATAATGCGTGGAACGGAGGAAAATTAAAAAAAGAATTTTACCCAACTTGGGCCAATTACTTTTCAAAATACATTAGCGCTTACAAAAAAGAGGGCATTGATATTTGGGCTGTTACAGTTGAGAATGAACCCTTAGGAAACGATTCTAATTGGGAGAGTATGCATTACACCCCCGAAGAAACAGCAGAGTTTGTTAAAGACCACTTGGGTCCACAATTTGAAAGAGATAACTTACCTCAGAAAATAATCGTCTACGATCAGAATCGAGGAAAAGAGCTAAAGGAATGGGCTGAAGTTCTGCTAAAAGACAAACGCTTAGAAAAATACATTTACGGTACAGCGGTCCATTGGTATACTAGTACAAATGATGTTATGGCTGAATCATTGAATTACACTCACGAATTAGCCCCTTCAAAGTCCATTATACAAACAGAGGGTTGTATTGATTCTGAAATTCCGCATTGGAATGACGATAAATGGTATTGGAGTAAAGAAGCTACTGATTGGGGTTATGATTGGGCTCCTGAAGAAGACAAAAAAGATCATCCTAAATATGTGCCTGTGTATCGGTATGCTAGAGATCTGATTGGCTGTTTAAATAACTGGGTTGAAGGTTGGGTAGACTGGAACATGGTATTAAACAAAGAAGGGGGACCAAATTTGGCAAAAAATTGGTGTATTGCTCCCGTTATTGTAGATGTTGAAAGCGATGAAGTCTACTATACTCCTCTTTATTACACCATGATGCATTTCAGTAAGTTCATTCGCCCGGGAGCAAAAAGAATAGACTATAAACTATCAGACCAAGATCTACTTGCAACAGCTGTTCGAAACGAAGATGGAAGCATAGTAATAGTGGTCTTAAACATGACCGATGGTTTAAAAAGCTTTGTTCTTAAACTTAACAATAGAGAAAAGGCGATACGCATACCTAGTCAAGGGCTACAAACAATTTTAATAAAAGCAGAAAACATTTAGAAGTAATATGGAAAAGGATTCAATATTTTTTGGGGATGCCAAGCTCAACTATGGCGAGAAAAAAGTAAGTGGGAAATACGCAATCATTGACGGAGAAGACTTTTTTCTCATTGAGAATTATTCTAAAATGCGCCCATTTTTCATGACGATTGTTAGTGCGAACGATCATTGGTTATTTATTGCTAGTAATGGAGGGCTTTCTGCGGGAAGGAAAAATCCTGAGCAATCATTATTCCCCTACTACTCTGATGATAAAATAATTAATTCTACAAGTGACACCGGATCCAAAACAGTCCTGCGCATAAAAACAGAGGAAGGAATAAAACTTTGGGAACCATTTACTGAAGCATTTGAGGGCATATACAATACGACTTCCAACCTCTACAAAAACAGAGAAGGAAGTAAAATCATCTTTGAAGAAACGAATCATGATTTAGGTCTTTCCTTCCGCTACGGATGGATGTTTTCTGAAAAATTCGGTATTGTAAAAAAATCACAACTCACCAACTTGACCTCTAAAGGCATTGACGTTGAAATATTAGACGGAATTCGAAATATTCTTCCATACGGAGTGAGTAGCGCCCTGCAAGATATAAGAAGTACACTTGTTGACGCTTACAAGAGATGTGAGTTAGATGAACGCAATAATCTTGGAATTTATTCATTGAGCTCTATGATTGTAGATAAAGCTGAACCGAGTGAAGCTCTAAAAGCTACAACTATTTGGTTAGCAGGAATTAAAAGTGATTCTATTCTACTTTCATCCCTGCAACTAAAAAGTTTTAGAAACGGAATTGGTACAGTGACTGAAAAAGACATTAAAGCGGAGAAAGGAGCATTTTTCGTTACTTCAAAACAACGAATAGCTGCAAAAACACCTGCGACTTGGATAATGGTTGCAGAAGTGAACCAATCCGTAACTAAGATAGCGCAACTTCAGACAGAGCTTTCAGGCCAGGAGAGCATGCTAAATACTGTGCAAAATGACATTGATAAAAACA
>Ga0307998_1001347_pt1 | contig 13155 bp, 13 predicted proteins | sample Davwhametageno37_FD_203147 | JGI IMG/M metagenome (GOLD analysis project Ga0307998, IMG submission 203147) | Marine microbial communities from Davis Island wharf, Antarctic Ocean - #37 | ecosystem: Environmental > Aquatic > Marine > Unclassified | place: Antarctic Ocean: Davis Island wharf... | reverse complement strand
CTCATTTTTATTTCACTGTTTCTTTCCATTTATAGAAAATGAAAATCTTGTTTAGGCTTCTAATTTAAGTAAATTAGAAAGGAAACTAGCTAAAAACTTATGGATAATTCAAGTTTTTTTTAACTTGCAGTGGATACAAAATTGAACAAGTATGAATTTTCCAGATAGGTATGCTGCCATTGATATTGGCTCGAACGGAATGCGTTTATTAATAGCTAAAGTATTTGGAATAGAAGGTGTTACTTCTGTTCAAAAGCTTAGTTTAGTTCGAGTTCCTATTCGATTGGGTGAAGACGTATTCAACAATGGATACATTACTGAGAAGAAAAAAGAGAAGTTTATTAAAACAATAAAAGCTTATAAACTCTTGATGGATATCTATGAAGTGAAAGATTTTAGAGCCGTAGCAACAAGTGCTATGAGAGAGGCTACCAATGGAAATGAGATTGCACAATTGATTAAAAAAGAAACTGATATTGATATCAGCTTAATTGATGGGGAAATGGAAGCCGATTTAATATTCTCTACCATTCACACACAAAATATTAGCAAAGAAGATTCTTATCTATTTATAGATGTTGGTGGAGGTAGTACCGAAATTACCATTTTTAACAAAGGAAAAAGAGTTGAATCTAAATCCTTTAAAATCGGAACTGTTCGTTTACTTCAGGATAAAGTAGAAGAAAGTAACTGGCAAGAGCTAGATAAATGGCTAGAGAATGTAGTTAATAGCGACAGAGATTTTAAGGCTATTGGTACAGGAGGAAACATTAATAGATATTTTAAACTATCAAAAAACGATCATTTACAACCAGTTAAATTTGAAGTGATTAATGATCTTTATACAGATTTAAGTTCACTAACAAAAGAGGAACGTTCAGAAAAGTACAGACTTCGTTATGATAGAGCTGATGTAATTGTTCCTGCTGGAAAAATTTACTTAACTATTCTTGAAAAATGTGGAATTGATGAGATTATCGTTCCAAAAATAGGATTGAGTGATGGAATCGTTTACTACCTCTTCAAACAATATAATTAGCTAATCCCGCTAGTATTAAGATTACCAAGGGAAACAATAGTTTTGTATTTATCCTGACCAAGTACTCCTTTATACTGTAAATGAAGGTTATACACTGTTAAGTTAGTTTGTTTCGCCATGATATTTCCAATTTTCTGAATATCACAACTAATCATTTTTTCAAAATCAAACCCTTTAGAATCAACATAAATGTTGTTATCTCCATCTACCTCCTTGTAATCTGCAAAACAGGATAACTCTTTCAATTGAGAAATAGATACATTTTGCAAATTCTCAATCCCATTTATTTTATGAAGGAACCAAGTAAAGATGTTCTCATCTAACAAAAACCTATTCAATGAATCTTTTATTAAAACTCTAGAATTATTGATTATTGCTGGCCCAAAATAATTAGAGTCTAACTTATGGATTTTATCATGAGTCATTGCGTATCTTAAACTCAATGGCCCTATTATTTTCCTAAGTTTAGGGAAGTATCTAAATGAATTGTAATACCTAACAATCATCTGGAAGTTTATTGCAAACGCAGTGGCATGAATGGGTGTGTCGAATATTTGAAACCCTCCATCACCTGTATTAATGAACATTTTATGAAAAGTATCCTTGCTTGTATAGTGTTGAAATAAATAAGAAGAATCGGACAAACAAAGTTCGGCTGTACGGTCATAAATTAACTTGTACAAAATCGGTATCAAAGTCTGTTCTAGTGGTTTGTATTGACTGTAGTGGTATATATCAATTCCTAATACCGTTTTACTTGGAAATTTATTGGTTGGAATATTCTCATGAAGTAAATTAAGCAAATCAGATTCATCTACATCTTCGTGACAAAATTTGCTAAACTCGTTAATATCAAGACTTGATATGAGTTTTAGAATCTCTTCTTTACTGTACTTTTTTAATTTTTTCATGAACTGGCAACATTTTCAACTGTTGAATATAAGTAAAACTAACAATTTTACATAATTGTGTTAAAAATAGTATTCCAAGAATTTACATGAAAATGAGAAAAGTTAACCCCAACAAAAAAGCCTTGAAGTTTACTTCAAGGCTTTTTTTATTAGAATATAATCTAGTTGATTAGTATCTGTAGTGTTCTGGCTTGTATGGACCTTCAACTGTTACACCAATGTAATCTGCTTGGTCTTTAGTTAATTCAGTAAGCTCTACTCCTATTTTAGCAAGGTGTAATTTAGCTACTTTTTCATCCAAGTGCTTAGGCAACATGTAAACTTCGTTCTTGTCGTAAGCTTCAAGGTTTGTCCAAAGTTCAATTTGAGCTAACGTTTGGTTAGCAAATGAATTACTCATCACAAATGATGGGTGACCTGTTGCACAACCTAAGTTTACCAATCTTCCTTCTGCAAGTAAGATGATATCTTTTCCGTCCATGTCATAGATATCTACCTGAGGCTTGATTTCTGTCTTCTTGAAGTTATCGTTCAAATAAGGTACATCAATTTCATTATCGAAGTGACCAATGTTACAAACGATAGTTTTGTCTTTCATTGCTTGAAAGTGCTCTGCTCTAATAATTCCTTTGTTACCAGTAGTTGTAACTACGATATCAGCTTCTCCTATTACAGTTTCCATTTTCTTTACTGCAAATCCGTCCATTGCTGCTTGTAGTGCACAAATTGGGTCAATTTCAGTTACGATAACTCTTGCTCCAGCTCCTTGTAAAGAGGCAGCAGATCCTTTTCCAACATCTCCGTATCCTGCAACAATAGCAACTTTTCCTGCCATCATTGTGTCAGTAGCTCTTCTGATTGAATCTACTAAAGATTCTTTACATCCGTATTTGTTATCAAATTTAGATTTAGTTACAGAATCATTTACGTTAATTGCTGGCATTACTAAAGTACCATTTTTCATTCTTTCATATAATCTGTGAACTCCAGTAGTAGTTTCTTCAGATAATCCGTTAATTCCTGCAGTTAACTCAGGGTATTTATCAAATACCATGTTTGTTAAATCTCCACCATCATCCAAAATCATGTTAAGAGGCTTTCCTCCTTCAAATCCTTTGATTGTTTGGTCGATACACCATTCAAATTCTTCTTCGTTCATTCCTTTCCAAGCATATACTGGTACTCCAGTAGTAGCAATTGCTGCTGCTGCTTGATCTTGAGTAGAAAAAATATTACAAGAAGACCAAGTTACCTCTGCTCCTAATGCAGTTAAAGTTTCGATCAATACTGCAGTTTGGATAGTCATGTGAAGACATCCTGCAATTCTTGCTCCTTTAAGTGGTTGTGATGCACCAAACTCTTCTCTAATAGCCATTAATCCTGGCATTTCAGATTCTGCTAATCTAATTTCCTTTCTACCCCAATCAGATAAAGAAATATCTTTAACTTTGTAAGGCAATGTGTTATTTTTTACTTCGCTCATAATTGTTTTAAAATTTAGCACAAAGATACAACATACTTTATAAATAATCAAGAATTAACAAATGCCTAAATCTAGCCTTTCCTTTCATCCTTCTATCAACTTGTGGGAAATTACCGAGTCTCTACCCGAATTATTAGATATTCCGGCACTTACAGAGGAAGAAACGAACATTGTAATGTCGTTCCGAAAAGACAATAGAAAGAAAGAAATACTAGCTTCAAGAGCCCTACTTCAGTCAATTATACCTGGTGCGCATATTCATTATGTAAATAAAAACCCTCAGTTAACTGATTTAGATAAAGAAATATCCATCACACACTCGGACAACAAAGTGATGATACAACTAAGAGAAAAAGGAGAATTGTGTGGGGTAGATTTACAAGAAATAACGGAGAAGGCTGTTGTAGTTAAAACTAAATTTCTTCACCCTAGCGAAATAGCATTGATGGAAGAACACCTTTGGGACTATTCCTTATTATGTAATTTGTTTTGGTCGGCAAAGGAAACAGCCTACAAAGCTTTTGCTTCTATTTGTGAACAAGAAGAAGTAATTGAATTTAAAACACAGTTAATTTTCAATGAAATAGATTCTGAAAATCACTTACTTAAAGGTCATTTTATTGAGAAAAACAAAAGAACAGGGTTTACTCTGGGGCTATCTGTTCAAGAGAACTATGTAGTTACTTGGTTCGAAGCATAAACTTTATTAAAGTCTAAAAAACAACTTTCATAGGATTGCAAACGTTTATTGTTTAAGAAAACAATTTAATGTTTCAATACCCTTAAAAATATGGAAATCAAGACTACTCGGTTCAACTTCACAAAACATTATTTTACTCCCTTTTTATTGGTTGCTCTTCTAATTATGAGTCAACTTACATTTTCTCATGGTACAGTAACTAACCCGGCTAGTCGTGTGTGGAACTGCTACCAAGAAAGTCCTCAAAATCCAATTTCGGCAGCTTGTATAGCTTTTGTTGCCTCCCATGGAACTCAGCCACTTTATGATTGGAACGAGATAAACCAGAATGCTGGCGGAATACATACTTCTTTTGTTCCTGATAGCAACTTAGCTAGTGGCGGTAGAGCTAAATATGGAGGATTTGATATGGTAAGAACTGATTGGGTTGCTACTCCCGTTTCTGCTGGTCCAGATACTATTACTTGGACAAACTCTGCACCTCATGCTAGTTTGTATTATAGAGTTTACATCACCAAAAGCACTTGGAATCCTAATATGCCTTTAACCTGGGGGTAACTTGAACTTCTGGTTCAAACTCCACCAAGTATAGCCACTCCTTCAATTGATATTCCTGTTATACTTCCTTCAAGAACTGGTAAACAGGTAATTTATAGTGTTTGGCAAAGGTCTGATAGCCCAGAGGCTTTTTATTCAACTAGTGATGTAGATTTTGGTGGTACATCTTCTATCAAAGAGATTAAAGAACAGACTGGCTCATTAAATCAGAATTTTCCTAATCCATTTAATGAATCCACTTCTATTACTTACACCATCAATAAAAAATCATCTGTTTCGCTAAAAATTTATGATGCTATGAACAAAGAGGTTTCCACTTTGGTGAATGAAACTCAACCTGCAGGGGATTATGTTTCTGTTTTGAATAAAAAGGAACTTAAGGCTGGTGTTTATTTCTACGTTTTTAAAGTAGGAGATTTTATCGAAACTAAAAGAATGGTTATCGAGTAATGTCGGCCAGTCAGATTCAAAGATTCTTTCCTAGTCTATGTAAATAGGAACCCAATAATTGTTTTACCTTTGGGCTCTTAGTTTACTCCTAACAATATTATGGCAGAAAAGAAAAATTCAGAATCGCGTTTACACCCAGAAAGTAGATTTCATGGAAGGTATGATTTACCTAAGCTTCAGGAGGTTTGTCCTGAACTTACGGAATACGTTTTTGTGAACGATTATGGGAACGAAACCATTAATTTTCATGATCCTAAGGCAGTAAAAATGTTGAACAAAGCCTTGCTTGCTCATCATTATAAAATTAAAAACTGGGACATTCCAGAAAATTACCTGTGTCCGCCAATTCCAGGAAGAGCCGATTACATTTACCACATTGCCGATTTTATGGGGGCTAATAATTACCGAGTAATTCCCGAAATTACTTGTTTAGATATTGGTGTGGGATCTAGTTGTATTTTTCCTATTATTGGAACTAGCGAATACCACTGGAATTTTATTGGAACTGACGTAGATCCAGATGCACTGGAGTCTGCTCAGAATATATTGAACGAAAACCCTGAGTTAAAATCTAAAGTAGAACTTAGGTTTCAAAAGAACTCTAAATCTATATTCGAAGGAATATTAACGGATGACGACAGAGTAGATTTAACTATTTGCAACCCTCCTTTTCATGGTTCAGCTTCAGAAGCAAGAGCCAGTTCCAGGAAAAAAATAAGAAACCTAACTCATTATACCAACAAGGATAAAACCTTGAATTTTGGTGGACAACCAAACGAATTATGGACAGAAGGTGGTGAAATGGAATTCATCAAAAACATGATTCACGAGAGTAAAAAAGTCTCAGGGAAATGTTTTATCTTTTCTACTTTGGTGTCTAAAAAAGACCATTTGTATGAGTTAAAACAAACTCTTGAAGAAGTTGGTGTGTTTTACCAAAGAACAGTAAACATGGGACAAGGAAACAAATGGAGTAGATTATTACTTTGGACTTTCTTGGATTATGACGAACAAATAACTTGGAAAAAAGTTAGATGGGATTTCGGTCCTAAATAATAAATGTATGCGTGTTAATTTTTCCACTAATCCCATAAATTGTCATTCCTTTGAAGAAAGGAATCTTAAAGCGAGAATCAATAGTTATAATCCTAATGAATACCTGATGAATAAGATTCCTGCCTGCGCAGGAATGACAATGAGTAGTTCTCTTTATGTAAAAAAAATTAGGAATTAATTAAATGGACTCGAAACTCACTCTTCTTTCCTCTCCCCTACAAGGATTTACAGATTTCCGATTTAGGAATGCATTCCACCATTATTTTGGAGGAATAGATACCTTTTACTCGCCTTACATTAGGCTTAATGGAAAAATGGTAATAAAAGGAGCTTATGAGCGAGATTTGTTACTCGAGAATAACGATACCCTAAATGTAATTCCCCAAGTAATGACCAATGATGCAGACGAATTTTTGTTTGTAGTAAAGTTCATTCAACAATTTGGTTACAAGGAATTAAACTGGAACTTAGGTTGCCCGTACCCAATGGTTACCAAACAAGGAATGGGATCGGGATTGGTGAAAAATACCGAACAAATTCGCCATATTTTGGACCGTGTACATAACGAAACCGACATGGTAGTTTCCATGAAAATGCGTTTGGGATATGATACACCCACGGAGATTTTGGATACGCTCCCAATGTTGGATACTTTTCCTCTTAAAAATATAGCCATTCACGCTCGTATTGGGAAACAATTGTACAAAGGTGGTGTAGATTGGGATGGGTTTCAGAAAGCACTAGACAATACCAAACATACTTTGTATTACAATGGTGACATAACTTCGGTAGAGGCTTTTAGAGCTGTGAAAGAACGTTTTCCTACTATCAATCACTTTATGATTGGGCGAGGATTAATTAGCGATCCTTTTTTACCACAAATGATACAAAATAATACTACGGAGTATCCAGAAAACAGATGGCAGGTTTTTAATGAGTTTCACGATAGAATTTACCAAGAGTATGACGAATACTTAAGCGGCCCTACTCCTATCAAAATGAAAATGCGTGGGTTTTGGGAGTTTTTTGCTGCCTCTTTTGATAACCCACAAAAGACGTTTAAGAAAATTAAAAAAGCCAACAACACGGTTCAATACCAACAAGCTACTCGAGAGATTTTTAGAGAGGTTTTGAGGGGATGATTTTATAAAACTTTAAACTGTTTCATTTTCTCTTTAGTAGAAATAGAAGGAAGGTATTTTCTGAAAAATTCTTTATTTCTTTTGTCGTTTTTTTCAAATACTTTGGATGCTAATAATTTTTCAGGTTTTATTTTAAGTTTGAAATTTTCTTCTAGTTCAACTTCATAGTAATACTCAGTTTTTGAGTTTTCTTTTCCTTTAATTTTTGATTTATGCTTTAGTTTTATATCCTTTATTTTTCCATAGTGACCAGTGAAGTGAACTGGTTTCCCTCTTCCTCCTTGATATAGATAAAGTTCCTTAGTATCCAATATTTCTATTGGGAAATCCTGAACAAAATTATCTTGCTCAATCGCATGAAAATAGAATTTATCTATTTCTAGTAAATTAGAAATGTCTTTTTTCTTACAAAAACCCAAAGCTACTTTCTCAATTGGTTTTGGTTCCGATTTCAGGTATTTTTTTAGATAATTATTAGAAGTAAACCCTCTAATTTTTTTCTTGTAAGATTCAGCTGTTTCTGAGTTTTCAATTTCAGATTTTCTGTTTTTACTGATATCAAGAAACTCTTTTTCTTTGTCAATTCCTAAATACCTTCGGTTAGCTAAATTAGCTGCTATTCCTGTAGCACTTCTTCCTGCAAAAGGATCCAGAATCCAAGAATTAGGTTTGGTAGAAGCTAATATTGCTCTTGTTAAAACCGACAGAGGTTTTTGAGTAGGATGTTTACCACATTTCTTTTCCCATGGAGCAATGGCTGGTAATGGCCATACATCTTTCATTTGTTTACCTCCGTTTAGCTCTTTCATTAATTCGTAATTGTAATAATGAGGAACCTTTTTGTTTTTTCTTGCCCAAATAATTTGCTCAGTAGAGTGAGTAAATGAACGACAAGAAAAATTTGGTGGAGGATTTGTTTTTTGCCAAGTAACAGAATTTAATATTTTGAAATCTAATTCTTGAAGTATTTGTGCAATACTAAAAATGTTGTGCATAGTTCCGCTAATCCAAATGGTAGCATCTTCTTTCATTACTTCTCTTACCTCTGTTAACCATTTGCGATTAAATTCATTTACAGAATCATAGCCTGAAAACAAATGATAAATCGAGAGCCAAAACCATATTCTCTCACTTGGATATAGATAAAATAACCGATAGTTCTTACTGCGATTATTATTTGATCTTTTATTACTTAGTAGGGTATAATTTACACCAAAATACTACCCGTCAAAAACAATGTGGTGAACAGTTTAAGAAATTAGCCAAAGAATCAGGGTTTACCTTGTTTAATAGAAATTATTTGAAAAATTATTTTTAGTAGAAATATAATTCAAAAATATCTCCATAGGCTTTAGTTTAATGCGATAGAACCCTGTTTTAACTAGATTTTAAAGACTTTCTCTATCGAACCATCAGAATAAATATAAATAAGTACTTTGTTTTTTTGTGGAGTTGTTTCTCTTCCCTCGATATCTAAAATTTTTATTAGTTTTTTGGTTTTTGGTGATGATTCATTAACACCAATACCAGTAAAGGTTCCCCAAATAAGCTGGGCATATTCTGGGTGGTCAATAAACGGATTTCTATTGTTTTGATAATTATAGTAAATTATATTATTCCTATTTCTTTCCCAATCATCAACAGTGTCCTCTAAGTGCCATTTCATTAAATCGGATAGTTTTGCATGAATTGGCAAATTAGTATTGTTATTAGAAGGAATTGAATCAATAACTTCTAAGTCTGGTTCTAACCCTTCGCCTTCGTAACGAGTAGCCATATAGAATATCATACGAGCAACATCACCTTTAACAGCGTCATTTGGTTTCCAAATCCATTGAGAGGAACTTTTATAACTTCCTGTTGGTCCATCTGTGTCAATATATTCAGTTGAACATTCCGCAAACCAGCGATTATTTCTAGCAGAATTAACACTTATATCACAAGGTCTTAGAGCATGTACATCTGTACCAGCACCGCTTGAAGTTCCAAAGTTCCCTCTAGATTTAGCCCAAACGTGTTCTCTTGACCAACCATTTCCAGAATTATATTCTAAGTTGGCATCTTTTGACCAGCCAGAATAAAGAAGTAGAACATTATTAGGATTTAAAGTATCTCTATCTGTCACTTTAAGAATGTCCCAGACATCTGTCCCAGAGCTCGTGTATGGAAATTCCGTATGGTTTTTAATTATAAGATTTAGTTGTGTTTTAAGAGGTTCTCCTAAATACCCAATAGCTGAGTCATAGTATCCATTGGGTATTTGACTAATACCAACATGAAGAATTAAAATAAAAAAGAATGTAAGAATTAGTTTCATGAAACAAATGTAATGATATTTACACTTACTTCCCGATAGATACCAATTAACCATATTATTAAGGTGTTAGGTCTAATAAAGATTGCATACTTTTAGGATATTGATTTTTTTCATGAAAATAGTTTTTTTTTGTTTTGAAGTTAAATTTAGTAGTCAAGTCGCTGTGATTTTTTTGCGTTATTATTTGCCGTGTAAGTTTGCTATTTTTTTTAAAATCTTCCTCTGAGATTGTTAAATAGGATTCAGATTTGTTTGTTTCATCTTTGCGATGGTGGCAACCTGGACAAAAAATATTCTTGTCACTTCTATGTTGACCACCGCATTCACAAGGATCTTTTATTCCAACGGTAACATCATTTTCCTGAAATTCATTAGAATAAGATAGTTGTCCACAGCCTTGACATTGATATTGACAATGAACAAATTTCCTTTCATTTGTGCGAAAGTAATATGACCCTTCAAAATTAGTTATTAATTCGCATTTTGAGCATTCTGCCTCTATATTGAAATGTGCTCTGATACCCAAAATGAATCCATTTAATTAAAATATATTCCTCCATGGCTTAAATGCCCAAATCACTACTTTTTCCGGAGCTTACTGATTTTCCGGTACTAATATGGATCAAACTGAAGTTCAATTTAGTTTAAAGACTTCCTATCAAGAAAATGAAAATTTTTCACAGTTGTATCGTTGGAGGTTGATTTGCCTTATTTATTGAGTAGGCAGTTAGAACAAAAATCAATAATAAGATTCCATTAGTTATTATATAACTTGGAGTTGAAAATGTGAAAAAAGAAAATATTAAATTACTTATTAGTGCTATAGTGAAGAAAATCCCCGAAACAACCCGAATATTTGTTGTTGTTCGTGGTTGTTCAAAATTAACTCCAATCGCAATTACTAAAGTCGTTGCAAGAAAAACAAAACTTCCCAAACTCAATACTATTTTGTTTTCGCTATCGTGAAAACTGTATAAACCGTAGGAAATAAGTCCGCTTATCGCTATAGCTATAATTGTTTGTACAACATTTAATTTCATAATATTATTTATTTTGTTGAAAAGGTGGAGGTGCTAATGCAACCAATTTTAAAACCTCAGGAACTTGTTCTGCCATTTTCCAACTTGGCAAAGAAGGCATCCAGATATAAGTTTCTTTTAAAACTTTCTTTTCGGCTATTAAACGAGCTAATTCCTGTTCAGAAAAAGGTCCTGCTTGCTTGCCTTCGATCATTGCATAGAAAAACTTTTCTTTTGGTTTTTCCATTGAGTTCATTGCACCTGGAATGTGCATATTTGTCATTGATTGATTCATGGTTTTTACCATTTGTTGAGCAACAGTCATACCCATACCAAATTCAACTAATCTGTCCATTGAAAAAAAACTACTATCATCCATAATACATTACTTTAAGTAAATACTAAATTAAGGTGCTGGTGGTGGCGGAGGAGGTGGCGGAACTGCACCAAATAAAGATACTAATTCATCTACGTTACCTGCCAATTCCCAACCTGCCATACCTTGTTTCCAAACATGAGTGTCTTTTTTTATCTGACCACCCTCAACCATTTGTTTTAATTGTTCCCAACCAAAAGGACCGCTTTGTTGCCCATTAACTGAAATATTATATTGAACTGATGGAGGAGGTGGTGGTGTTTGTTTTTCTTGGTTCATTCCACTCATCATTCCGCCAACTGCACCAGCCATTCCTTGACCAACTGCACCACCCATAGCCATACTTGCCATCATAGAGCCGGGATCCATCATCCCGCTGCCGCCAGAACCGCCACCAGAGCCCATTTTGCCCATGCTTTCGGCTGCTGTTTGTGCAACTTTGGTTTGTTGATTTAATTGATGAACAGATATGTTTTGTCCTTCTGTTTGTAGTTTTTGTGCCCGTTGCGCTTCTTCTCTTTGAATACGGAGTGTTTCCTCCATATTCGTAGCGTTGATTTTCTGAGTATCCTGTAAATTCTTAATATTTACATCTGTCTGTGCTCCAACAGTTTTTGTTGTCTGTTCTGCTGTAACTTTTCTTAATTCGGCATAACCCTCAGCTTCTTTGTCAACTTCAAGGTTTGCAATATCCAAACCTTTCATGTTTACACCAAAATCTGTTTCAAGTCGAGTACCTAAATATTTTGCAACTAAATCATTTATTTCAAGGATTTTTCTTTCCATTTGCAAAACAGGCATTCCATTGTCAGCAGGAATATTTGTAACTACAGCTTTGATATATTTTGTTACTGCATCTTTTATTTGCTTTTTAAAATCATCTAATTCAAAATTGATTAAACGATTTAATTTTATAAAACCTTTATAATCTGTAATGTTAAAGGTAAGCGTACCCCTTACTGCCATTGGTACCGCAAAATCCAAAAACCGAGGGTCGAAAACATCAAAATAAGGAATGCCAAATCTTATTTGAACATTACCCGAAAGGTTCATAAAATATATTTCTGCTTGAAATGGTGATGCTCCACCAAATGCCGATCCTACAACTTTTGTTAGTATTGGGAAGTTTGCAGTCTTTATTGTTTGGTCATGAGGACCCATAATAAAATCCTGATTTTCCCCATCATTTTGTTTGTAAACAAAAACTGCAAGTTCTCCGTCTTTTACACGAAGACTACTACCGAAGCGTATTGCATTTTCTTTCTTTGTTGAATTGGCCTCTCCCGAAGGTCGCCATTTCCAAACAAGATATTCTTGTTCATCACAACGTATTACATCCATTAATCCGCCTTCTGATTTCTTTCCAAATAGTCCCATAACTTTTATTTTTTAATTTGAATTACTTTAGCGTCAATAAGCATTTGTTCAATGGATTGAATTGTTGCTTTGTCATCTGTCATTGAAAGTTTAGCTTTTGTAAAGACTTGCTCAGCTTTTTTCTTCCAAATTGAGTTCCATTTGGTAAGATATTTCCCTTCTTCGTCAAAACGTTTTATAATACTTATATTTTGAATTTTACTTACTGATAACGTAACGAATTCGATGATTTCTTCACGTGAATTTGGTACTGGAAAATTCATAATCATCTCTTCTTTTCGCGAATCAGTAGTTGACCATTTAGAAGGTTTTGATTTATTTATTAAAGAAGTTATTAATTTTAGGGGTATTAATATCGGGTAAAAAAACAGCCACTTCATCATTGTTCCAATGGAAGTATCTGATTCCTTTTTTTGATTGTCATACAAGTTTTCCTTTCTATTTGATTCAAGTTCATCAAGTTTTTCAAAAAACTTAGTTATATTCTGAGATGCTTCAATATTTCTAAATTCAGTGCCACAGTCCGAACATTTTGTCTGAAAAGATTGGACTATAGAACCACAAGAAGGACATTTTTTGACATCGCCAAGCTTGTCTGATTTGGGTGCTGCAACAATAGGACTTTCAGTTTTTTTATTACTCTGTTGTTGTTTAAATAGTTTTGCTTCAAGAACCATTTCAAACTCGTCAAGGTCAATACCAAATGATTCAGCTTTCTTAAAAAGGA
>Ga0307998_1001346_pt1 | contig 13156 bp, 13 predicted proteins | sample Davwhametageno37_FD_203147 | JGI IMG/M metagenome (GOLD analysis project Ga0307998, IMG submission 203147) | Marine microbial communities from Davis Island wharf, Antarctic Ocean - #37 | ecosystem: Environmental > Aquatic > Marine > Unclassified | place: Antarctic Ocean: Davis Island wharf... | reverse complement strand
AATAAATACTTTTCATTAAAAACTGCCTCACTCCTAACTCAGGAATGAAGGGTTCCAATGTTGCATCAACAGCTCCCCTACTTTTGAGTAATGAAAAGTCAAGTGATTTTAGTCCAGCAAGAATTTGTTGGTGATGAACAGGATATGCCTTTGGTGCGATATCAGCAACAACTAATTTCTTTATCATTTCAGGATAGTTCTGGGCAAACTTCATGGCTATCTTCCCTCCCATAGAATGTCCTAGCACATGCACTTCATCTAAAAACAGATCTTCACAAAGCTCTACCACATCATCCATCATCGACTGATAGTTAAATTCTTCAGAATGCACTGAATGACCATGATTACGCGCATCAATTATTATCGTGTCAAAATTCTGAGAATATGTTTTAGCTGGACCCTGCCAGTTATCTAACATTCCCATCAAGCCGTGCAATATCAGTAAGGGTTCTCCTTCTCCAAAACGTTTGTAATTCAGTTTCATACTGGGCGTAATTCTCTTTTATACATATTGACAACATTCTCCAATCCAAAATAAAGAGCATCACTTACTAGCGCATGACCAATTGAAACCTCTAACAATTCAGGGATATTAAGAAAAAAGTAGCGCAGATTTTGCAGGTCTAAATCATGACCGGCATTTATCCCAAGGCCCAATTCATTGCAAATAAGAGCTACTTCATGATACGGTTTTATTGCCTCTTTTTTATTTGCTATAAACCCACTGGCAAAAGCTTCAGTGTACAATTCAATTCTGTCCGTTCCTATTTCTTTAGCTGGAGCAAAGTACTTTTCCTCTGGATCAATAAAAATGGAAGTGCGCATTCCGCGCTCCTTCAGATCGCCAACAACATCCATCAGCATTTGCTTATTCGCTATGGTATCCCATCCTGCATTTGATGTCAATACATCAGGTCCATCAGGAACTAAAGTCACTTGAGTCGGGTTTAAATCATTCACTAAATCCAAAAATTGTTTGTTAGGATATCCTTCAATGTTAAATTCTGTAGAATAAATCTCATTGATTTCTATGGCATCTTTATATCTAATATGTCGTTCATCAGGTCTCGGATGAATCGTAATTCCCTCAGAACCATAATTTTCGATCGATTTCACAGCATGAATCAAATTTGGAACATCACCTCCACGAGCATTTCTAATGGTCGCAATTTTATTTACATTCACACTTAGTTTACACATATATCCATAGATTTGATAAAGCAAATAAGCTACAAAATTAGACTAAGAAATTCGGCAAAGACATGCTAGCAAGTGAAATAGTCATAACAGAAATTCCTTCATTGTCAAAATCTGACAGTGTGGCGCAAGCCATTGAGTGGATGGATGAATTTAAAGTGACACAACTTGCGGTAATTGACAATTACAAATACCTTGGGTTGGTCAATGAAAATTACCTGTTGAACATTGAAGACCCCATTGAACGGATTAGTGAACATTGCAATTATCTTGAACATGTGCATGCCTATGAAAATGAGCATGTATTTGAAATTATAAAGAAAGTTCAAGAACATCAATTGAGTTTAATTCCAATTTTATCTGAAAAGGAATTATTCGTAGGCACTATCACTGTATTTAATTTAATGGAAGTTATTGCAGAAATGCCGGTAGTAAAAAACCCAGGTGGCATAATCATAATGGACATGAACTCTATCGATTATAGTCTTTCCGAAATATCTAGAATAGTGGAAAGTAACGATGCTAAAATCTTAGGATGCTTTATTTCAAGAGCTTACGACAACAATACGATAGAGCTTACCATTAAAATCAATAAAATGAACGTTCAAGATGTAATTCAAACTTTTGAGCGCTTTGGTTATGAAATTACGGCGAGCTATGATCATAGCGGAAACGATGATGATATGGAAGATCGATACAATAATTTAATGAACTACTTAAACATGTAATTCATGAAAAATGTAGCAATTTTCGGAAGGTTTTTTAAAGAAGAATACACTCCTCAAATCCAAGACATTTTCACTCAGTTGAATACTAAAGGCTTTACCATATTACTGTTTCAGCCATTTTTTAACTATTTAAAAAATAGAGTTAGCCTTCCCAAAAACATTGAAACGTTTACAGATGAAAGTGAATTAACTGCAAAACATGATTTGCTCATAAGTATTGGTGGCGATGGAACAATACTAGAATCTGCGACACTTGTAAAAGATAAAGACATTCCAATACTCGGTATAAATACTGGAAGACTTGGATTTCTATCTACTACTGTGGTATCTGAGTTTAAGGAAGTTTTGGACGATATTTTTAATAAAAACTATTCAGTCGATAAACGAAGTACCATTGAATTACATACTGAAGAAAATCTTTTTGAGAACACAAATTTTGCTCTTAACGAACTTGTTGTGCATAAGAAGGACACTTCTAGTATGATTGGAATTCATGTACTTATAGATGGTGAATTACTAAATACTTATTGGGCCGATGGACTAATAGTGAGTACCCCAACTGGATCCACAGCTTACTCTCTCAGTTGTGGAGGGCCAATGTTATTTCCTAAAGCTCAAAACTTTGTAATTACTCCAGTTGCACCTCATAACCTTAACTCCAGACCCATCGTTATTCCTGATGACAGAGAAGTCACACTTAAAGTTGAAGGAAGAAGTAAGAATTTTCTCGTTTCTTTAGACTCCAGAATGGAAACCATGAGTGCTGATACGACGCTAACTTTGCGTAAAGGAGAATTTAGTATCCCATTACTAAAAACAAAAGATCAATCATTTATTGGAACCATTAGACAAAAGCTTCATTGGGGCTTAGATCATCGAAATTAATCAACGGTCAACTGATGATTATTTTTTAATTTATTACATAGTTATGAATTTCTATATTTGTACAAATAAAGAATAACATTGACACTTTGAAAAAATTCATTTTATTAATAAGCTTATTCACCTTAGTTCTTCCAAGTTTCGGGCAAGGATGGAAAGATTACAGGCAAGAAGTAATTGGATCTGTAGGCCCTAGTTTTTTATTGGGAGATGTAGGCGGTGGAGTTGATAAACCAACCAATACAATCCGTGATATAAATTTTAAAGCAACTCGTGTTTCATTAGGTGGTGGATACAACTACTATTTAAGACAGAATATGTCCATAGTTGGGCGATTCTCATATAACATGCTTACGGCAAAAGATGAATTTGCAGCTAATGATGCAAGAAGAAACAGGAATTTTGATATAAGAACTCAACTAACGGAGGTTTCTGCCCAGTACCGTTATTATTTTGTGAAAGACAAATTCAGCCGTTCATTTAAATTAGCAGGAGCAAGTTCAATGTCCTTTTCTCAACTGTCTGCTTATGCCGCAATTGGGGTAGCAGGATTTTATTTTAACCCTAAAGGAAGATACTCAGACAATAAATTTTATGCTTTACAGCCTTTAGGGACTGAAGGTCAAGGATTAGCAGGAAGTCCTGAAAAGTACAAAAGAATAGGTATTGCAATTCCATTTTCGGTAGGTGCTAAATATTCGCTAGGAAAACGTTGGGGAATAGGAGCTGAAATTTGTGTTCGAAAGACATTTACAGATTATATCGATGATGTAAGCACCGTTTATTATGATAATGCTGCAATTGAAGCTGAGTACGGTGAAAAAGCTGGCTTTCTTGCCGATCCAAACGATGGTTCTAAGGCAAGTTGGACTGGAGCAGGAGAAAGAAGAGGAGGCGAAGGTCTAGACGATTTCTACGCTACATTTATGATCTCAGTTAATTACAAGATTCTTAAAGGAAGCTCGTTTAAGCCTCGATTCTAAAATTAAGAGACATGCTCTCAAAGGCTTTTTATTTTATCATTTCTTTCTTGTTTGTATTTTCCTCTGGAAAATCCCAAATGAAAACAGAAATAGGTGTGTTATTAGGACAATCTTATTACTTAGGAGACCTTAACCCTACCACTCAATTTCCCGGAGGCCATACACATATTTCCTGGGGCGTAATTCTTCGACAACCAATCAATGAACGTTGGGCATTCAAAGCTCAATATTATAGTAGTAAATTATCAGGATCAGATGCCAGCAGTAAATCCTCTGCAGCACAGAATCGAAACCTCTCATTTGAGACTCCACTTAACGAATTTTCCGGCCAGTTTGAATTCAATTTTGCCAGGTATCATAGTTTTATTATACGACATCATTTTTCACCGTATTTATTTGGTGGCTTAGGGCTTGGATTTATAAATCCTCGAGCTGAGTTTAATGGCAATCAATATGACCTCAGAGAACTTCTTACCGAAGGTCAAGAGAGGCCTTATAGCAAGGCTCAATTTATTATTCCTTTTGGCTTTGGACTTAAATTCAAATTCTCACATCGAGTTATGTTTGCGTTAGAGTATGGAATCAGAAAAACATTTACAGATTATATTGATGATGTAAGTACTGCATATCCAGATGATCCTGTTATACTAACAACCACAGCTCAAGCACTTTCTAATCGAAATATAAACGATGAGAATAGGAATATTTGGGGAACTCAACGTGGAAATCCTAGCAAGAAGGATTTTTACACACATACATCATTTACATTAACTGTGCGCTTAGGTAAACAGCCGAACCTATGTAAATATAACACCCAATAAAAAAGTATATTTGCAGCCCTCAATCAAGCCTACTAAAAGGCTTGAGCTTATGGAAAGTCCAGAACTAAATAAAGACAACATTCCGCAACATATCGCCATCATTATGGATGGTAATGGCCGTTGGGCTAAAGGTCTTGGGAAACCTAGGATTTTCGGTCACAAAAGTGCAATAAAAGCGGTTCAAGAAGCGACTGAAGGCGGTGCTGAAATCGGCGTTAAAAACATTACACTTTATGCGTTTAGTACAGAAAACTGGAGCAGACCGAGACTTGAGGTTAAGGCATTAATGGAGTTACTAGTTTCGTCCTTAACTAAGGAACTTGAAACATTAACAAAGAATAATATTCGCTTGCTTACTATTGGAAATCAAAGTGATTTACCTAAAAGTTGTCAGAAGTCATTGCAAAAAACGGTTGAAGCGACAAAAAACAATACTCGAATGAACTTGATTCTTGCATTGAGTTACTCCAGTCGATGGGAAATTGTAAAAGCCATAAAAAATATTATTGTTGACGCAAAACAAAATAAAATTGATGAAAATCAGTTTGATGCAACAATGTTTGAAAGTTATTTAACTACTGCAGGTATTCCTGATCCTGAATTGATTATCAGAACTAGCGGCGAGCAAAGAATTAGCAATTTTTTACTATGGCAAGCAGCCTATAGTGAATTTTGTTTTTTAGAAAAAAAATGGCCAGATTTCACAAGAGAAGATTTAAAAAAAGCCATTTATGATTACCAGAATCGCGAACGTAGATTTGGCAAAATAAGTGAACAACTGTAGGTTTAATGTCGAGAATATTCCTCCTAACATTTATAGCCTGTTTCAGTCTTTTTCAAGAAAGTTTTGCGCAGCAAACAATTGGCTCAGTCAGTAAAATTGACTACACCAAACCTAAAGATTATCGAATCGGTGGAATTCAAGTAATTGGTACCGAAAAACTCGACCCTAATGCTCTAATTCTTTTATCTGGACTAAAAATCGGAAAGAAAGTCACCGTTCCTGGTGAGCAAATCTCTAAGGCTATCAAAAAACTTTGGAAGCAAGGTTTGTTTGAAGATGTGAAAGTTCGCTACACAAAAATTCAAGGTGACTTTATATTTCTAGAAATTGAAGTAAAAGAGCAACCACGCCTTTCCAGATTTAAATTTAGCGGTATTAAGAAGTCTGAGGCAAACGACCTGAGAGATGAAATAGAATTGTACAAAGAGAAAATTGTAACTCAGGGGTTATTGCTAAACACCCAAAAAATCATTCGAAGGTATTTTACCGAAAATGGATTTCTCAATACAACTGTTATCATTGAAGAAGTAGTTGACAAAGAGTATCCGGATCACGTATACTTCGACATTAAGATCAATAAATTTAACAAGGTTAAGGTTCAAGAAATTATTATTGAAGACAATAAATCACTGACTTCGTATCGTATTAAAAAAGCAATGAAGGAAACACGTGAAAAAAGCACGGTTTATCCCTTTTACGAGTTTGACAAAATGATTTTCCAAACCACACAAGCCTCAATGCCTTGGCAGGATTCACTGCATGCAGGTAAAATAATGTGGGACTATGCAACTGAAAACATACACCTGAATATCTTTAAAAATGCCAAGTTCATTCTAAAAAACTATCAAGATGATCTTGAATTGATTATAGAAAAATACAAGTCAAAAGGTTATCGTGACGCAAAAATCGTGAGTGATACTATCATTAAAAACAATGAAAAAACAGTCTCAATTAGAATAAAGATAGAAGAAGGCCCACAATACTATTTCAGAAATATTAAATGGGTCGGAAACACAAAGTTTCCGACAGCACTTCTAGAGAATATACTTGCAATAAATAAAGGTGAAATATATAACCCTGAGATTTTAGATCAGAGATTGTACATGGATCCAAATGGAAAAGATGTGTCGTCATTGTATATGGACGATGGGTATTTATTTTTCCAAGTAACTCCCGTAGAGGTCTATGTTGATCACGATTCTGTTGATTTAGAAATCAGGATATATGAAGGCCAGCAAGCCACTATAAATAAGGTTACGGTCGCTGGAAACGACAAGACCAATGATCATGTAATTTATCGTGAATTAAGAACCTATCCAGGGTCTTTGTTTAGCCGTTCGGATATTATTAGATCACAACGTGAACTATCCGTTTTGGGTTACTTTGACCCTCAAGCTATGAATGTGAATCCCTTACCCGATCCTGAAAACGGAACAGTTGACATTGCCTATATTGTTGCAGAGAAACCCTCTGATCAAATTGAATTATCTGGTGGTTTCGGTGCAGGAAGGATTGTAGGAACAGCTGGAATTGTTTTTACGAATTTCTCATTAAGAAATTTATTTAACTTAAGTGAATGGAGGCCACTTCCAGCTGGTGATGGACAAGCACTAAGTCTTCGAGCTCAAACCAGTGGTCGATGGTTTAGCAGTATTAATGCATCATTTACAGAACCTTGGTTAGGTGGTAAAAAGCCAATTTCATTTTCTGTTTCGGGATTTCATAGTGCGCAAACCAACGGAGAAAAAGCTAGAATAGAGGTTGACGGTGAAAAGGTTAGTAACCCCGCCCGAAGACACATAAAGATTACGGGTGCTTCAATTGGCCTTGGAAAACAGCTAAAATGGCCTGATGATTATTTCGTTTTAAGACACGAACTTGCTTTTCAAGCTTATGAAATGCAAGATTGGCAAGCTTTTATTTTTGACAATGGGTTTGCAAACAACTTCTTCTATAGGGTTACATTAAATCGTAATTCGCTTGATCAAATTATCTACCCAAAACTTGGCTCAGATATTAAGGTTAGTCTTCAGGTAACGCCGCCATACTCAAAAATGAATGGAAAAGATTATGCCTTATTAGAACCTCAAGACAAGTACAAGTGGATTGAATATTACAAATTCAAATTTACCGTTGATTGGTATACTCCAATCGTTCAAAACTTAGTATTCAAAGCTAAAGCTGGTTATGGTTTCCTTGGGTTTTTCAACGATGACATCGGCGCTGCACCATTCGAACGTTTTTACTTAGGAGGATCTGGTCTTACTGGATTTCAATTAGATGGGCGAGAAATTATTGCACTTCGTGGATATGATGATGGTTCCGTTTCACCCTTAACTGGTGGAACATCGATTGCAAAATACACAGCTGAGCTAAGATACCCACTTTCCTTAAACCCAAGTGCAACCATATATATGCTAGCTTTTGCTGAAGCAGGAAATACATGGAACGATTTTAGCAATTTCCAACCTTTTAATGTAAATAAATCTGCGGGTGTTGGAGTTCGAATTTTCTTACCAATGTTTGGGTTATTAGGTTTGGATTGGGGTTACCGTTTAGATGATATAAAATCAAGACCGGGAATGCAACAGTCTCAAATACACTTTACAATTGGTGCTAATCTAGGACAACTTTAAAAAATTTATAGCTATGAAAAGACTATTTGTTTTAATGTCAATGTGCTTACTAATAGTAAGTTATAGCTTTGGCCAAAAGTTTGCTTATGTTAATACCGAACTCATTCTAGAAAGCATGCCTGAGTACACTGAAGCTCAAGAAGAATTAGACAAGCTTTCAAAGAAATGGCAAGAAAGTATTGAACAGAAGTACTCTGAGATTGATAGGTTATATAAAGAATACAAGGCTGAGAAAATTCTTCTTACTGAGGAATTGAGACAAAAAAGAGAAAAAGACATAACCATTAAAGAAAAAGAACTTCAAAAATTCCAGAAAGACAAGTTCGGTGTTTCTGGAGAATTATTTAAAACAAGGCAAAAGTTGATTAAACCATTGCAAGACAAAATATATGAAGAGTTAAAAGACATGGCCACAAAAAACAATTATGCTGTAATTATGGATTTGGCTAGTAATTCTAATATACTATACTCTCAATCGAGATATGACAAAACAGACTTGGTTATTAAAAAGCTAGGCTATTCTAAATGATAAACTTAAATTCGCACACTTAAATTTACACAATGAAAAACATATTTAAAACATTTTTGACAGGAGTTCTACTTGTAGCCCTATCATTTAATTCCAACGCACAGAAATCACTAAAATTTGGGCACATTAACTCAAATGACTTGTTGACAATAATGCCAGAAAGAGATTCAGCTGAAGCTAAGCTTAAAATATTTGCTAAAGAACTAGAATTGCAATTAACCAAAATGAGCGCTGAGTACGAAAAAAAATACACTGATTATCAATCAAATGTTAGTGTAATGAATGAAGTCGTTCGAGCTTCAAAAGAAGAAGAAATTCTGGAACTTCAAAAAAGGATTCAAGACTTTCAACAAAAAGCACAACAATCTCTACAGCAAAAGGAAACTACTTTAATGGAGCCATTAATTGCAAAAGCAAAAAAAGCAATCACTGATGTCTCTAAAGAAAATGGCTATTCCTACGTATTTGATTCAAGTATAGGAGCTCTAATCCATTATCCAGAAGGAGACGATATGCTTCCGCTGGTTAAAAAGAAATTGGGTTTGCCTCAGTAAAACTTAATCCTGCTTCATTTATTTGATAGCGGGATTTTTTTTGATGTCAGCTTCAGCACCCATAGGAATATTTGACTCAGGAATTGGAGGACTTACAGTTGCTAAAGCTGTAAAAGAACTTCTTCCAAACGAACAAATTATATATTTTGGTGATACCCTGCACTTGCCTTATGGTGAAAAATCTGCTAGTTCAATTCGTCGCTACGCTACGGAAATAAGCACTTTTTTAAAATCAAAAAACTGTAAAGCAGTTTTGATCGCTTGTAACTCGGCTTCGAGCGTGGCTTTAGATGTTACTCGTAACAATCTCGATACTGAAACCATACTGCTAAATGTAATTGACCCTTTGACTAATTACGTTAAGGAAAACTTCGAGCATAGCACCGTAGGTGTAATTGGAACCAAAGCAACCATTAATAGTAGTGTTTATCAGAATAAATTAAGAGAACATTGTCAGGTTAAAGCTCTCTCTACTCCACTGCTAGCTCCTATGATTGAAGAAGGATTTATCAATAATAAAATTAGTTCAACCATCATTGAAGAGTATCTAAATAACCCCGCACTGGAAGGAATAAAAGCACTGCTGTTAGGTTGCACTCACTACCCTATTATTCATAACGAAATAGATAGAGTCTATAAGAATTCAGTTACGGTATTAGATTCAAATACTTGGATTGCTTTGGAATTAAAAAAACAACTATTAGCGATCAATATGTTAGCAGAAAACCAGAAAAATGCTGACGAGTTTTATGTTTCAGACAAGACCGATTCCTTCGAACGAAGCACTCGATTTTTCTTTGGCCAAACAGTGGAACTTAAGGAAGTAAAGTTGCCTTAGTAGACAGCAGAGACAATCTCCTTTACCAATTTTGAAGTACCCATAGTATAGTAATGAAGTGAAGGAACACCAGCTGCTTTTAGTTCCTTAGATTGCTGAATACACCACTCTGTCCCTAACGCACTTATGGAGCTATCATCCTTGCATTTTTCAAGTTCACTAGCCAAAGCTTCAGGAAAATCTATGTTAAAAGTTTTCGGAATAAAAGAAATATGCCGCTCTTTGGTAAGCGGTTTTAGCCCCGGGATAATTGGAACTTCAATACCAATTTCTCTACATTTTTCTACAAAGTCAAAATACTTTTGATTATCAAAAAACATCTGAGTAACAATGTATTCAGCGCCTGCATCAACTTTTTCCTTTAAATATTTAAGATCAGTTTTAGGACTCATTGATTCATAATGCTTTTCAGGATATCCCGCAACACCAATGCAAAAGTCGGTTGATTCAGCGTTTACCAAATCATCACTTATGTAGTCTCCATTGTTCATGGCAACTATCTGCCCAACCAACTCCTTAGCATACGCATGTCCATCACTATCAGGAGAAAAATTTGATTCAGACTTTATTGGGTCGCCACGCAAGGCAAGTACATTATTAATTCCCAAAAAGTTCAAGTCAATTAAAGCGTCTTCAGTTTCTTCCTTACTGAAACCACCGCAGGTTAAATGAGGAACTGCTTCCACTTTATACTTATTCTTTATTGCGGCACAAATCCCAACTGTTCCTGGTCGTTTTCTGGTCGTTTTCTGGTCGCAGAACGCTTTAACAATCCATTTGACTGCTTTTTATAAACGTATTCTTCTCTGTGGTAGGTCACATTAATAAAGCTTGGCTTAAATTCCATTAAAGGATCAATACCGGCATACAGCTTCTTAATACTACTTCCTTTTAAAGGTGGTAGTATTTCAAAACTGAAAAGAGTTTCTCCTTTAGCCTTATTTATACTTTCAATTACGTTCATTTTTTAAAATTTGCAGCGGCAAATATAATCTCCAAACTCAACGATAACTCCCTATTTTGGCGATATAAATTAAGTATTATTAATCTTTAGGATGCCTTAATTTCGCGTTTGGAAATAAAGCACAAAATCTCAATGAAAAACATCCGAAATTTCTGCATAATTGCTCATATCGATCATGGGAAAAGTACTCTTGCTGATCGTATGCTTCAGCTAACTAACACCATTTCGGAAAGAGATATGCAAGCGCAGACTTTGGATGACATGGATATTGAGCGTGAACGTGGTATAACTATTAAAAGCCACGCCATCCAAATGGATTACGAACAAGAAGGAGAACACTATATTCTAAATCTTATCGATACTCCAGGCCATGTTGATTTTTCTTATGAAGTGAGTAGGTCAATTGCAGCTTGCGATGGGGCTTTACTTATTGTTGATGCAACCCAGGGAATTCAAGCTCAAACTATTTCAAACCTATATTTAGCTATAGGAAATGACTTAGAGATTATTCCAGTATTAAATAAAATGGATTTACCAAGTGCTAATCCGGAAGAAGTTAAAGACCAAATTGAGGAATTAATTGGATGTGATCGAGAAGATATTTTATCGGCATCAGGTAAAACTGGTTTTGGAGTTGACACTATTCTAGAAGCCGTAATATCGCGTGTTCCAGCACCAACAGGCAAACCTGAAGCTCCTTTAAGAGCAATGATATTCGATTCTGTTTATAATTCTTTTAGAGGAATTATTGCTTATTACAGAGTTTTTGATGGTGAAATAAAGAAAGGCGACAAGGTTAAATTCTTAAACACCGGAAAAGAATACAGTGCGGATGAGATTGGAATTCTAAAACTCAAACAAGAAAAAAGAGACTCCGTTAAAACCGGTGATGTTGGCTACATTATCTCTGGAATAAAAGAAGCCAAAGAAGTTAAAGTAGGTGATACAATTACCCACATTGCAAATCCTTGCGAACAAATGGTCCAAGGTTTTGAAGACGTAAAACCTATGGTTTTTGCAGGTATGTATCCTGTAGATACAGACGAATATGAAGAGATGCGTGATGCAATGGACAAGCTTCAACTAAATGATGCGTCGCTGACGTTTGAGCCAGAATCGTCTATGGCATTAGGTTTTGGATTTCGTTGCGGATTCTTAGGAATGCTTCACATGGAAATTGTGCAAGAGCGTCTTGAAAGAGAATTCAACATGACTGTAATTACTACGGTACCCAACGTAAGTTATATTGCAACTGATAAAAAGGGCGAAATAATAAACGTTCATAACCCTAGCGATTTACCAGACCCCTCTTCATTAGAATTTGTAGAAGAGCCTTATATCAATGCTCAAATAATTACAAAATCGGATTTTATTGGCCCTGTTATGAGTTTGTGCATTGAGAAACGTGGTATTCTTAAAAACCAAGTTTATCTTACAACAAATCGAGTAGAAATAAACTTTGAAATGCCTTTAGCTGAAATTGTTTTCGATTTTTACGATCGTTTAAAATCAGTTTCGAAAGGATACGCATCATTCGATTACACACCAATAGGCTTCAAAAGGTCAGATTTATCCAAACTGGATATTCTTCTTAACGGAGATCAAGTTGATGCTTTGTCAGCGTTAATTCACAGAAGTAATGCCTATTATTTTGGTAAAAAAATCTGTGAAAAACTAAAAGAACTGATTCCTAGGCAACAATTTGACATTGCCATTCAAGCTGCAATCGGTGCGAAAATTATTTCTAGAGAAACTGTAAAAGCACTAAGAAAAGATGTTACCGCAAAATGTTATGGCGGGGATATCAGTCGTAAAAGAAAGCTCTTAGAAAAACAGAAAAAAGGAAAGAAAAGAATGCGTCAGGTTGGAAATGTAGAAGTTCCACAGGAAGCATTTTTAGCGGTTCTCAAACTCAATGATTAGGCATAAAAATTGCATTGCAATTTTGATCTATGGGCCTATCATTTTCATGCATTAAATTAAGCATTTCTTTATTACTAGTAGGCCTCTGCATACAAGGATCATCTCAAGTTGCTTCTGTCTTTGACATTAATCGCTTAGACGCAGTAAAGGACGTTTTTTTTATCGACCATAAATTCGAGCAATCTGCAGCCAGTAATAAATATGGTCAGGTAGATTTAAGGGTATTCAAATCAGGAGACACTCTTTTAATTCAACATCCCTCTTATGTGCAACGAATTTTAAGTTACGACCAAATATTAGCGGCAAATAAAACCATT
>Ga0307998_1001344_pt1 | contig 13162 bp, 12 predicted proteins | sample Davwhametageno37_FD_203147 | JGI IMG/M metagenome (GOLD analysis project Ga0307998, IMG submission 203147) | Marine microbial communities from Davis Island wharf, Antarctic Ocean - #37 | ecosystem: Environmental > Aquatic > Marine > Unclassified | place: Antarctic Ocean: Davis Island wharf... | reverse complement strand
TAATTTGAATTACATCTGATAAATTATTGATCCCACCTTCTTTAATTGCATTTTTGATTGTCATTTTTTGGGCTTTATTACTTTTTTTCATGGCGTATATCAATGGTAAGGTTATTTTTCCTTCACTTAGGTCGGCCCCTAAATTCTTACCGATGTTAATGACTTTTCCAGAATAATCGAGAATATCATCTGTTAATTGAAAGATAACCCCAAAGTTTCTTCCAATTTTAGCGCACTCTTCAATTCTTTTATCATCATTACCATTAATGGTAGCTGCCAAAGAACCACAAACTTCAAAGAGCTTAGCAGTTTTAAACTCAATCACTTTAAAATATTCCTGCTCATCAATATTTGGGTTATGAATGTTTAATAACTGAAGAATCTCCCCTTCAGAAATTGCATTCGTTGTGTCTGAAAGAAGTCTAATGACATCCATATTATTTATTTCACTCATCATTTGAAAAGATCTTGAGTATATAAAGTCTCCAACTAGAACGCTAGCCGAATTCCCAAATACTGTGTTGGCCGAATTAATATTTCTTCTTTTTGTTGATTGGTCTACAACATCGTCATGTAAAAGTGTAGCTGTGTGGATCAGCTCGAGAATTGCTGCAATATTGTAGTTTATTTCACCAACTTTACCTGACAAGCCTGAAAGAAGAAGATGAAGAGCGGGACGCATTTTTTTGCCGCCGCTTTCGATTATATGGCTAGATATTTGATTGATGATAGGGATATCTGAATGAAGTGAATTTTTTATCACAATATCAACAGACTCTAGGTGTATCTTAATAGGGGAGATTATTTGGTTAATTGACAAAATTTTTTTAATGAAATTTAATGAAATTAATTAATCATTTTATCATATAATATTTTTAACGAAGGCTTCTATAATGATAATAAAGAACTGCCCAGAACTAGTAATTAATTGATAAATTTCTTTTTATTTAGTATAATCGCGGATCTTATTTAGTATATATATTTTTAAAAGGTATTTAAATGTACGCGGTTATTAAAACAGGTGGCAAGCAATTCAAAGTTTCTGAGGGAGAAACTCTAAAAGTAGAGAAACTCGCAACTGAAATTGGCAAAACGTTTAATGTTAATGCAGTTTTAACTTTGGTAGATGGGGAAAAGGTAACTATTGGGACACCTTTAGTTGCTGGAGCAAGTGTCAACGCTACTGTTTTGTCCCATGGTCGTGGTGATAAAGTTAAAATATTTAAAATGCACCGTAGAAAACATTACAGAAAGTCTCAGGGGCACAGACAAAGCTATACAGAGATAAAGATTGATAAAATAGCTGTTAAATAATTTATTAAAGGTTACATTTATGGCACATAAAAAAGCAGGCGGTAGTTCTAGAAATGGAAGAGACTCTCAGTCAAAAAGACTTGGTTTAAAAGCATTTGGAGATCAGTTTGTGAAAGCCGGGAGTATTATCCTTAGGCAACGCGGAACAAAAATGCATCCAGGTAATAATGTCGGAATAGGTAAAGACCACACATTATTTGCTAAAGCAGATGGGAAAGTCAGCTTTACAACAAAAGGGGCACTTAAAAGAAAGTTAGTAAATATCTTAACTGCATAGTTTGTTTTATGAGATAGACGAAGCCCTATCATTTGATAGGGCTTTTTTGTTTGGTGGAAAAATATGAAATTTATTGACGAAGCAACCATCAGAGTATTTGCTGGAGATGGGGGTAATGGAATAGCCTCTTTTCGAAGAGAAAAGTATGAGCCTATGGGTGGACCCAATGGTGGCGACGGCGGAAAAGGTGGTTCTATTTATTTTGAGTCAGATGAAAACGTAAATACATTGATTGACTATAGGTTTGTAAAAAATTATCGAGCAAAACGAGGCGAGAATGGTCGTAGTGCAGAATGCTATGGTGCAAAAGGCGGAGATCTACTTCTTAGAGTTCCGGTTGGAACGGTTATTACTGAAAAGCAATCTGGAAAAATATTAGCTGACTTTGAAGGCCATGGCGATAATTTATTAGTAGCTGCCGGTGGTAAAGGTGGGCTTGGAAATGTGCATTTTAAGTCCAGTACAAATAGAGCTCCGAGACAATGCACTAATGGTGAACCTGGTGATGAATATGAATTATATTTAGAGCTTAAGGTTTTAGCTGATGTAGGTCTTTTGGGCATGCCAAATGCTGGTAAGTCCTCTTTTATAAGGTCAGTTTCTGCAGCTAAGCCAAAAGTAGCTGATTATCCATTTACAACACTAGAGCCAAACTTAGGTGTTGTAAGAGTTGATCATCAAAAAAGCTTTGTGATTGCTGATATTCCAGGTTTGATTGAAGGAGCAGCAGATGGACATGGATTAGGTCACCAGTTTCTTAGGCACCTAGATAGAACAAAATTACTACTTCATATTTTAGATATAGCCCCATTTGATGAATCAGTTAGTCCGGTAAATGAGGCAATTGCCATCATTAATGAATTAAAAAAATATAGTGAAAAATTATATAACAAACCAAGATGGTTAATTTTAAACAAAATAGATATTGTAAATAATATAGATGAAGTTAAGAAAGAAATAGTAGAAAGATTAAGCTGGAAGTGTGAGATTTTTTGTATTTCAGCGATCAATGGCCGAGGCTGTAAAGAGTTAACATATGCAATAATGAAACATATTGATAATGAAAAGCGAAATGAATAGTCAAATAAAATTACTAGATTCAAAAAGAATAGTAATCAAACTCGGATCCAGCATCATCACAAATGATGGCAATGGAATTGACGAGGCTTGCTTGTTTGGATTGGTAACACAGATAGCAAAATTAGCAAATGACGGCAAGGAAATTGTTGTTGTTTCAAGTGGGGCGATTGCCGCTGGTTTAAAAATACTTGGAATTACTAAAAGACCAAGGGAGCTGAGTGAGCTTCAAGCTGCCGCAGCTGTTGGACAAATGGGCTTGCTCAAAATATACGAACAATTGTTTTCTGACTGTAATTTAATTCCAGCTCAAGTTTTACTTACCCACGAAGATTTAAGCAATCGTAAGCGTTATCTTAATGCGCGTTCAACACTTAATAGCTTAATTATTAAAAAAGTTATTCCTGTTATTAATGAAAATGACACAGTAGCTAGTGACGAAATTAAGTTTGGTGACAATGATACGCTAGCAGCGATGGTCGCAAATCTTTTGGAGGCAGACTTATTAGTGTTATTAACAGACCAAGATGGATTATTTTCTGATGACCCAAGAAAAAATGAAGAGGCACATCTAGTTGAGCATGCATATATTGATGACGGTAAATTAGATTTACTAGCTAACGATACTATTTCATCAATTGGTACTGGAGGCATGACCACTAAAATCCATGCTGCTCGGAAAGCAGCATTAAGTGGAACTCATACAATAATAGCTTTTGGCAGAAGAGAAAATATTCTTACTGAGGTTGGCGCCAATAATTTTTATGGTACATTTCTCGAATGTCGTGAGCCTAAGCAATTAGCAAGAAAAAAATGGTTAGCTGATATTTTACGATCAAATGGAAGGGTTTTTATTGATTCTGGTGCTGTGAACGCACTTGTTGAAGAGGGAAAAAGCTTATTATCTGTTGGGGTGACTAAAGTTAATGGTGAATTTGATCGAGGAGAAGTGGTGAAATGTTTTGATGCAGATGGTAGAGAGGTGGCACAAGGGCTCATTAATTATAGTTCTGATGAGCTAAATATGATTAAGGGGCTTTCAACTGATAAAATTGAATCTATATTGGGGTATATCAACGAGCAAAGTCTAATTCACCGCAATAATCTAGTTATTATGAGATCTAAAGGGAAATAAAATGGAAAATAAAAAACCACTAGTTGCAATAATTATGGGGTCCAATAGTGATTGGCCGATTATGAAGCACACAGCAGATATTCTTGATGAGTTTAAAATTACATTTGAGGCTAAGGTTGTTTCGGCTCATCGAACCCCAGATCTTATGTATGAGTTCGCTGAGTCAGCAGAAAATGAGGGGTATAAAATTATTATTGCAGGAGCAGGTGGGGCAGCTCATCTTCCAGGTATGGTTGCATCTAAGACAATAGTCCCAGTTTTGGGAGTCCCAATTCCAACAAAACACCTTGAAGGACAGGACTCACTACTATCTATTGTTCAAATGCCAAAAGGAGTTCCAGTTGCAACTTTTGCTATTGGAGAAGCAGGGGCTGTTAATGCAGGTTTATTTGCTGCTTCAGTTATTGCTGAGAATGACTCTAAAGTTAAAGATAAATTGAATGAGTATAGAAAAAAACAAGTTACTACCGTTACTAATATGAAATTGGAATCTGATTAATTGGTAGATATTATTAAACCACCTTCAATGATAGGTATTTTGGGTGGTGGACAATTAGGCCGTTTTTTTGTGATCTCTGCTCAAAAGATGGGCTATAAAGTAACTGTTTTAGACCCAGACAAGAATAGCCCTGCCGGTAGAATTGCCGATATTCACTTATGTGCTAGCTATAACGATACTGAAGCCCTAGATTCAATCAAAAAAACTTGCGTTGCAGTAACTACTGAATTTGAAAATATTCCAGCCACCACCCTTGAATACCTTGAAAAATATTTAATTGTTAGGCCTTCGTCCAAAGCAGTCTCTGTTGTACAAAATAGAATTCATGAAAAAGCCTTTTTTAAAAATAATCACTTTCCCATAGGTCCATTTGTAGTTATTTCTAATGTCGAGTCATTAGCTTTAGTTACTAATGACATGTACCCAGCAATTCTAAAAGTTGCACAATTTGGCTATGATGGTAAAGGGCAGGCTCACGTTAATAATCGAAATGAGCTTGAACATGCATTTGCAGGATTTGATTGCAAGCCGTGTGTTCTGGAAAGAAAATTATCATTAGAGGCTGAGGTCTCAGTAGTGTTGGCTCGAGGCTCTAATGGTAAAATAGTTAATTTTCCAGTTATTGAAAATCAGCATATTTCAGGTATTTTGGACATTTCTATTGTACCTGCTAGAGTCAGAAATTCGCTCTGTATGGAAGCTATTCATTACGCTGAGTTAATAGCATCAAAATTAAATTATATCGGGGTTATGGCGATTGAATTCTTTATATCAAATGAAAAAATTTATATTAATGAAGTTGCTCCTCGAACACATAACTCAGGACACCAAACCATAGACTCCTGTGATTTTGATCAATTCGATCAGCAGATATTCGCTTTAACGAATACCCCACTCAAAAACCCTAAATTAATAACAAATGCAGTGATGGTGAATTTATTAGGAGATATCTGGTTTAAAAATGGTAAATTGAAATCACCAAACTTAGATTTATTTAAAGACTCTTCTGAAGAAGTACTTCATATTTATGGTAAAAGTGAGGCAAGGCTTGGAAGAAAAATGGGTCACTTTACGGTTATAGGAAATAATCCAGAAAGTATTTTAATGCGAGCAAAAAAAATAAAATCTTTACTCTCAGAAAATGAGAATAAAGATTAATGTAGCTCTTTAATTAAAGTGCTTTAATGGCTGTGTTAAGCCGAGATTTATGGCGAGCAGCCTTATTTTTATGGATAATTTTTTTGTCTGCAATTCGATCTATCAAAGATATATTTTCGTCATATTGTTTTTTAGCTACTTTTTTATCCCCAGCCTGAATCGCCTTAACAATTTTTTTTAATGCCGTTCTTAACATTGTCCGGAGGCTTGCATTGTGAGCTCTTACTGTATTATTTTGTCTTGCACGTTTTTTGGCTTGTGATGTATTTGCCATAGAGTAAATCCTTATATATACATACTTGAAATAACCTCGTATTCTATATATTTTCTTTGATAGATACAAGTGGTTATAGTGTTTTGTAATTTCATTCTTTGTGTACTAATAGAACCTAATAACGAACATGTTAAAATTTTAATTATTTATTTAATGGTTCCTAATGAATATATTTAAAACACTGGCTAATGTAAGCGCAATGACTACCCTTTCGAGGATTCTTGGTTTCCTAAGAGATAGTATCATTGCATCAACTTTCGGGGTAGGCGTAGCTACTGATGCTTTTTTTGTTGCATTTAAAATTCCAAATTTATTAAGAAGAATCTCTGCTGAAGGAGCATTTACTCAGGCTTTTATTCCTATCCTAGCCCAATATAAGGCTAATAAACCTAAAAGAGATGTGGATTCATTGATAAATAAGGTAGCGACTTTGCTAGCGATTATATTAGTTGTAATTACATTAATTGGTATTTTTGGAGCTCCTTGGTTAATTTATATTAGTGCTCCAGGTTTTAGTAGTGACCCCGATAAATTTGAGCTAACAACTTCATTATTAAGAATTACCTTTCCGTATATACTTCTTATTTCATTAGTGTCTATGGCAGGAGGTATTTTAAACACTTATGGAAAATATAATGTTCCGGCTTTTACCCCAGTATGGCTCAATGTATCCTTCATAGTAGCTGCATTATTTTTTTCAAATTCATTTTCTGAGCCAGTATTTGTTCTGGCGTGGGCTGTTTTTATTGGAGGAATTCTGCAGCTAGCATTCCAGTTACCATTTTTATCTCAAATTGATTGTATCCCAAAGGCTGATTTTGATTTTAACGAGCCAGGGCTTTGGAGAATGATGAAATTAATGGTCCCTGCGATTCTCGGAGTTTCAATTACCCAAATTTCATTACTGATAAACACAATTTTTGCTTCTTTTTTAGCTGCCGGTAGTGTTTCTTGGCTTTATTATGCCGATCGCCTAATGGAGTTTCCTGCGGGAGTTTTAGGTGTCGCATTAAGTACTGTTTTATTGCCCAGCCTTTCAAGAAGTTTTTCTGATAATAAACATTTAGAGTATTCTAGGCTGATCAATTGGGGCCTAAGACTAGCAGTTTTGTTTGGAGCACCTGCCGCCGTTGCATTAGGTATATTGTCGATACCTATTATATCTACATTGTTTTTTTATGGTGCATTCACTCAGCATGATGTACTTATGACTCAATATGCAGTTATTGCTTATAGCATCGGTTTAATCGGTTTAATTTTAGTTAAGGTTCTCGCTCCTGCGTTCTATGCTCAGCAAAATATTAAAACTCCAGTCAAGATTGCTATCTTCACTTTATTTTGTACGCAATTTATGAATTTAATATTTATTGGTTACTTTAAGCATGCAGGCTTGGCACTTGCAGTTGGACTAGGTGCATGCATTAATGCAGGACTACTTTTCTATTTCTTAAAAAAATATAAATATTTTAAATTAGAGACTCGATGGCTGTCTTTTTTAATTAAAATTATTCTAGCCCTTGTCGTTATGGCTCTTTTCTTATTGTATGCAAGAGGTACAATAGAAGAATGGGCTTCTTTTGGTCTACTAAGCAAGATATCAAGATTATTCTTCCTAGTTAGTGCAGGTTCAGCCGTATACTTTACAACCTTGTTCTTTTTGGGCATTAAGCTCAAAGAATTACTTAATAAAAAGATTATATAATTTATGCAGGTATTTAGACATCTACCAGCAGCTAATGCTGCATGTGCAGTTACTATAGGTAACTACGATGGTTTACACCTAGGCCATCAGAAAATATTAGAAATACTTATGTTGGAATCAAAAAAAAGAGACCTTGAAACAGCGGTGATAACTTTTGACCCACACCCAAAAGAATTCTTCTCTCCAGAAAGTGCGCCCGTTAGAATTATAAGTCTAAGAGAAAAATTAGAATATTTTGAAGGACTTAATATAGATAGAGTCTATATTATAAAATTTGATAAAATTTTTTCTGAGATTAAATCTAATGAATTTATTAATATCCTAAAATTAATAAGGACTGATTTGGTTGTAGTTGGTGAAGATTTTAAATTTGGAAATAAACGTGAAGGTACCATCAATCATTTATCAAAAGAATTGCCTGAAGTTATTGGAGTAAAAGAACTTACATCTAGCGCACAAAGAATTTCTAGCACTACAATTAGACAGAGCCTTCATGAGGGCGACTTTGCCAGAGTCGAGCTACTTATGGGGAGACATTATTCTATATCAGGAAAAGTTGTTCATGGTAATAAACTAGCAAGAGAAATGGGGTTTCCTACTGCGAACATTCATATGTTTCATAATCGTCCGCCATTAAATGGCGTGTTTGCTGTAAAATTAGGGAATAATTTTGGTGTAGCAAATTTAGGCACCAGACCAACTATAGGTGGTATCTCTAAACTCCATCTAGAAGTGCATTTATTTAATTTTTCAGATGATGTATACGGACAACATGTTCATGTAATCTTTTTAAAGAAAATAAGAGAAGAATTAAAATTTAATAGTATCGAAGATCTAAAAAAACAAATTCTAATTGATGTAATGAAAGTAAAAAAATATATAAAAAATTATGACAGAGAAAAATAAATATAAATTAAATCTACCTGATACAACTTTTCCAATGAGAGGTAATCTCGCGAAGAGAGAGCCGGATTGGGTCAATCAGTGGAATAAGCGAAATCTATACCAGGAAGTTTCAGACTCTAGAAAAGGAAAGAGAAAGTATGTCTTACATGATGGCCCTCCTTATGCAAATGGAGACATTCATATTGGGCATGCGGTCAATAAAATCTTAAAAGATTTTATTGTTAAGTCGAAAATTCTGTCTGGGTATGACTCCCCATATATCCCAGGATGGGACTGCCATGGATTGCCGATAGAATTAGTTGTGGAAAAAAAACATGGAAAGAATATTGACCCAACTAAATTTAGGTCATTATGTCGTTCGTATGCTTTGGAACAAGTTGAAAAACAAAAAAAAGATTTTCAGCGTTTAGGAGTTTTAGGCGACTGGGATAATCCTTACTTAACCCTTAATTATAAAACTGAAGCTGATATTGTTCGCTCTCTTGGAAAAATATATAAAAATGGTTTTTTATACCAGGGAAGTAAGCCTGTGCATTGGTGTACGGAATGTAGTTCAGCACTAGCAGAGGCCGAAGTTGAATATGAAGACAAAGTATCGCCTGCAATTGACGTAGGTTTTCTTTCATCTGAGCATAAAAAATTAGAAAAAATCTTTGGAGTTATTTCCTCGAAAAAAATTATGGCTGTGATATGGACAACTACGCCCTGGACGCTGCCAGCAAATGAAGCCATATCAGTTCACCCTGAACTTGATTATGGTATTTATGAGACTGATGAAATGCTTCTAATTTTATCTACTGATCTTGCAGAAGAGAGGTTAAGCAAGTATCAATTTAAATCAGTTAAGCTTGGAGCATGCAAAGGTAGCCAGCTAGAAGGATCAATGTTCTCTCATCCATTCCTTAAAAAGTCTGTACCAATAATTTGTGGCGATCATGTAAGCACTGAAGCAGGAACAGGTCTAGTCCATACGGCTCCCGCACATGGAATTGATGATTATATTGTGGGAGAGAAATATAATCTACCAGTTGAAAACCCCGTTGATGAAGAGGGAAGATTCAAGAAGAATGTCTCATTATTTGCAGGTGAATCTGTTTGGAAAGCAAATTCACATGTGGCTGAAGTACTAGCTAAAAATAATAGTTTACTTCTTAATGAAAAGTATCGGCATAGCTACCCGCATTGCTGGAGACATAAAGCACCTATTATTTTCAGGGCGACACATCAGTGGTTTATAGGTATGAATCATAAGGGTAAAGATAATAAGTCATTGAGAGATTTTGCTTATAAAGCAGTTCGCGGGACTAAATTTTTCCCAGACTGGGGTAAAAAGAGACTCGAATCTATGATTAAAAATCGACCAGATTGGTGCGTTTCACGACAAAGAAATTGGGGTGTACCTATACCTATTTTTCTAAATAAGGATACAAATCTCCCGCACCCAAGAACAGAAGATTTTTTTGATATTGTTGCAATAATGATTGAAGAAAATGGAATTGATGCTTGGTTCAATATGGATCCTTCAACTCTTCTAGGTGATGAAGTAGATAAATACATCAAGATTCAGGATACATTAGATGTTTGGTTTGATTCTGGAACAACGCATCAGTCAGTATTGTTGCCAAGAGAAGAATTATCGAGTCCAGCTGATCTCTATTTAGAAGGCTCTGATCAACACAGGGGATGGTTTCAGTCAAGTCTATTAACTAGCTGTGCTATTACCGGTGAGGCTCCATACCGTGCATTACTAACTCATGGCTTTGTGGTTGACGGACAAGGTTACAAAATGAGTAAATCAAAAGGAAATGTCATAGCCCCTCAGAAAATAATGGACCAATATGGCGCTGATATATTAAGGCTATGGGTGGCATCAACTGATTATTCTGGAGAATTAAATATCTCGGATGAAATCATGAAGCGTGTATCTGAAAGTTATCGAAGAATAAGAAATACTCTAAGATTTTTATGTGCAAATCTAGATGACTTTGATCACAAAAGTATGTCACTTGATGTCTCTCAAATGGTTTCTATCGATAAATATAGCTTATTTTTATTGGATAAACTTCAAAAATCAATCCTTAAAGACTATGAGAGTTATGAATTCTATTTAGCCATTCAAAAGTTTGTATCTTTTTGCTCGGAAGACATGGGAGGTTTTTATCTTGACGTTCTAAAAGACAGACTATACACACTTGGGGAAAATTCAAAAGAAAGACGTTCCGCTCAAATGGCTCTTCATCATATAACCCAATCACTTATTCGTATAATGTCGCCTATTCTTAGCTTTACGGCGCAAGAAGTTTGGGAGGTTACTAATAAAGACCATAAAAATACTGTTTTTTCTGATTATTGGTATGACATTCCTGCTCATACTTTATCAAAAGAAGAGCTTGATGCATGGCAAGTGACAATTGAGATAAGAAACTTAGCTAACAAAAAAATTGAACAGATAAGAGAAAAAGGAGAGGTAGGCTCATCACTTCAGGCTACGCTAGAAATTGTTACTCAGCCTAGTATCTATAAACACCTCATGAGTTTTCAAGGAGATTTAAAGTATATATTTATTACCTCTTCAGTAAATATAAAAGAAGCTGAGGGTGAAACTAAAGTCTATGTTACCCCGTCGCCTCATTCAAAGTGTGATCGTTGCTGGCATTACGATGAGTCAGTTGGATCAATCAAGAACCACTCAAGTCTTTGTAAAAGATGCTTTTCAAACTTATTTGGACAAGGTGAATTAAGGTCTCATGCGTAAATTTATCCTAATGAGTATATTAATACTCGTTTTAGATCAGGCTACTAAATTATTGATAGCAAGTTACATACCCTACCAAAACTATATTCCAATATCTCCATTTTTCAAACTTGTTAATTTCCATAATTCTGGAGCAGCATTTAGTTTTCTTCATAACTCCGGCGGATGGCAACGCTATTTTTTAATTTGTATAACATTAATTGCAATCGTATGGATTATATTTATGCTGGTAAAAATTAAAAATAAGCCAATAATTTCCTTTGGTTTATTTCTCATTTTGGGAGGGGCGTTAGGAAATCTAATTGATAGAATTCGGCTGGGTTACGTTATTGATTTTATTTATCTTCACATCGATAGTTGGTATTGGCCTGCGTTTAATATAGCAGACAGCGCTATATGTTTTGGTGCAGGACTTTTAATTTATGAGATGTATAAAAGAAGAGACCATGACTGATTTTAATGTATTCATCTCATGAATAATGTTCCTATTAAGCAAATATTTGGTGAGCTACATAAAGAGACAAATGGTCGTGATTTGTATGACATAACTGCAGATATAAAAAGATGGATAGATGAACAAGCCGCCGCAAATGGATTATTAACCATACAAATTTTGCATACCTCGGCAAGTTTATTAATTAATGAGAATTATGATCCTGATGTACTAGTCGACTTAAAGAATTTTTTTAATAAATTGGTGCCAGATGGTGATAAATTATTTACTCATACCGCAGAAGGGGATGATGATATGCCCTCACATGTCAGAACAGCTTTAACTCAAACTAATCTGTCAATCTCTATTCGAAGCGGAAAATTGTTACTTGGTCAATGGCAGGGTATTTTTATATTTGAACATAGATTGAGTAACTTTTCTAGAAAAATTAATATGCATTATATTGGTGATTAAGTCCTACTACTTTGTCCAACCAAGTGGATTGAATGGCTTGCTATTTTTTCTGAGCTCATAATATACGCCATTAGATTTATTCCCGCCACTATTCCCAACAATAGCAATAACATCACCACCCTTAACAATTTCATTGGGCTGTTTGAGTAATGATTGATTATTCCCATAAAGACTCATATAACCTTTACCGTGATTAATAATAATAATATTTCCATAGCCAGTTAACCAGTCTGAAAAAACAATTTGCCCTTCAGCAACGGCATAAACTTTATCACCCTCATTTGCTTTAATAAATATACCTTTCCAGCGAGTGCCAGTAGCAGGTCTTTTCCTACCAAATTTATAAATTACTTTCCCAACAACAGGTAACTTTAATTTATTTTTAAGTTTTTTGAAATTAATCCCATCAAATTTTTGGTATAGAATATTCTTCTTGTCTGTACTCGTTTTTCCTTGAATTTCATTCTTTTTAGCATTTGCGATCGATTTATTAATAAGGTTAGTAATAAGATTTTTAAGTTTTTTTTCATCACCAGTCAGCTTTGTCTTTATTTTCTTTTGGGTTGTAATTTTTTTATTAATTTTCTTTAAAATTTTAGATTTTGTCTTTTTTTGCTTAATTAATTGCTTAGCTTTCTTTTCTTTACTTTTTTTAAGTAAAACAACTTTTTTTAACTTTAAATTTGTTTTTTTCTTATTTCTCTCAAGCTCTTGATATTTTTTTCTTATTTCATTGATATTTTTATTTTGTGATAACGTAAACAATCGAATATATTCTATATCTCGTGATATTTTGTTGGGGTTTGATCCCTCAAGTATCATTTGTATTTGAGACGGGTCTCCTTGAGTGTATGTCCTATAGAAATGTTGGGTTAAAATTTCCTTTTTTTCTTTGATTTCTTTTTTAATTAATCTAAGTTTTTTCTTAAGTTTATTTAAATCTCTTGAATTTCTTTTAACCTTTTTTTTAATTTTATAAAGCTCTTTTCTCGTACCACTAATTTTTTTTTCTTCTTTCTTAAGCTCTTTAGTTAATGTTTTTTTTACTTCTGTATTTTTTTTTATTTTTTTATTGATGACGTCAATATTTTTTTTGATCTCAACTAGATCATCTTTTTTATTGGAGACTGTATTATCTGCCATCCCATTATTTGGACT
>Ga0307998_1001339_pt1 | contig 13206 bp, 7 predicted proteins | sample Davwhametageno37_FD_203147 | JGI IMG/M metagenome (GOLD analysis project Ga0307998, IMG submission 203147) | Marine microbial communities from Davis Island wharf, Antarctic Ocean - #37 | ecosystem: Environmental > Aquatic > Marine > Unclassified | place: Antarctic Ocean: Davis Island wharf... | reverse complement strand
ATTTAAAAAAGATAGAGTCTGAAAGCTCTTGGGAAAATAATCAATCAATTAATGCAAATAACTCGTGGAAAGATGAGTGGTTTACTGTTATACTTTCAATTCCTTTAATCGGTGCATTCGTTCCTGAGATGGTTCCTTATATAAAAGAAGGTTTCATTACTCTACAGGAAATGCCTGACTTCTACAAGGGTTTCTTAGGTGCAGCGATGGCAGCTTCTTTCGGTATCAAGTCTTTAGCTAAATGGGGAGAACGAAAATAAAAAAGAATAATACAGGTAAAGGCGGTAAAGGGAAAAGTTTAGCAGCTTTGCAAAAACGTAAACAGTTTTATTTTGGAGGGGGTAATATTGACTTCCCTGGATTTTTTACAGACAAAGAATCTACAGCTAAAACAGAGGAAGGTAAAAAACTCGCCTTAAGACTTAAGAATGCGGCAGTTAAAGCAGCTAAAGAAGCAGCAGATAAAAGAGCAGCTACAGATAAAGCAGCGTTGGCTCTTTCAGCGTCTCAGTTAAAAGCAAAAAATAAAGCAACTTCAGATAGAGTAGCAGCCTCAAATAAAGCTTTAGCAGCTAGAAATGCAGCAAAAGCTAAAGAAGCTAAAGCAGCTAAAGCAGCAGCAGATAAAAGAGAAGCAGCTAAAGCACCAAGCGATGACCCGCTGATCAATGTGATAGCAGGTGGCGATGGGGCTTATAATGATATGAGTCGCTATGGTATAGGTATGGGCGGTGAAGGTGGCGTTGGTGGCGGTATGATAGCAGGTGGCGATGGGTCTTATAATGATATTAAGAATATTATAGCAACGGGGCAGCCAGCCTCAGAAACCGTCTCTCCAACGTTCAGTGGAATATCTTACGGTGGCGTTGGTGGTGGTGAGGGCGGTGCTGGTGGCATATCTTACAGTGGCGGTGGTGGCGGTGAGGGCGGTGCTGGCAGTCCTGATATTCCTGAAGATGCACCTCCACAAGCACCTCCTATGGGCGGTGGAACTGGTCAAGGTAACACTATGGGTGGTGGAGAAGGGGTTAAAGGTGCGCCTAAAGTTACTATAAACCCCGGAGAAACTTTTACGCCTGTTGATGTTGTTGCAGACAAAATAGATATAGAAGCAGGGGTAAGTAAAGTTCCTGCTGAACAACTGACAGATCTAGCGGATCTAGAAACCGCAAAAGTAAGTGACCCAGCGGCTATAGAAACCACTGATGTTGTTGCTGACACAGCGGATACTCCTGAGGATTTTGAAGTTTCTAAAATGACGGCTGATGAAGCTGATGAGTTAGCAGCTACTGAAGCTGCTGAAGGTTCTGTAAGTGACGAGGCCATTGCTAAAGCTGACGGCCCTACCCTTACTGAAAGAGCTGAAGCTGCTACAAGAGACACTGCACAAGAAGAAGCAGCCTTAGCAGACACAATAGATTTTGATATTACTGATGGTGCTTATGTAGATAAAGTTACAGGTAAAATCTCAGACGTAGCCCCCACACCTGAAGCTGAAGCAGCCCAACGTGAAGCTATTACAGGCGTTAAAGCTGATGATGGGGAAGCAGCACAGATTGTTGATACCGTAGGTTATGAAGCTGCAAAAAGACGTACTGTAAAAGGTGAAGCAGCTAAAAGTGCAGCAGTAGAAATGCTTGCGGAAGTAGGTGAGTTACCTCCTGCTATTACAGCAGCTATTGTAGAAGACCCTGCTACAATGACAGCAGCTCTAGATGAACAGCCTGTAGAAGTACGTGCAGCTATTGCAGCTTTACCTACAGAAGCTTTAGTATCTTCTCAGATGGAAAGTCTACTAGCAGGTATAGATGAAGGTAAGACTCCTACATGGGCTAGACCCGCAGTAGCAGCTATTGAAGCTAGTCTAGCTCAAAGGGGCCTCTCAGCTTCTACAGTAGGTCGTGACGCTCTTTTTAATGCTATCATTACTTCTGCTATGCCTATGGCTCAAAGCAACGCACAGGCTCTTCAGCAACGTGCAGCTCAGAACTTAAGTAACGAACAGCAAGCTAATTTGCAACAGTCTACATTAGATATGCAAAGACGTATGGCTAATCTGTCTAATCGACAACAAGCTTCATCTCAGACTGCTACGATGGCACAGCAGATGAATATGATGCAAAGTCAATTTAAGCAAGAAGCTGTAATGACTACTGCACAGATGCAACAGCAAACACGTACTCAGAATCTTTCGAATCAACAACAAGCTGCTGTGGTAAATGCACAGAACGCACAAGCTTCTAATGCTCAGAACTTAGGCAATGAACAGCAGATGGAGTTAGCTAATTTACAAATAGCTGATGCTACTGAACGTGAAAATATGTCTGCTGAAAATCAGGAGCGTATGTTAGAAATGCAAACGGCTGCTGACTTTCTTTCAAAGAATGCTGGTTTTCAACAGCAGATGAATCTTGCAAATCTTAGTAATGATCAGCAAATGAAACTTGCTAATCTTTCTTCTTTAAATCAAGCAGGTTCTGAAAATCTTAGTGCGCGACAACAAACAGAACTAGCTAATCTAAATACAACAATGCAGACTAATTTAACGAGTGCTAAGATTGCTGCGGATATGAATCAAGCACAGTTAAATGTAGATCAGCAGAGGGCTGTACAGAACGCTGCAATGGTAGCTAATGTAGACCTTACTAAGTTTAGTGCAGCACAGCAGACTGAGTTAGCTAATAGTAAGTTTATGCAAACTATGTCTGTTACAGATTTTAATGCTGAACAACAGTCTGCAATGCAAAACGCTACTATGATGGCTCAAATGGATTTAGCTACGGCTGATCAAAACACTAAATTAGCTATTACAAATGCTCAATCATTTTTGCAAATGGATATGGCTAACTTGTCTAATAGCCAACAATCAATTGTATTAGATCAACAAATGCGACAGCAAAGAATACTTTCTAATCAGTCGGCTACTAATGCTGCCAAACAATTTAACTCAGCTTCTGAGAATCAAACTAGTCAGTTTATGTCCAGTTTAGCGGCTAACATGAATCAGTTTAATACTTCTCAGACTAATGCAATGAGACAGTTTAATACTGCTGAAAAAAATAAAGTGTCTGCAATTAATTCAAATAATGAATTAGAAGTTTCTAGAGCTAATGCACAGCTAGATAATCAAATGAGACAATTTAATCAAAACGTAGAGTTTCAACGTGATCAATGGAACTCTTCTAATAAACAAGCTGTTCAGCAATCTAATCTTGAATGGCGTAGACAAGCTAATACGATCAACACTGCGGCTGCCAATGCAGCTAATCAAGCTAATGCACAAATGGCTTTTGGTTTATCTAGTGCAGAGCAGTCATTCGTTTGGCAAAACTTAAGAGATGAAGCTGCTTATGTTAGAACTTCCTACGAGAATGATCAACAACGACGAACTGTACTTTATTCTACAGCACTTCAAAATGAAGCAGCAGCGGGTAAAGGTGGTTCAACAACGGATTCAATACTAAGATTAGCTGGCAATATATTAAATCAATAAGGGGTAGTCATGGGATTTTTCAGTAAAGTATTTAAAGGTATTAAAAAAGTCTTTAAAAAGATCGGCAGGGCTATTAAAAAAGTAGCTATGAAGGTCGGTAAGTTTATGGACAAGATTGGTATTGTTGGTCAGATTGCAATGTCACTTCTTTTGCCGGGGCTTGGTGAAGTGTTAGGGGCAATGGCGGGGACAATGATGGGATCGGCAAACGCTGTTGTGTCGGGTATGGGAAATTTTCTAAACGGTGCTATAAACATAGCTACTAAAGCAGGTAATGTTGTTAAAGATATCGGTAAAGGTATTTTTAAAGTTGTTGGTAAAACAATAGGAGCAACTATAAACAGTATTCCGGGAGGTTCAAAGCTTACAGGTTTTATAAGTGATGTGACTGCTGGAAAGTTAGACATGACAGGCGATACTTTTCTAGGTAAAGGTGGACTTTTTGACACTGCTAGAAGTGAAGTCATAAATATTAAAACTGGAGTCGGGGATCTATTCTCGAAAAAAACACTTACAGATACAAATGTATACACATCAGCCTTAGAGAAAGCTAAGTATGAAAAAGAATTTCCAATCGAACCTAACGTTCCTCAACCTGAGGATTTACTAACTGATATAGGTGGTGAAGGTGGTGCAGGTGGTCGAAGCATGACAGGACTTGATCCTGAGGAAATGCTAGTGCCTGTAACAGAAAACATTGCTGTGCCTGATGCAGTGACAGCCGTTGCTGATGGAGTTACTAATCCAGCAATAAATGCTACAGATATTCCAAACCGAAAACAAACTAACGTATCATATGCAGAAAATTATAGTGATCTTCAAAAAGAAGGTCAGCCCCTGAGTATTGACGACATGGTAAGCGAGTATGGTGAGGGTGCTGTAACACCTGACAATGTACTCGCTACTAAAGAAGAGTCTTTACTAGCACAACGAGGAGCGGGTAAGGAGACTCTAGGTACAAAAATTTATAATAATGATATTGTCCAACGAGGAATACAAAGATTTAAAGATAAAACAGGCAACATTACTCTAGGCACTGTAGCTAAAGGCGTATTTAAATCATATCAGGATGGTGTGTTTGATAATGAAAACCAAGAAACTACAGACGTTTATGGTAGAAGTTTCGTGATGCCTGATGTAGACCAGTATGCTGTCGAAGGCAGTGCACCCGTAGAGAACTTTGCAGGTAGAATACAGATCGTCGGATATAATGCTCAGTATCAAGCCCCACAGTCACGTTGGGCGCAAAATTTTGCATTCCCTACATATAATTAATGTATAAACAAATTAAGGTATAGACAATGGAAGAGCAAAATCCTGAACTACAAGAATATATGGGTAAAATGGATCGCCCTACTCCGGGGCAGTCACTAACTGAAGATCCCAGCACAAAGCAAGCCTATACAGAAAAACCAGAGTTCTCTATGGTTCAAGAAGCTACAGAGTATATTTTTGTAACTATAACAGCAGAGGAAGGCCCCTACGAAGATATAATGTCTTCGATAGCTGGTGGTGTTTCTATTATGGAAATTACTCAGCTTCTTTTGTTTGAGGGATTCAATGACGGTAAATGGAATCCAGATTTAATGCTTTTATTAATTGAACCTACAGCCTATGTAATTATGGGACTTGCTGAAAAAGCAGGTATAGATTATGTAGTGACTCAGGAAGATGATGATGAAATAGAGGCTGAAATGTTTGGTGCTAAGATACCAACAAAAACTACACAGGCTTTAAAGAATAAAGAGATTCCTGAAGAAACTTTAGAGCAGCTTGAAACTGCTCCTAGTTTAACGGAGAGACCTCCTGAAGAAGCACCAGTAACCCCTAGTTTAATGCGGAGGCAGTAATATGGCTATTGAAGATACTTATAGCAGTTTAATGAGTGATCGACGTAAAGTTCGAAAGAAAGCGGAACGTAATGCCCTTATTACGGATGTAGGTACTACCGCAGCTAAGTTATATGCAGACAATTTAAAGAGCCACGCTTTAGATTTCTTTAAACGCTCTGAAGTAACTAACCAACGTGTTAACTACAAAGCAAACAAAGAACTTTTCGACAATAAGATTAAAAAAGCTTATGAGGAAGGTTCTACTGCTATGGGTGGCTTAGGTTCTTATCTAGTAACTGGTGTAGGTTCAGACCTAGCACGGCAACGTATCTATGCCAACATCGATGAAAAGGGTGTAATGAATCCCGATGATCTAGGAAGTGCTGTTACATCTTATTCTGAAGAAATGGTATACGGTAAGAAGGCTGAGGACGGCACTGTCTCAGAAGAAAATAGAAAAGCTGGTATGCTCTATCGTTTAGAAGAAGCTTATAAGGCTGGTAAAAATCTAGGTAGTATGGATGCATATGATGACTATGTAGACAGAAGAGCAGACCTTCCTGAAACTGTAGGTGCTGGTTTAATGAATAGGTTTGTTCGTGGTAAAGACAGAGCAGAGATAGAAAAAGATGCACTTGATAGAGTTGTAAATCAAAACAAATTTGCAAAAGACTCCGAAGCTTTTTCAGCTCTTGCTAAATCTTTTGATGCTGGTATATCTATTAAAGATTCTGAAAAGCTTGCCCAGCAAGTAGAAAAATATACTAAAGGCATTGCGATGAAGCCTGATGAAGTCAAAGGAGAAAGCGAACTAATAACTGCAGAAAGATATGCTAACGGTAAAACTTTTAAATGGACTTACTTACTACAATCTTATGTAAATAGTAGGACAGGCGCAATAAGAAAAGAAAAGGTTGCTAATACAGCTGATAAATTCTCTGAACGTATTTTTAATAATCAGTATACGCCTGTTACTTTATCGAGAGAAGTAAAACTTATAAATCCAACTACATTAGTAGCCTACACAACAACTCGTGACGTTATTTATAATCTAGCTGGTGAAGAAATAGCTGGTGTTACTAAAGTAGTATCTGTTGAACCTTCTGAAAAAACTCTGGCAGCTATAACAAACGACACTAAGTTTGATGCTACGTTAATAGCAAGTGCGGGAGATGCTGTTGATGATATACTTTTTAAATTCGATGCTTCTGGCGAATTAAGAGATGCTTTTAATCCCTTTATGGAAAGATTGAAGGGGGAAGATGACGCGCAAGCAGCCGCTAAACGAGAAGGGTTTAATTATAAGGTCGCTAGAGTTACAGGTGCGCTTGAACAACAATATGATATGCCTAAACTATTAGCTAGACGAGTAGCCGCAATGATGTCTTTAGATGATGTTAAATATAATAAGGAGGCTGATGACATTGCCAAAAGCTATGCAGGTAATAATCTTATAGAGTCTAAGGAAATTAATGGTTTAAGAGTTTTAGAAGCTTTAAATTATTTAGATACAAATGATAACGGATTAGACTACGAAATGAATGGCGCGGAGAAAGCGGCTCTATTAAACAAACTAGTAACTTCTGACAACTTATCCGCTTTTGCAGGGAAAGGAACTTCTACGGCAGGTTCTATATTTGATAACACAAGCCGCGACTATTACCTAAATAAGATGCCCAAAGCTTCAGGAGAAGTTATAAATAAAGAGACAGGCGAGTCAAAACCTGTAGTAGCTAATCTGTATGACAATACTACAGCGTATGATGGTATAACTATAGGCGAACTTATAAGACTTCGCACGTTAAACCCAGATCAGTTTAAAGATGGTGTGATTACAGATGTAGCTGCGGCTAAAGGAAAGCTTGAGAAAAATGATACAACGTTCCTACAAGGCGTTGGCAAGTTCCTTAAAGGGTCAGCATCCTCTGTTTCAGAGGGATACGGAGACTATCAAAAGTTTGCTGCCGATACAGATCTTACATTAAATGCATTGCGAGGCAACATAATTGACTCCGTTAAGCAATCAGTCACCGCAGCTTCTAAGGATCAAGTAGATTCTGCTACTTTAAACTACAAGGCAAAACAGTCTCTGAGCGATGAAATAGGCAAGCTAAGAGCCTATACACAATCAGGTGAGGGTAGTAAAGATTTCCCTAATTTAAGAGGTATGACACAAACCTCCAGCCTTTTAAACAACCCCGCATACGGTAGAGAGTTAAGTGAGGAGGAGTTTAATGAAATCATGAACAAGCCCGGAAGGTCAAAAGAAGAAAAAGATAGATTAATGGCTATGGCAAAATCTGAAATATCATCTGACGGGCAGTAATCTATGGCAATTTTTAAAGACGATAATCCAGAAGAAAATATAAGCTATGGTATTACTATACCTACTTTAAGTGAAACAGCTATCCCCACAGGTGAAAAAGCTTGGTTGAATGACCCGCGAATTCAAAAAGCTGCTGAGATTTATTTAGATGATCTTTCAAAGAATAACAATGTTCTAGATTCAGGTGCTTATTTTGATGGTAATAAAGACATAAGAGAAGTACTACGAGATGAAGATTATCGGCTAGAGACTATGATAGCCCGACAAGGTAATGTAGACAATATGTCTCCACAGGCTAGAAAGGCTTATACTTTATTAAGAACTACTTGGGAAGACGTAGAAGTTGAAGATTATGTAGGTGCTACAAAAGATATAGTAACAGATTTACTAGCTAGTCCTCTATCTTTATTAGGCTTAGTCTTTACAGGTGGTACTGGTAATGTAGCGGTACAGACGGCAGGTAAAGCGGGTTTAAAGAAAACTCTAAAGAACTTTGCTGTGTCTGATAATACTAGCGCACAAGCTATTAAGGGCGCTATGGTTGGCGGTGTATACGAAGGAGGCTACGAAGATCAAGCTCAACGGTTTGAAATAGGCACAGGGCTTGCTGACGATTATGATATAAAACGCACAGCAACTGGATTAGGTATTGGTGTTGTAGGTGGTGCTGCACTAGCTGGTATGGTAGGTGGAACGTCTAAGTATTTAAAAGAGCGTGGTAAGGATCGTGTAGCGTCCAGCGAATCTAGTGAAAAACTTAAAGAAGGTGTACAAGATCCTATAGACCCTGAAATATTTGAAGCTGTAGATGATAATATAGAAACCATTATACCTAGTAGAAGTACATCTGTCTCTACTGAGGTAGACATAGATTCTCCTTTCAGTGTTGTTATTGATCAAGAGCCTGTAGAAGTTTTCGCTGAAGCAGTAAATAAAAAATATGGTGGTGGTGAAAGAACCCGTGAAGAAATGGTTGATGGCGTAAATCAAGTTATCCGTGATAACCCTGATATGCCTTTAAAGAACTTTAAGAATCGCATAGGGTTTGAACTGGGACGTATAACTAATAAGCTAGGCTCTAAGCTTATATTTAAACCTGTTTCTGTGATTGAATCTTTTAGTGACTATTCTGATACAGCTAAAGAGCTAATGAAGAAATTTAGATATGACGCTGGACGTACAATCAGAGGAGAGCGTGGGTATGATGCTCAGGACTTCAACGAAGTCTACAAAGAAACTGCGGGGCGTTACCATGATCGTTCTGCAAGAGCAATGGAACCTTTGTCTTTAAACATGAAAGGCAAGCTAGGTGACTTAGCTAATGATAGCCTACTAAAATCTTTACGTGGAGGTGAACCTGAGTCAGAAGGTATAACAACTATTTCTACAGAACTCAGAGGAGTTTTAAATGATATAGGCGACAGACTTTTTGAAGCTGGTTTTATACAAGATAAAGTAAATGACTACGTACCTCGTATGTGGAATAGATCGGCAATCAACAAAAATCAAGAGGCTTTTGCTCAGAAATTAAAAGATTCTGGAGAAGTAAATTCTTTTGAGGAAGGCATGACTGTAGTTGGGAATATGTTAGATAAGAAAAACGAATCTCAGTTCGATGGTGGGGCAGGAGGCAATGGGTTTTTCTATAAGAGAAAATTCGACAAGCTCCAAGATTCAGATTTCGAAGAGTTCCTGAATAATGACGTTGTAGATATTATGAATACTTATATCTTTCAGTCCTCTAAGCAACTAGCAAAGCAGCAAGTTTTCGGTGTTAAGAACTTGAAAGGCTATAAGACAAAGTATGTTGATACTATCCGTGCAGAAATGAGAGCGGCTGGAAAGACTTTAACTGAGAGTGACGAAAAAGATCTTCTAAGAGTTTATAAGCTCACTACAGGTGAAGACGTAGGTAGATTTGAAAGTGCCACAGTTCAAGGTGCTGTCGATGCCTATAGTCTTGCAAACCGTTTAGCCTATCTACCCCTCGCTACTCTATCTAGTGTCACAGAAATCTTTATTAACGTAGCCAAGGCTGGCCCTGTTAAATCTTTAAAAGGCTTTAGAGATGCTCGTTCAGTAGCACAGGAAACAATACAGAAAACACTTCAGGAAAAGTTAGGCAAAGAAGGTTTGACGCAGCCTGAGATCTGGCGTGAGATGAATAAGTTTGGGTTAGCTCTAGATACATCTATGTCTGATATGGCTGAGAGACTTTCTGGAGAAGCTTTAAATACTAAGTGGGCGCGTCAGATTAACAATGGATTCTTTAGATTTAACTTACTAGACCAGTGGACTAAATCTGTTCAGATGATGAGTTACACCACAGGTAAAACTTTAATAAGAGATAACCTAGCAGCGATCTCTAAGAATAAAGGTCTTCCAGACTCTTCACGAATTAAACGGTTTAAAGATGAGTTGAAAGAACTTAATGTTAATATTGAAGATGGCTTACAGTGGCTAGATGCGGGTGCAAAACAACAAGATCCTTTTGAAGAAACAATTCAAAGAGGTGCTGCACGTTATGCTAACGAAATAATCTTAAACCCTACTACTGAATCAGGACTTAAGCCTACACTTATGGCTAATCCACAGACCTCTATACTGTTTCAGTTTATGGGTTATCCTGCTGCCTTTACTAATACCGTTTTAAAGAACGCTGCATCTAGTTTACTCCGAAGTCCTACACAGAATGGGCCTCGTATTTTAGGTGCGGGTATACTTATGACAGAGATGGCTCGATGGGCTAACTATGCTAGAAGCGGTGGTGAGTCTGAAAGATTTAAAGACGATGAAGAGATTTATACGAATGCTATAGTGCGCTGGGGTGGTAATGGGTTAGCGTTTGATATGATGGAGCGTGGCAAGAAATCTGCTGAAGTCTATCAATCTCCTGTTGCATTTGCTGCGGGTGTTATGGGGCCAGTAGGTCAAGATGCCTATAGTCTTGCTGCAAGAGGAGACATTGTAAATTTCTTAGGTAAAAAAGTACCGCTCTATGGCGCAGGTAGAACTATTGAAAACACTTTTGGTGTAGAGTTTATGGATGCGTACAATGATAAACTAAAAGAGTTAGGTAAGGAGTTGAAGAAAACAGTTGTACCTGAAAGACCTAATAAGCCTTTTCTATACAACAAAGGCGGGGAAGTACTTGATGTACCTAATGTACCTCCAGAACCTGATGAACGTATAGATAAAGTAACAGGACAGCCTTATAACAAACAAGCGGGTACTGCTTTTATAGATCAGGAAGACGGTCTTACCCGTTTAGGTTTTAAATCTGGTGGTAGTGTAGATCCTTTAACTCGTTTAGGTTTTAGTGCTGGCAGCAAGGTTGGTAAGGCTGTGGTTAATTTAGCTGATATGGCTTTTGAAGAAATAATAACTGCTTTTAGTCCTCGTAAAATATCTTCAGAAGACGCAGCGGCTGCGGTAAGGGCAATTGATGAAGATATAGGTTTCATGGATGACGAAGTAGAAAATTTCGTTAAGCTAACAATGCGAACACAGCTTGAGAAAAAGAGAGACTTAAGTAAAGCTGAAACTAAAGAAAGATTTCCTGAGTTTGTTGATGACGATAATGTGTTACAGGGCGGTGCTGAGTTTAGTCGTGCGCGTGGCTATGACCCAGAAGCTATCAAAGCCTATGAAGCACAGAAAGAAGCTGCCGAAGACTTATACATGGAAGGTACAGACTTTACTGAAACCATAGAATCTGATGTTACTAAAGCACTTGATGGGATTAAAGCTAGAGATGTAACGAGTACTGAGTTAAAGGACGAAGCATTCTTTGACACTAGGGCTGAGTATTCGCGTATAGAAAATGCAATAAAAGATCCTGATTATGATCCAAGAGAATATATAGACAGTGGTACTGATTTATTTTTAGTAGAAGAAGAGGTAAGCCTATTAAAAACTGCAACAGACTCTGAATCTCTGAGAACAAAAGAAATGTATGATGATCTTTTAAAGAAGATGCCAGACACTCGATTGCCTGAAACACCTATTAAAGCTAACCCTGATAGAAAGGCTAACTTGGAAGAAGCTTTAGAAGAGTCTGAGGTTAAAGTCCCAGTTTACAGAACAACAGCACACGGCTTGGATACAGATTACGAAATTAACTATGCTTTCCCTAAAGAACTGGGGCCTCACTACGGTACTCTCGAACAAGCTGATGACTTAGCAATCAGAGATCACTTTAATTATGAGCCTCTTTACTCTGAAAATTTCAATGTAAAACCATCAGAGCTATACATAGGTGATAATAAACAACCAGAAAAAGCCGTAGCAACTGTTAAAGGTTACTTGTTGTTAAGAAAACCCTTACTTATGAGTACTGATACAGGTACTTTTAATGCTACTTCTTTAAGTCCTCGTACTTTGATTGAGGATATGTCTGAACAACTAAGTAAAGGCGAGAAGAAATTTAAGGCTAATTTAGTAAGTTCTATGAAAGAAAAGTATTTTCAAAATGTTACTCCTAAGCTAGATGAGTTTAACGCTTTTGAAAAAGACGTTGCAGCTCAAGCAATGCCTAACTTTCAATTACAATTAGATATAAGACAAGCATATGTTAACAGGGCAATGAAAGACTTTATACAGAGCTATGGCTTTGATAGTGTGAAGTATAAAAATAAATTTGAAGGTAATAAAGAAGATTTTTCTTATATATCTTTTGAACCTAATCAATTTAAGATTACAACTGCTAGTGACTTTAACTTTGAAGACTCTAGAGTATATAAGAACTCAGGGGGAGTGAGTTAAATAATGTATAAATATTTTAGCATTGATGAACTTAAATGTCAACACTGTGAAAAACAAGGTATGAACAAAGAGTTTATGGCAAAGGTAGAAGCCCTTCGACATGAGCTAGGGTTTCCCTTCACTGTTACTTCGGCTTATCGTTGTAAAGACCATCCTATAGAGGCCCGTAAAGCCTCTCCCGGCTCACACGAATCCGGTAGGGCCTTGGACATAGGGTTGCGTGGTGAACAGGCTTACAAGCTAATACAGGCTGCTCTGACGGCAGGATTTACTGGTATTGGTGTTAACCAGAAAGGCAGTTCTAGATTTATACATCTCGATGACTTAGAAAATTCTAAAGGTAGGCCAAGGCCACACATATGGAGTTACTAGATGGCAGCTAAAAAGAAATCTAAAGTAAACGAAGCAGGTAACTATACCAAGCCCACCATGAGAAAGAATCTTTTTAACAAGATTAAAGCTAGTACTAAGGGTGGTAAGTCTGGTCAGTGGTCTGCTCGAAAGGCTCAGATGCTTGCTAAAGAGTATAAAGCTAAAGGAGGAGGGTACAAGTAATGGCACTCAAGAAGTCTCAGAAGTCTTTAAAGAAGTGGACTAAAGAAGAGTGGGGTACTAAGTCAGGTAAGCCCTCAACACAAGGGAAGAAAGCAACAGGTGAGAGGTATCTTCCGAAGAAGGCTAGAGAGGCTCTGTCAAGCAAAGAGTATGCTGCTACAACCAAGAAGAAACGAGCAGATACAAAGGCGGGTAAGCAGCACAGCGCACAGCCTAAGAAGATTGCAAAGAAAACT
>Ga0307998_1001337_pt1 | contig 13232 bp, 8 predicted proteins | sample Davwhametageno37_FD_203147 | JGI IMG/M metagenome (GOLD analysis project Ga0307998, IMG submission 203147) | Marine microbial communities from Davis Island wharf, Antarctic Ocean - #37 | ecosystem: Environmental > Aquatic > Marine > Unclassified | place: Antarctic Ocean: Davis Island wharf... | reverse complement strand
TAGCAAAAGAATAAATCATCATAGGGCCATAGATATTTATCCAACATTACGATCTTATCATCTTCTAAATCGCTTAAATCCAATTTTTTACCTTCTTCAATTGTCAGTTTATTTGTTTTTAATAGGATCCATCCCACGTGAGAATAAAAGAAACCCCTATTTATATTATGAGGATCGGCATCAGTATCTGAAAATTTATGATGAACTCTATGATCTCGCGACCAATGATAAATTGACCCCTGATTAGAAGCAGATGCTAACATCATTAATAATATTTTGGTTGGTGTTTTTGCTTTATAAGATTTATGAGACCATAAACGATGTAATCCTGCTGTTACACCTAATCCACATATTTGATACCAAAGAAATACTTGAAAGATATCAGTATAGTTCTCTATATAACTAAATGCATAGTATGAAGCGATATGATTTATAAAAATGAAAAAACTATTACTATAATGAATCTCATATTTATTGATTGATTTTTCACGATCCATATTATTTTTAATGTATACTCTATTACTTTAAATTATATTTCAAATAAGATCAGTGGTAGATGCATTTAATCTACTTCGTCTAACGTTGGACCAGGATCCATTTGAACACTATCAGATGGATTCATGTTCACCGATTCAGGACCACTAGACTCGGGACCACCAGGTCCAGACCCTTCACTATATACCTTCATCATAATAGGATTAATTTTACCATTTACTTCTGTCATTTTAGTTTCATATTCTTCCTTCGTGTGATCACTATCTAACCATAGTTCGGTTTCTGTTAAAAGATCCGAAACTAATTTTAATTCGCTTTCCTCTAGTTTACTTTTAATTTCATCATTCTCTATAGTTGATTTAGTCTGATAAACGAGAGCGTCTAATTTATTCTTGCTTTCAATAGTTTCCTTATACATATTATCCTCTTCTTTATATTTTTCACCTTCATTAACCATTCTCTCAATATCTTCTTGAGTTAATCTACCCTTGTCATTCTTAATTGTAATATTCTGAATTTTACCTGAACCCTTATCAAGAGCCTCAATATTCATGATACCATTCGCATCAATATCAAATGATACCTCAATCTGAGGAATACCTCTACGAGCAGGAGGAATACCCTCTAGCTTAAAATTACCTAATTCATTATTATCTTTTGTCATCGCTCTCTCACCCTCAAAGACTTGAATCATTACTGAATCCTGATTATCTTCATACGTTGAGAAAGTTTGAGATTTTTTCGCCGGAATCGTCGTATTCCTATCAATGAGTTTAGTCATCACACCTCCTGCAGTCTCAATACCCAATGATAATGGTGCTACATCTAAGAGTAGGATTTGATCAGCCGCATCGTCTCCCGATGTCCCACCCGATAGGATCGCCGCCTGAACAGCCGCCCCATAAGCAACGGCTTCATCAGGATTAATACCCTTATTAAGTTCCTTTCCATTGAAAAAAGAAACTAATAGTTCCTGAACCTTCGGAATACGTGTAGATCCACCGACGAGAACTATTTCGTGAACATTAGATTTAGAAATTCCCGCATCTTGAAGAACTCTTGTTACAGGATTAATACATTTCTGAAATAAATTCATACATAGAGATTCAAATCTTGCCTTTGAAATACTCGTGAAAAAATCAATTCCCTCAAATAATGATTCTAATTCTAGAGTCGCGGAAGAAGAAGATGAAAGAGTTCGTTTGGCCTTCTCGCATGCCGTCTTCAGTCTTGTTAATGATCTCTTATTATCACTGAGATCCGCCTTATGTTTCCTTTTAAATTCATCAATGAAATATTTCATAAGCATATTATCAAAATCCTCACCACCTAGATGAGTATCTCCCGCCGTTGCTTTTACCTCAAAAATACCATCATCTATTGATAATAACGAAACATCAAAAGTTCCCCCTCCCAAATCAAAAATTAATACATTCTTCTCTTCATCCTTCTTATCCAAACCATAAGCAATCGCAGCCGCCGTCGGTTCATTGATAATTCGTAAAATATTTAAACCAGCGATCATACCCGCATCCTTAGTCGCCTGCCTCTGGGCATCATTGAAATATGCCGGAACTGTGATTACCGCACCTGTTACCGTCTCACCGATATAAGATTCCGCAACCTCTTTCATTTTAGTTAAGATCATAGATGAAATTTCTTCAGGTTGAAATGTCTTTAATTCATTCTTATATGTCGCTATAATTTTGGGTTTATTATCATCAGATATAACTTTGAATGGGAAATTCTTAATATCCGCCTGAACAGCAGCATCATCAAACTTACGTCCGATTAATCGCTTCGCATCATAAATAGTATTTTCGGGATTCATTGGTGCTTGGTTCTTCGCTCCATCACCGATTAATCTTTCTTCACTATTAAATGATACATAAGAAGGAGTCGTTCGGTTCCCTTGATCATTCGCTATAATTTCACATCGGTTATCCTTCCACCAACCGACGCAACTATAAGTTGTTCCAAGATCAATTCCAATTGCTACCATATTTATATAATTTTATCTATGAATAATCTTTTAAATGAATTTATATTTGTTTCATTCGTTTAGACCACTGCGACGGATCAGTTTTATCTGGTGGAGCATTTAGGTACTCCCAATCAAATACACCTGAAAAATCAGGATATTTATTTTTTATCTTTTTTATTTCGTCTAATGCTTCATTAAAAGAGGATTCATTAAACTGTCCCGATTCCATACCCATTACAATCTTTTCAGGTGGATAACCATTTTTTATGATTGCTTCATAAGTATCATATGAAAAAGAATTATAACATTGTGTATTAAACCAATGAATATATTTACCCTCCTCAGAATTATATAATTCTTTATAATTAAAACCAGCGAATGATGAACCATCAGTAATTAATGTAGATGATACTGGTGCCATAGTTATAATAAAATCATTATCATTGATAACAAAATCCCTTACTAATTGATTGATTAGCATTTTTATATTTTCTATGCTCGTATTCTCTTCAACATCTAAATCAATACCTCTAATCCACGACTTTTTAGTGATTAGTCCCTTTAAAAGAGGATAATATGTATCAAAATCACTAAATAATTCTTTGTAAGCAAAACCAGCTCCACCCATCATTAACATGATATTACAACCTTGAACAGATAATTTCTCGGTTTCTAACCACAAATCATTGAATATAGGATCATAGGGAAGATTATCATTTAAAAAAATATTTTTCTTATTATTTTTATCTTTTCCAAAATGTAAAGAGGAAACAATAATAACATCTATATCTTGAACATGATTCATCAAATCGTGTAATCCTACGAAGGTTTGATAATAATAAATCGTTTTCATTTATAATAAAAAAAGATAATATATTTAAATAGAAATTTAAGATAGGTTCGGACTTGTCCTTAGTTTAGGAAATAGTTTTAAGAATATATTAATTTCATCTTTTGTCATTTTCATTTTACATAAATCATTCATCTCAATATAGTCAAAATCTTCGGTTGTTCTCGCACCCAATTCTATAAAATTATCATAATAATTAAGTAAGTCATGATTCACAAGTAGTGATAACAGATCCCGATAAATTGGTTTTTTAAATCGTATAAAAACACTACTCTCTTTATACCATGAAGTATTTATCATATCTAAGATATGATTATAAGAATATAATTCTATATCAATATTATTCACTGTACTAACTATCATACCTGTATAGAGACCATATGTTTCATCTGCCACGGATCCCTTTATGATAGTCCTAACAATAACTTTATCATCTTTATTAATAAAACCGATACCCAGAGGTCCATCTCCTTCAAAAAATTCATCAAAGATAAAATCATGTTCTTGGATATTGGATAAACTTTTAGACTTTTTGATCTTATATGTCCCCCCAAGGGAGATCAGTTTTTCCTCGGTTATCTCGTTAAGACTTTTTGATTTATTCATTTGTGATAAGTAGAATCTCTTTATTAGGATTAATTTTATTTTCTTTTAAAATTTCGTTTATAATATTTTCTTTAATCTTAAGATATTCTTCTTTGAGATCTTTTACATCATTGATAAATAATTTATCAACTTTAATATATCCACAGGTATTCGTTTCTATTATTTCGGGTTGATCCATGTATCTATTTATTCTAAATAGATAGTTTAATCAAATTTATTTTTATATCTATAAAATAAATGACTTCAATGGAGGAACAGAGTAGATGTTTTTATTTAGATAGCGATTATCAACCTGCATCAGATATGTTACGTAAATGTGTGGGAGATAATACGAGTCCTTATCGGTTTAATTGTGGAGATAACCCGTTAAGACAAGAATTACCCGAAGATGTTAAAGAAACTGCTAGAATGAATGATATAGCTGTTCAGAGAGGATTTTCATATTACAATATTGATAATCATAATGTTTCCTCTACTCGTAAAGATAGTATACCCATTCATAAAAAGGATGCTTTTTTAGGTAACTTTGGTCAGGGGGGTAACTTTGGTCACGAAGGTTTTCAAAATAGTAATTCATTTATCACTGATAATGGTCCGGGTGAATCATCGGTACCGAAGGGTGAGTGTCCCGAAGGATATAGTCGTTGTCCTAAGTCAGGTAAATGTATTCAAGCATGTATCGGTTGTGTTTATCGGGACAATATGAAAAGTAGAGAATTTAATGAAGCCGATCCTTGTTTTCCGAATGGTGTTTATAATGGTGTTAAAAATGATGGATCTATCAAATGTACGTGTGGTAGAGATAATCAATATTGCTCCAATGATTTCATAAAAAATATGTATACTACTGACGGAATGATGATAAGTGGACAAAAAATGATAATGAATACTGGTCTAACTAAAACGATTGATGAATTATTTAATTTTTCTTATCTCTAATCTGAGTCAAAGCCAAGGCACTCGTTAATCTCGTCCATCTGCTCCTCGTCTTGTGAAATAATCTGCTGAATCCTTTCATTGATAACTCCACTGAGGCGCTCAATGTAGAGTTGTTGATCAGTGAATGACTTCGCGTTTCGGTCAAAAGTCAGAGTAAGAGTGATATACTGCTCATACTCGTCATCTTCCGAAGGAGGCCATCCGAGGAAAGAACGATTTGACCGCTGATCAACGAACTCAATGATGTTCTTGCTACACCCCTTCTCGTCCTTTCCGACACCAAGATTCTCAACGCGAAGGCGAGCGGTTCTCGCTGTCTCAACGTCATCCCTGTGAATAACAATTTGCTTGTCTTGATAGATCGCTTCCTTCAGGATACGATTGAGACCTGATCCCTTCTTACCGATGATCATACCGAGAAGTCGTTCTGGGAACTCCACGAAGAACTCTTTTGATCCGAGTGTCTTCCTCTTTTGACACACACTGACGTGCTTGTCAAGAGATCGCTTAGTGAGCTTCCGCATCGTTTCCGATTCCGAAAGGATCTCAGCAGTAATACCTTCATCATGTTCCTTGAGAAGGATTCGGAGCTTGGGCTTCTCTTCTTCAACGCGGTTCTCCGACGCCTGAACGCGGACATACATGGCCCAGGATTCCGAGATCACCTTCTTCAGACCCTGGGCTCCCTTGCCGATGATGGAACCGATGTCTTCCTTGAGAGCACCGTTGAGTTCGTAGGAGAGAGACATTGTTCTGTTACTGTTGTTCTGTTGTTCTGTTGTTCTGTTGTTACTGTTGTTACTGTTGTTACTGTTGTTCTGTTGTTGTTTATGTGTAAGAATAAATAAACACTAAATCAAATTTTTAGGGATTCAACTTCGTAAAGAACAATAATAAGTTTAAATATTGATCTTTATTTAAAGAATAGATTAGTAGAGTAATTGTAGAAGAGGAACACGGAGTTCTTATAAGAACTGATAATTTCAGTCCTGGTAGCTCAGTTGGTTAGAGCGTGAGTCTTATGAGCTCAAGGTCGCGGGTTCGAGCCCCGCTCAGGATATAGCCCGTCTAGCTCAGTTGGTAGAGCGCAAGACTTTTAATCTTGTGGTCGCGGGTTCAAGTCCCGCGGTGGGTACTAAGAGTGATTACCTCAAGTAATTAATTCCTCCGTAGCTCAGCAGGCAGAGCACCCGGCTGTTAACCGGTAGGTCACAGGTTCGAGCCCTGTCGGAGGAGTCAGATTAATTGCCTTAAGTAATTCGGTTTGGAAAAGTATCAAATCGTTATAGTAAGAGCTAGGGTTCCCGAGTTTGGTCAAAGGGGATAGACTTAAGATCTATTGCGACACGCTTCGGGGGTTCAAATCCCCCCTCTAGCATCAAAGACTTATTTAGGAGATAAGCAAATGCCTCATTGGCGCAATAGGATAGCGCATCCGACTTCTAATCGGGAGGTTGTGGGTTCAAGTCCCACATGAGGTAAAGATAGTGTTCCCGAGCGGTCAAAGGGGAGCGACTCAAGATCGCTTGCATATGCTTCGTGGGTTCGAATCCCATCACTATCAATATTTATTTATTTTATTTTTTTTAGAATACTATATATGTCTCTATGTCATATATTTCATTCATTAAATTCCATTTCTTGTTCGCCATCTAAACCTTCTGCCCCATAGGTAGCATCTTCGGGATCGTATTCTTCGTCATAATCATATCCTTCTTCTTCATCTACTATACCATGAGTATCAATGACATCTGAAGTTTCGCCCTGCAGAGTCTCTAATTCCAAATTAGCTCCTTGATAAATTTCATTTAATCTCTCTGCTCGTTCGTTTTCGGTTTGTGTATTATATTCCCCACTATTCACATACTCTCCCGCTTTTTCTGAACCGATCTTATAAAATAAAGAAATTCCCATTTTATTTTTCTCCATTATCGCCAATCTTTCTTCTCGCGTCGCACCATCTAATTTATCAATAATAATTTGTTTTTCTCTTTCTTTTTGTTTGGATAAACGATTTGCTAAATCTAATTTCTGCTCGTTTAAAAATAACCATGATGGATCGTAATGCTGAAACATGATATGGGTAATTAAATCCATCAGGAACATACTGAATACTTCTATCATATCATCTACGATTTCCTCATCTCTCATTTCCAAGGATTGAAATAAATCATTCGCGTCTTCGGTTACATCGGTTCTCTCTTCTATTAATGATCTTATGATATCAACTATACTATTCAGAAACTTCATAAAATGATATTTCATATAAATATCGGAATACCGATTATTAAATTTCATACTATCAGATCCCTTTACTAAATCTAAATCTAGAAACATATCACCTAATTTATTACTCAAGAATTTAAAATATTCATTTTTTTCTCTGTAAATATTAAAACCCGTAGATCTATCTTTTGTCTTCATAAAAATATTATTATGTAAATATAAATATACATCATTATCATCTCTATCCATGAATTTATTATATTCATTAATAACACTGTCGCTACATTTCCAAGATTTAGGCAAGGTAATCTTATGTTTATCTTTTTCTCTTAATCTTGATAAAATAGTCCTTATATCACCGAAGTAATCATATAAATGTTTATGTCTTAAATTATCATCGCTTATAAATAAACCTAAAATATTATCTAAATTATCACTATTAAATAATATCTTTCCTTTATTGAAATCTTTGAAGATACCTATAAATCTACGCTTTTGATCAGTCGTTATCTTATCCGAACCTACCAAAAATTTAGAAATCGTATTACTATATTCTTCGGTTTTTAATACCAAATCCGAAAATTCACTCTTAGTATCTAGATCTAATTTATCACTTATTGACTTTTCGGGATAAGTCGCTATACTTTGAAAGATATCATATAATTTTGATTGATCGTGTTTATCTAAATAATCCCTAAATCTATTTTCTAATCTATTCAGTAAAACAAGATTATTGATACTATCTAAATCATATTCTTTTCTCGGTTTTAATAAACCAAAGAAAGGTAAGGAACCCTTCTTTCTCAATAGTTCTAAAATAAGATCAAAATTTTCTTTATTTTTATCATATGATTTGAATTTTATTTTTTCTACTCTCGGGTGATCTGTTAATGCTAATTTAGGATAGTATTCCTTATAAGATGAATCTTCATATTTTTTAAGAGTGTAACCCATTTCATCTTTCACATAAATCCTAAATAATCTATCTACGCTATTCGGTATTTCATTACCATCTAAATCATATCGTTTCATTTCTGCTAATCTACCGAATGGTAAAGATGGATATATTTCGGGTAATTTATACATATAGATTCGCTTCGGTTGAGTATTCAATATAGGTAAGTCATAATTATTAATCAAATTATGAATATATTCATTACAAGATCTTTCAGCAGAATAACAAGAAGCTATCTTATTATTATCAGAACCATATAAGGCTAATAAATCAGGTATAATTTTTGTTCTTAATTTATGAATATCTAATTTATCATTATTATTTTTTCCGAAAATTTTAAGAATCTCTTCACCCAATAAACTATCATTGATGAATTTATCAATGGTCATGCTTATGAATAAGTTTTTATCATGAATACCATATAATGATACGACTGTTCTTAATAAAACTTTGAAACTATTATTTTTATAGATTTCTATTTCGGGAATATTTAAACCCTCCGATATATTTATCTTTTCGGAAATACTTTTACCTCTTATAAAACTACTATTTTCAACCGTATAACCACCATATATCCTACGATGAAAACTAATATTACTATCACTTATATCATGTAAAAATTTATTTGTTTCTAAAACTGATACATTTTTTGAAAGAGGCTTGAAAGTCGTCCATTCGGGTCTTAAATATTCTGCTTTTTTACTATAAATATAATCTTCTAATTTTGATACTCTGCTAACTATTCTTGGGAAGTTTGGATTTAATAAATATTGAACTATTAAACCCAATTGAATCTCAACGCTATTTGTATTATATTCTTTTTCATTGGATAAATCTAAACCATCGTTCCATAATTCTTCTGTATTATATTTAGAACAGAGACGTTTTAGTTTTGCACACATATAATTGATAACTCCATTGTTTAACTTTTTATCCTTGATATTTAAGACAATATATGAATTTTTACTATTTGTAAAATAGGTCGGAACCGATGTCTGAACGATTAATAATAACAAAGCAGTTAGCATCAAGAGTATATTTGTATTCTTTAACCATCTCTGAAACTCGTAGATTATATTTTCTCGCTGAGTCTTATATTCTTTCTTTTTTTTCTTGTCTTTCTCTTTCTTTTCTAATGTCTTTAGATTTTTTATCTTTTTATTTACACGAGGATGGATATCCGTATTACTTACATTCATCATGCCATAGCGTTTATCAGATAAAATATCATTCTCTAATAACTCAAATGATAATAATATTTCATACTTATCATCATCTACTAAATCTATACCGATACTATCACTCAAATCTTCTATTATTTTTACATATTTTTCATATTTATCAAATGTTTCAGTTCTTACTAAATCTTCCTCTGTCCCCGATTTCAATACTTCACCCACTTGCAAGGGTCTATCACCCTCATAACCATCAAATAATGAAGCATCTTCATTACATAAACTACAACCACATATCTTACACGAGATGATACCATCTTCAGGTGCCAAACCATAAATACTTTTCATACTCTCAAAAACATCATTATCATTTGATATATTACATTCATACAAATAGTGCTTACATAATATTTTTTCATCGGTATATTTATTATATAAATAATCACTATCCTCGTATTCCTTATCAGAACTACGAGTGAAAATATCTATAAATTTACTTAAATATTCATTCCTTGAGTCCCTACGTTTCATTGAAAAAATTAAATTATAAGCCAATTTTACTCTTACAATATCATCTATATTGTTTCGTTTCACTTCTAAATCACTCTCATTTTTTTTATAATAATAACGCTGCTTTTTATATGTTTTTATGTTCTTTGATAATGTTTCGCTAATTTTTCCTCTGTCTTTTAAAGATAAATCACATAACGTTGCTTCATACTTAAATAATGCTTTTTCAATATCATTGTAATTATATAATTTATCTCTTATCGTCTCATCATTTAGTAATAAACTACCTAATTCTGAATATAAATCATTTATCTCGGAATCTATTTTATCATAATTATTTTCATCTAAACTATGTAATAAATATTTATCTGTATCTCTCTCTTCATTATCACCATTAATTATATTTGAGGTCTTTATTTTATCCTTTTTATACATGTTTAACTCTGAATTTAATTTCTCATAAATATATTTTTCAAATACACTGAATTTATTCATTGTTGAATAGTTAACAGAATAAACAAATTCATTGAAAGGTTCCTCTAATAAACCTATAAATCTTAAACGATTCGGTAATACAATATTTTCTTCTGAACATTTAATAAGTTCATTATTTTTACGTTCGTCATAAGTATAACTACCATTAATAGAGAAACAAGTATCATCTTGTAAACAATTTCTTAAATAAGTATTACTATATTCTTCTGTCACCAAACCATACCCATTTGTCGTTTCAATTGGCTTACTATATTTTATATTATTGTTAATATATTCTTTATAACTCGTGATATTTGTTAAATTATTGATTTCATCTGTTAATTCGGTTTGTAATTTCAACCCGATACTATCATATGCTTTTAGATTATCATCTACTATAGGAATCATAAAATGAGGAATAGAATGAATAGATTCTTCTTTATAATTAACCATTTCTAAGATAATATCAAGTGTCTCTTGAACTCGTTTTATTTTATAACTATTATCATAAATATTCATTGAGTGAATCAATGAAGATAAGAGATCATCTTTTTTAGCCAAATCACTATAATTTTTATCAAGTAAGATCTCTGAATCAAAATCTATTTCTTTATATTCATTGTCATCGTCGCCATCTGTCACTGGATCATATATTCTAACTTTAATCAGATCAATTATTTCATAACTATCAGTATTCATTAAAATTTCGCCATTCTCAAACAGAAAAAGAAATTCTCGGTCATCTTCATCCACTATCTTTAATAAATTTTCGGTTGGTAATATTTCAGTAATGTTTCCTAAAAAAGGAGCATCTTTTGATTTCAATAAGAGTATAAGTGTATCTCCAATATCATAAGCGCTCTGTATCTCTTCCCCATCTTCTGGTAATTCATTATAACTACCATAATCTTCATTGCCAGAAACACCTGAAACGCCCGAAATCTCAACTTCTTGCTCTTGATCCGGACCCTGCTCCTGCTCTTGACCCATGTCTTCTTCTAAAATATTATCATCATTCATTTCATCAAATAATGGATTATCGGTATCTGGATGAATTGGAATTTCGTCTTCTGTATCCATTATTATAAGTAATGGATATTTTTTTAAAAAATATTAATCTTAAAATGAAATTAATTTATTAACTCTATGGTTGACATATCTCGGGTTGAAATGATGACGGCTCTAATCGCCACAATCGCCACAGGTATCTAAACATGCATCGCCCGCACCGACCGTGAACACGCCCCAACCGGCCGTCGGCCGCTGAAGTGAGTCATTAGTTGAACCATAATACTGGCTCACCCCCGCGCGGGGTCCGGTGGGACAGACAATGCGCTTGAGAGTCTCACTTGCATCTCTCCCGAGACCGGCGGGAATTATTGCACTTATATCAGCACATGTTCGCCCGTCTTCGGTGACGAAAGAGCTGTCGTCTTCGATAAAATCACCGCAGGTCACGGGACACCCGACTAAAGCGGGCACACCCGCGGCGTCGCGTATGCTGGCGCATCGCATACCCTGGACAACCGGCAACCCTGAGTTCCTTGCTAAAGTGGCACAAGTCGTGGTTGCGTCGTCTGCTGCCCAGTTAGGATCGTCTACACACTCAGCTGATCCAGGTCCTGAAGCTGGACCTGGTCCTGAAGCTAGACCTGGATCAGTTGGTCCTGATGTTGTAGCCGTAGCATCTGGAACAGGTGTAGCGGCAGAATGAGGGCAATTAGCGATCGAATAGTGCTGCCCTGATCGATTGCAAGAAACTGAGGGTGTAGCATCACTATAAGTACAAGTAATACCCTGGGTACCCTGAAGGGGACTAATAGGCAAGGTTGTTGGTGCATTAGTCATATCCAACCAAGGTATATCGTAATCGGGTTTTTTACATCCCTGGGTGCACCCAGTAAGTCTGTATAATGATGTCGCGGGATCACAATTGGCATTGATAACGCCTAACGCATACCAACCTTGACTCGCATCACACGTTACACCATCCGTTACAATGCCCGTAGAGCGACGGATGGTACCATCAGCAATAATATAACCATCTTGAGTTGAGGGTGGCGCCATGCACGTGGGTGTCACAGCTGTACAACATTCATCCGAAGTACATGTATCCGCGAGGCATGAAGTAGAAGGTGGATCTGAGTTTATAGTATTCGCTGAACCCGTGCAATCGTAACCTTGACATGTCGGATTCGCATCACATCCTGACAAAACATATGGACCTCCAGCGGCACCACACGTATGGGAGGGAGTACCATGATAACCTGTATCACAATCAACACTAAAATATGAAGGATCATCAACTGTCCCGCTAGTCACAATATATCCGGATTGATCCGGAGGACTCGTACATTGGATAGGACAAGGTCCTATATTACAGGATTGAGACTGTGATACAGGACAGGGTGTCCCGCCCTGAGAAGCCGGCGTCGTTACATTATAACTCCTTGTATGTAGGCCGTCACCACAAGTTTCGGAGCAATCAGACCAAGTAGAATAAGATCCAACACAATCAGTGACGCATTGACCATTCATACAGGAACTTCCTCCTGAACCACACGAAGTACCATCTTCCACATTTGTCTCGGATGAACAACTACCATTACTTTGGCGCAGACCCGGCACCTTACATTGATCTAAGGATACACAATCTCCGAGATCCTGATCAGGTGCCGTATCAGGTGTCGTATCAGAGACAGGATCTTTAAGATAATCCTTTACCTTTGAGGATATCAGTCCGACTAGCAGCCCGACCAGCAGCATGACAGAGATTACCTTAGCCAACTTAATAACCATCCCCAGAATTATTCCGCGCGAGGAGGATGTATCATCAGAATCGGTCATATATATATATATATATATTTAGTTTAATATTTAAAAATAAATTAACTTATATAACTATCCAACTATGGAACTACAAGCATATATAAACTCTCATCCCAATTACATTTCAGAATTTAGGAAACAAGGCTTTAAAGTGAATACCTTTAAAGATCTTAAAATTATCTCTTATCC
>Ga0307998_1001336_pt1 | contig 13234 bp, 15 predicted proteins | sample Davwhametageno37_FD_203147 | JGI IMG/M metagenome (GOLD analysis project Ga0307998, IMG submission 203147) | Marine microbial communities from Davis Island wharf, Antarctic Ocean - #37 | ecosystem: Environmental > Aquatic > Marine > Unclassified | place: Antarctic Ocean: Davis Island wharf... | reverse complement strand
AACACCGCAAGGCTTTAAATTAGACGCAATCAAAGCAGCCCACGCTGCATTTGATGGCGTTTCAGCCGATGACGTCGAAGTCGCCCGCGCGGTTGGAATTTCAGTTGCGATTGTGGATGGAGACGAAGACAATCTAAAGATCACCCTACCCGCTGATTTCGCGCGGGCTGAACAAATATTAGAGAGACGCAATGGACATTAGACTAGGCAACGGATTTGACGTGCACCCCTTTGGACCAGGCGATCATGTCACCCTATGTGGCGTTAAAATTCCGCACACCCACGGACTGTTTGGGCACTCAGATGCTGACGTTAGTATGCACACGGTGACCGATGCGATTTACGGCGCATTAGCCAAGGGTGATATTGGACAGCATTTTCCACCAAGCAACCCTCAATGGAAGGGCGCAGAAAGCCATATTTTTCTAACGCATGCGGTTGAGATGGCTAAAAGTATGGGCTTTTCAATATCTAACGTCGATTGCACCTTGATCTGTGAGTTCCCCAAAATCGGCCCACGCAGTCACGAAATGCGCGTTGAAATGGCGCGCTTGATGGGTATAGATCTGGACCGCGTGTCGGTCAAAGCCACTACATCCGAGCGCTTGGGCTTTACTGGACGGGGCGAAGGGATCGCCTGCATTGCAACTTGTACACTGGTGAAATTATGAAAATTGCAACAATGATCGGTACCCTTATGGGGATTGGATATATCCGTCCTGCACCTGGCACTTGGGGCTCGTTTGTTGCCCTACCTTGGGCGTGGTTGGTTCATATTATTGGCGGCTTCCCGCTTTTGCTCATTGGCACAATCACTGCGTTTTTTAAGGGCTGGTGGGCCACTTCCAAGATGACCGAAGGGTCCGACGATCATGACCCATCAGAAATCGTTGTGGATGAACTGGTGGGCCAATGGATCGCCCTGATGCCTCTATCCTTTGCAGCATGGAACAGCGACATTCCAATTCATGTAATGTGGCCTGGCTGGATCGCGGCCTTTGCCCTGTTTCGCCTGTTCGACATTTGGAAGCCATGGATCATCGGCTGGGCTGACAAACGTGGCGATGCGTTAGGTGTTATGCTGGATGATGTCATCGCAGGCATATTTGCAGCCATCGGCGTGATTGTTATGGCGGGTGTTGCACACAGACTGTTCATCGGATGAGCCTTGCAACTCAAATAATTGATTTAGCAAAACAAAATGGAATCATGATTGCCACCGCAGAAAGCTGCACTGGCGGCATGGTTATGGCAGCACTGACTGATGTCGCCGGTTCATCAGCAGTGGCTGAGCGTGGATTTGTCACCTACACCAACAATTCTAAGATGCAGATGTTGGGTGTTTCTGGTGCCACACTGGACGCACATGGCGCCGTCTGCGAACAGGTGGCCGCAGAGATGGCAAAGGGTGCGCTGCGCAATTCTGAGGCAGCCATGAGCGTTTCAATCACAGGCGTAGCAGGACCAGGTGGATCAGATCACAAACCCGAAGGACGCGTTTGCTTTGGAATTTCTGACGAGAAAAATTGCGTGACAGAGACTGTCGAATTTGGGGCGTTGGGTCGGTCCAATGTACGTGAAGCGGCACGCGATCATGCCATGCAAATGTTATTGAATCGCTTGTCCCAAAACGGCAGCATTCACAGCTAAATCCGACGTCGGTATAACATCAGTATTTTGTCGGTATCACGTAGGTGCAACCCTAAGAACCAACAAAACCTCACTTCGCACAATATTTAAGCAATCATGCTGTCACGCCGCACGATTATTAGGCACTCCCTTTATAGCCCTCATTTTAAGCGTTAAAATGTCATTTTGCTGCTTTTTCTCGCAAAAGTTCGTTTACGACCACCGCAATTAAACTGATTAAGATGGGAGAATAGATATGAACGGAGCTGATACAGCTTGGATCATCACAGCCACTGCATTGGTGCTATTGATGACATTGCCGGGCCTGGCCCTTTTTTATGGTGGCCTAGTACGGGCGCGCAACGTCCTTAGCGTCTTTATGCATTGTTATGCGATTGCATGTTTGATGAGCGTCTTGTGGTTCTTCTTTGGCTACTCCATTGCATTTGGTGGCGGCGACAGCGGTTACTGGGGTGGCTTGGACAAGATGATGTTGCTTGGCGTAACGTCAGACAGCCTATCGGGCACTTTGCCTGAGGTTCTGTTCTTTGCCTTCCAGATGACTTTCGCAATCATCACCCCTGCTTTAATCGTTGGTGCATATGTAGAACGTATGAACTTTGGTTTTGTTCTAACCTTCTCAGCCGCGTGGATGTTGTTGTGCTATGCACCGGTGGTTCACTGGGTCTGGGGCGGAGGTTTCCTGGCTGACGGCGGCATCTTTGGTGAAACCGGCGTTCGTGATTTCGCCGGTGGCATCGTGGTTCACGAAACCGCAGGCATTGCCGCACTTGTTCTAGCTGTTTTCTTGGGCGCACGCAAAAACCAAAACACACCACCACATAACCCTGGCATGGTGATGATTGGTGCAGCCCTACTATGGGTTGGGTGGTTTGGCTTTAACGGTGGTTCACAGCTTGCTGCTGATGGCGGCGCTGCAATGGCGATCACAGTCACGCACATCTCAGCAGCTACAGCATCCCTGACATGGGCACTGTGGGAGCGTATCAAATTTGGCCGCGCCTCTTTGGTTGGTATCGTAACAGGTACAATCGCAGGTCTGGCATCCATCACGCCAGCATCTGGTTTTGTGGGTCCAGTTGAGGCCTTGATCATCGGTGCGATCGCAGGTGTTGGTTGCCAAGAAGCGGTGAACTTTGTGCGCAACAAATGCAAAATTGACGACACTTTGGACGTCTTCGCGGTGCACGGTGTTGGCGGTATATTTGGTACCATCATGATCGCAGTATTCGGTGCGGGCACATGGACCGCACAGATGGGTTCATTGGCCATTGTTGGTGTTTATACGATGGCTGTAAGTGTCACATTGGTAATAATCATCCGTTTGTTCATCCCTATCCGTGTTGACGAAGATACTGAAGTGAACGGTCTTGATCTCGCGATTCACGGCGAACGTGCTTACGACATGAGCAGCTAAACGCTGAGCATCATTAGATACGTAATCCGGGCCCCTAGTGGGCCCGTTTTGCGTTTAAGAGGGTTGTGAAGATATTTAGATCCTCGCCCTGCACAGCGGCCCACAGAGCATTAGCGACTTCTGATCCCACCAATCCGTTTGCCTTCTTCAACAGCTTTTCTTTGCGCATTGAAAGCGGCATGGGTGCTGCAAGATCATGGGTGACGGTGCGATCTTTAACGTCCGTTACGATGCGCACTTTGGATTGCATCTCAGATAGTGTTTCATCCCCGGTGACTGCTACTTTTTGCGCCAAAAGGGTAAGCGACTGATCCTTTACTGCATCATCATTATACTGCTCAATATCCCCTGTGTTGATCCCTGACAAAGCCATAGCAGCGGTTTGTGAATAGCTGAATTTACACTCAAGACCTGTACGTGGCTGCGCGATATTACACACAGTCAACCAACGTGGATGCGTGGTTACATGGATACTTTGGATCGTTTCAGTTTCAACGTTCACATCTGCCAAGGCCTCAAGCATAGCATGTAGGCCGTGACAACAGGCGTGGAATTTGTGGCTGACGGTTTCCATTTGCCATACGCCGAGCCCTAAATTTGTTGGGTTGTTCTGGCCGTGATGTGTTTCACTGAATCCAAGCGGGCCTTCCAATCCATCATCCACGGATGTCATCCCCGATAGCGCCCAAAGCGCCGCTTCGACACCGCAACGCGCGGCCAGCCCTGCATTCAATGGTTTGCCCATCGTTCCGAATTGAGATTTGAGACCTGCCGCCATTGTGCTGGTCAAACCAAGTGCCGCACGAATTTGGGCGTCAGACAATTTAAGCAACCGTGCCGCTGCAATCGTTGCACCGAAGGCCCCTGCTGTGGCGGTTTGGTGAAATCCGATTTGATAGTGATCACGACCCAACCACAGGCCAACGTGAACCGAAGCTTCGGTGCCGATCAAAGCAGCGTCAATTACATCAGGAATGGACCCATCAACCTGTTGCGCAAGGACTAACGCCGCCGAAACTACAGCTACAGATGGATGCCCTATATGCGCAAAATGCGTGTCATCAAAATCCAGCGCATGAGACAGCGTTCCGTTGATAAGTGCCACATTGGTAGGTGATCCTGTGCCACCACCAAAAATTTGGCACGGCCCCTCCGTTGCGTTTGCTGTGACGAAGCCATCAAAACTCCTCTCAGCTGCGCCCGCCAATCCGCAAGCGGCCCAATCTAAGACTGACAATTGCATGACATTGCGCGCATCACCGTTTGGTTGTGCGTTCGTAAAGGCGATCAGATCGTTGGTAAGGGTCATCTATGGCTCCGGTCAGATGAACGACCAAAGCGGACTTGCTTAGCCGTAAAGTGCGACAGCCCGCGCTTCGAACGCACGGACGACACGTTGCATCGCCTCGTTAAACACAAGGCCTATAATTCTCTGTAGGATGGCGTTTTTAAATTCAAAATCAACAAAGAAGATGACGTTGCACCCTGTTGGAGTGTCCTCAAACGCCCAATTGGATTTCATGTACTTAAACGGGCCATCCAAATATTCGGTGTCGATCTTCATTTCATCTGGAAACAGCGTCACATGGCTGCCAAAACTCTCGCGGAAGACCTTGAAAGAAATCACCAGATCCGCCTCAAGAACTATGCTTTGCTCAACCGGTGTTGTGGATCGAACGCGCGCAGCGGCGCACCACGGTAAAAACTGGGGATAAGATGCCACATCGGCCACCAGATTGTACATCTGTTGGGCTGTGTATGGCAGAGGGCGTGTTTCTGAATGTGTGGGCATAACTTTTTTGCATTTTAACATGGTTATAGTTTAAATCCATGTGTTACGAAACTCTTGCAAATACAAGGGGTGAACATGCCACAGCGTCCATATGTCATCGATCAAATGATCTCGGCCAAATCCATTGCGGCACGGATTGAAGAGCTAAGTCACGTGCTTCAAGACGAATTCAACGGGACCGATAAACTGGTTGTTGTTGGCCTTTTACGCGGCTCGTTCGTGTTTATTGCTGATCTTGTACGCGAATTGGATTTGCCAATCGAAGTCGATTTTCTGGAAGCATCCAGTTATGGTGACGGCATGAAAAGCAGCAGAGAAGTGCGTATTCTCAAAGACTTGCGCGGCGCAATTGAAGGGCGAGATGTTTTGGTTGTCGAGGATATCGTCGATACAGGTCACACCTTAAACCACGTCACAAAGATGCTTTTGACACGTAATCCTGCACGTCTGAAATCTGTGGCTTTGTTGGATAAACCGTCACGGCGCGAAGTGGATTTTCGTGCGGACTATGTTGGCTTTGATATCCCCGATGAATTTGTTGTGGGTTATGGAATTGATTTTGCTCAACGCAACCGGAACCTCCCCTATATTGGGAAGGTTCGGTTCAAGTGATCTAAAATGAATCGGTCTTAGCTACAGACGATTTCACGCATTACAGTATGTGCTTCGGCAACTTTGGTTTTGTCTTCACGATAAACTGCTGGAAATTCCATCAGATCAATACGGCCGTTCGTGCGTTTGATGTACTGGCGATACTCGTCTTTGATTTTGAGGCGTTTCACGCTGTATTGTACAGAAACTTTAACTTCCTGATAGTATCCGACGCGTGTCGCGCGTGACTCGTCTACAGCAGAGACCGATGCTGCGACAACAAATGAGATTGCCACTAATGGGGACAAAAAATGTTTCATAACATATCCTTTTAAAAGTTAACTAACTTTTGGTTAACTAAGAAAAAGGGCTAAAAAGCTTCCCCACTCTGACAAGAATGCAAAACTGCGGGTGAAAACCCACAAAAAAAGAGGCGCACAGCAGATGTACGCCTCTTAATTTTCAATTGGTTAAAGGCTTACTCGTTGCAAGCAGCTTTTACTTTTAGGTAATAACCTTTGGTCTTCTGGTGTGAGTGCTGGATGTAAACTGGTGCGTAATATACTTCTACCAATTGGCCACCACGGTGCTCCCACTTAGTGTGAGCTGCAGAGTGCAATTTCTTGTATGTTTCAATTTTTGCTGGAACCCAAACGCTGTCGTAGCAAGCGACAACTTTACCTTCTCAAGCCATTGCTGGCGCTGCGAAAGAAACCAAAAAAGCTGCTGCTGTTAAAGTTGTAGTTTTCATAATAAGTACTCCATTTATAAATAGTGAGCTCAAACTAGCAGTGCCGTTAACCATGTCTTGTAAAAACTTCAGGTTTTGGTGATCTCACGTTCAAAAAATGTCAAGAAAGTGATGCATTCACGGATTTGTGTCAGAATGGACACCATTGCGTGAACCAAGTTAAGCTACTGGAACCGTTACTGTATATGATACGGAAATAATAGGTTGGTTTGCAATAAACTGTAAACTGCAGATAGCATCACTTCTTCCTATTTAGGCAACTGATTCCAAGTAAAGGCCGCAATCAAAGCGTGGCAATGTCTCTCCCAAGCCTACGCGACTTTCAGCTAAAAGGTTTTTCAAAAAGCCGGAAAAAGCCTTTCCAGCCACTTAAGGTCGGAAACGCAGTTTGAATTTCAGTAGTATCAGGCGGAAAACCGCAAATTAACCATGTTTGGCCTGACGTGCCGCACGCAATTGCGCGAAATCATCACCTGCATGGTAGCTAGACCGCGTGAGCGGAGTTGCGGACACCATCAAGAACCCCTTGCCATAAGCGGCCTTCTCATAAGCTGCAAATTCATCGGGATGTACAAAGCGGTCAACAGCATGGTGCTTTGGCGTTGGTTGCAGGTACTGGCCCACAGTCAGAAAATCGATATCAGCGGCGCGCATGTCTTCCATGACTTGCATGACCGATTGGCGATCTTCACCCAATCCAACCATGATACCCGATTTGGTGAACATCATTGGATCCAACTCCTTCACACGCTGCAATAGACGCAATGAGTGGAAGTACCGCGCGCCAGGACGCACTTCTGGATACAGTCCCGGAACCGTTTCAAGGTTGTGGTTGAAAACATCTGGACGCGCCTCAACGACCACTTCCAGTACGGATGGGTCACAGCGGATAAAGTCCGGTGTTAGAATTTCGATGGTTGTGTTTGGGCTGCGATGACGGATCGCGCGAATGGTTTGTGCAAAGTGATCCGCACCACCGTCCGTAATATCATCGCGGTCCACAGAGGTCACAACAACGTGGTTCAAGCCTAGTTTTTCAACCGCATGGGCCACGCGCCCCGGTTCAAATGCATCTAAATCTTCAGGTGGCTTACCCGTCGCGATGTTGCAAAAGGTACATGCGCGTGTGCAGACCTCCCCCATAATCATCATGGTCGCGTGCCCTTGGCTCCAACATTCGCCCACGTTTGGGCACCCTGCTTCTTCGCAGACCGTGACAAGGTTATTGTCACGCATGATTTTGCGTGTCTCGTCATAGCCCTTACTATTAGGCGCTTTGACCCTAATCCAATCCGGTTTTTTAGGTTGTGGATTGTCTGGACGCCGTGCTTTTTCAGGGTGGCGTTGTTCAGGAATTTTCAGATCACGCATGTTATCAGCCTTTTGGGCTGCGCCATTGGCAGCAATAGTTAGGGTAGCTTAAACTTAAACCGTTATGGTTAAAACCCAATGTAGTGCAAACCAGCTATGTTCCAGCGCGATAACGCTTTTTTATCAACAGCTCCAACCAACTAACCAATCAAATCGCCGTCGACCCCTAATGTACGCACGTAATGTTGATGAAACCGCATCGATGCGATCCGCAAGACTATCTTTCCAGATCGTGCAAACCAACCCAATCGCTTCTCCACAGCCTCAAGCCCCTCAAGGTAGCAGCAACAACGCGGCAAGACATCAGACAAACCAGGCCCAAGATCAGCCATCGCATCGGCCACACGCTTGCGCGCGGCGAACGGTCCATCGCCAACACCACTGTCGGGTGCAAAACCACCGCGTCCACCGGATGTAAAAAACTGATCCCAATTTTGCGCGATCCTTGATCCCATTTGGGCCAACTCAAAATATTCACGCAGTCGTTCACCAACGTTGACCAACTCGCCGCTTAAGAAGGGTTTCCCATCTTTGTCCCGACGACGTGACAACTCAGTTAAGGGAGATCCAGACAGGTTAAACGCATCCGCTTCGGCCGACCTGTGTCAGTATCAGGCAGTGTCTTTTCACCCTATTAGCGATGCTGATCTGCTTACTCTTCGGGTTCGCCAGCATTCACAAATGGTGAACTTTTCAGCATTTTGCTCAACGCAGACCGCCCTGCAGTCGTGATTTGATACCGCACGATCCAGCCTGATGTTTGCGGTGCGATCCAGTTTTTCAGCGCCATAGCTTGCGCAATATCGCGTTCAACCACCGCTTTTCGAGTGCTCTGGCCGTTGGCCACCATCACGCACAACAACTGCTTTGTCCATGTCAGTAGCCACGGCTAAAACGGCTCCCTTCTCACAAAGACGCCACAAAATACGCATCGCCTCTTGCTCAAGAATTGTCTCATCAGTCGTAATTTTTGTATCAAAACTCATATCAATCGTTTCCTTAGATAGGGACACAGACCATTCACGGGAGGTGTCGAAATAGTGGGTGCCAAGTCTGTGTAGGACGGCGTCATCCAACAGATCATCGCTGCGGGTCTCAACCTTGCGAATTTGGCGTAAAATCGTAGAGTCAGGCACCCCGTCATTCGAGCCAACGCACGGATAGGAAGTCCCGCTTGGGTATATGCAAGATAGATCTGTGCAGGCATCGGAACCCAGCTGGGCAAAGATGTTGCCGTCGCAATATGTTGCTTAATGTCCATTTTATATGTCTCCCTCATAAGAGACACGGCGGTTACCCACCACTTATCCCCAGCTTTATCCACATACCCTATGGTTGCGTTTGTTAATTGTTGGTTAACAGCGTTAACAATCTTCATCATTGTTTCCAAAGTGAAAACAGTCATGAACCTTGCGCACTTAGCCCAGTAGGCAAACGCAACACCCTGAAAACCCATGTCATAAATTCTGAATTGCTGGGTCAACTTACCCACAGATCAAAAGTGCAAAGGGGTTCCAAATGCAAGATGCCTTAACAATCTTACACAAACTACGTCGTCCAAAAATGCTGATGCGTGCAGCGCAAATTGGGGTTGCTGAATACAAACGCGTAGCGCATCTGCCACGCCTTTTAGGTTACGGGCGTATGCCGAAACAATCCGAAGCTATTCTAAAGTTGATTGAGATTGAGAAAAATCTAAAAGCACTGCGCAAAGCAGGCGAATCCGCCGCGCCATATCGATGTGATGATCGCGATCGTGGGAGAGGCACGCGATTTACGCGCCTCTCAACCAAAACCTGTCAGCTGACTACATAAAGGAGTCAGGTTCGGCTTCTTTACGATTTGCAATGTAGTCATTCAGACCGTCTGCAATGCCTTGATCCAATGGCGGCTGAACATAGTCGTTCAACATTTTTTCAACACGGACAGTTGCTAATGATTGCGTATCGCGCGCGCCTTCATCTTCCCACGTCTCGAATGGTTTGTAGTCCAACAGGTCTGACTTCCAGAACGCATCCTTAAAGTTGGCTTGCGTGTGTGCGCAGCCCAGGTAGTGCCCACCGGGCCCAATTTCGCGGATCGCATCCATAGCTTGTGCGTTCTCGTCAATTTCAACACCGCGTGCAAGGTGATGCAACGCACCCAACTGGTCCGCATCCATTACGAATTTTTCAAACGAGCTGACCAATCCACCCTCAAGCCAACCACAAGAGTGCAGCATAAAGTTCACACCTGCCAAAAGGCCCATGTTCAGACTATTTGATGTTTCATACGCAGCCTGTGCGTCTGGTAATTTGGAGCCAGTGAAACCGCCAGATGAACGATACGGCAATCCCATGCGGCGGGCCAACTGCCCTGCACCATATGTGATGTGCGCAGCCTCAGGTGTACCGAAGGTTGGCGCACCAGAGTTCATGTCGATTGACGTTACAAAGGCACCCATAATAACTGGGGCACCAGGACGAATCAATTGGCTGTATGCAATGCCAGCCAGCGCTTCAGCCATCACTTGGGTCAAAGTACCTGCCACAGAAACTGGTGCCATAGCCCCACCAACGATAAACGGCGAAACGATACAGGCCTGATTGTTTTGTGCGTAAACTTCAAGCGCACCCATCATAACATCATCAAACGTCATCGGTGAGTTGATGTTGATCAGGCTGGTCATGACCGTGTTCTTTTGAACAAAGTCTTTGCCAAACAGGATGCTGGCCATGTCTACGCTGTCTTGGGCGCGGGATGGTTCGGTCACGGACCCCATGAACGGTTTATCTGACAAGGTCATGTGCGCGTGAAGCATGTCCAAGTGACGTTTATTCACTGGCACATCTGTAGGCTCGCATACCGTACCACCAGAGTGGTGCAGCCATTTGGACATATAGCCCAGTTTTACGAATTTCTGAAAATCCCCGATGGTCGCGTAACGGCGCCCACCTTCTACGTCACGCACAAATGGAGGGCCATAAACTGGAGCAAGCACCAAATTTCGGCCACCAATTTCGACATTTCGCTCTGGGTTGCGGGCATGTTGGGTGAACATAGATGGAGCTGTTGCACATAGTTTGCGCGCTAGACCTTTTGGAATACGAACCCGTTCACCGTCAATGTCTGCACCCGCATCAGCCCAACGTTTTAGAGCGGCAGGATTATCAAGGAAGTTAACGCCAACTTCTTCTAGGATCTCTTCGGCGTTTGCCTCGATGATACAAAGCGCTTCTTCCGTCAGAACCTCAAAGTTCGGGATGTTGCGTTCAATGTATTTTGCCGTTTCAAAAGACACTGCTGTTCGTGCTGCACGACGTGCTGCACCGCCGCCACCGCGTCCGCGTCTTGCTGGAGTTGCTGCTTCAGACATGATGATCCCCTTTGTATCGACATTACTTGATTGGCTGATACCTGAGTGCCGCCTGATGTCACCCCGAATTTGCGGCGATGCTGGGAAAAAAGCGACATCTGTGCGACTTCGCGACCTATCACCCTAAAAACTTGTAATTCCGTGTTGCAAAGCCGCCTTCAAACCCTTGCCAGCACCGCCACATCTGCATATTGCAGATCGCATGACAAACATACATGACCGCCTTCTCATCATCGACTTTGGTAGCCAAGTGACGCAATTGATTGCGCGTCGCCTGCGTGAACTGAACGTCTATTGCGAAATTCACCCTTATCAGAACGTGACAAACGCGTTTTTGGCCGAATTCGCGCCAAAAGCTGTGATCCTTTCGGGTGGTCCCGCCTCTGTCATCAATGAAGGGTCGCCGCGCCCGCCATCAACTGTGTTTGATCTCAATGTTCCGATCCTAGGAATTTGCTATGGTCAGCAAGTGATGATGGAAGTCTTGGGTGGTAAGGTCGAAAGTGGCCATGGCACTGCAGAGTTTGGTCGTGCGTTTGTGACGCCAGAAGCTGAAAAACTGGCACTGCTTGATGGCTGGTTTGAAGACGACAAAGAACAAGTCTGGATGAGCCACGGCGATCACGTATCCAAAATTGCACCGGGCTTTGAGGTCTATGGCACCTCCCCGAACGCACCATTTGCGATCACAGCTGATACGTCACGCAACTTCTTTGCGGTGCAGTTCCACCCTGAAGTTCACCACACGCCAAACGGGGCGAAATTGTACGAGAACTTTGTCAAGATGGCAGGGTTCAAAGGCGATTGGACAATGGGCGCTTATCGCGAAGAGGCAATTACCAAAATCCGTGAGCAAGTGGGTGACGCGAAAGTTATCTGTGGCCTTTCCGGCGGTGTCGACAGTTCAGTAGCCGCTGTTTTGATCCACGAAGCCATCGGCGATCAACTTACTTGTGTGTTTGTTAACAATGGGTTGCTGCGCAAAGATGAAGCCGAAGAAGTCATCACCATGTTCCGTGACAACTACAACATGCCGTTCATTTATGCGGACGAACGCGAGTTATTCTTGGGCGAGTTGGATGGCCAAAGAGATCCAGAAACCAAGCGCAAGATTATTGGTAAGCTGTTCATTGACGTTTTCCAGAAACATGCGGCTGAAGTTGGCGGCGCTAAATTCTTGGCCCAAGGTACGCTGTACCCTGACGTCATCGAGTCCGTATCCTTTTCTGGCGGTCCATCCGTGACCATCAAATCGCACCACAATGTGGGCGGTTTACCTGAAAAAATGGGCCTTAAGCTGGTTGAGCCGTTGCGCGAGTTGTTCAAAGACGAAGTACGTGAGCTTGGCCGCGAACTTGGGCTTCCAACTGGTTTCATCGGTCGTCACCCCTTCCCTGGCCCTGGTCTTGCGATCCGCTGTCCTGGTGAAATTACCCGTCCAAAACTGGAAATCCTGCGTGAAGCAGATGCAATCTACATCGATCAGATCCGCAAGCACGGCCTGTATGACGAAATCTGGCAAGCTTTCGTTGCTATCTTACCGGTGAAAACCGTTGGGGTTATGGGTGACGGCCGCACTTATGATTTCGCCTGCGCCCTGCGTGCGGTGACGTCTGTGGACGGCATGACAGCGGATTATTATCCGTTCAGTCACGAATTCCTTGGCGAAACCGCAACGCGGATTATCAACGAAGTACCCGGCATCAATCGTGTGACGTATGACATCACATCCAAGCCTCCGGGTACGATTGAGTGGGAGTGAAGTATGAAACGTAAATTATTGTTTATAAACCGTTTTTATTAAATAAATTACAAAAACATTCAAACAAGAGTTAATAGGAATTGATTGTAAATATGATTACGAAAAAAGCTTTCAGGCATATCAATTTGCTTCAAGCTCCTCTTCTTACTGTAGGACACCGATGGATAGGTGCTGCGGCTTTGCTCGGTTCTCTTTGGATATTTTTTCACCTGACAACATTGGTTATCACCATTTTATCCGATGGCACGCATTGGGGTGTTAATGCTTGGATGCTGGACATTATGGGTTTCCTTGCGGGCTTCTTTTTTACTATTCAATGCTGGAAATTATCAAATCGAAAGATTGACGACTCTCGTCACTTAAATCATTGGATCAGCATTTGGGCAGTAATGACAATCTTTAGCCGAAATTTTGATAGTCTTATGCTCTTTGGACTATTGAAATGGGATGAGGTTTATGTGACGCCAATGGGTATAACCCTTTGGGCGAACATTGTGGGTGAAGTGTTTTTAGGCATGGCTTTCGCTGTGACAGCTCTCACAGGT
>Ga0307998_1001335_pt1 | contig 13248 bp, 7 predicted proteins | sample Davwhametageno37_FD_203147 | JGI IMG/M metagenome (GOLD analysis project Ga0307998, IMG submission 203147) | Marine microbial communities from Davis Island wharf, Antarctic Ocean - #37 | ecosystem: Environmental > Aquatic > Marine > Unclassified | place: Antarctic Ocean: Davis Island wharf... | reverse complement strand
GAAATGAATAGTATTGTTGTACTAAAAAGCGACAATAAAATTGTACTAAAAATTGTTTTGTGATCACTTTCTCTTTTAGATTGAAATCTAAAATATGCAGTTTCCATTCCGTATGTTAACAGGACAACTAGAAAGGCAACGTAAGAGTACATTTCTACAATTTCACCATATTCACTAGTGGTAAACTTTCCAGTGTGCAGCGGAACGAGCAAGTAATTCAGCAGTCTGCCGATAATACTAGGCAGCCCGTAAATTGCGGTTTGCCCTGCTAATTTTTGCAGCGCCTTCAAATGAAAAATATTTTAATGTAGACCAAAAGGAGCATTTAGTTATTTGGGAAAAGTGCTTTTCTTTTTTCTAAGAAAGCTGTTGTTCCTTCTCTAAAATCTCCTGTTGCAAAGCATTTCGCAAATTCGTTAATCTCAGTTTCAAAACCATTTTCCCCATCCTTATAACCTCCATTTACTGCTCTTATTGCAGCGGCAATGGCAACCGATGAGTTTTTTGATATTTTTTCACAAATCTCCAAGCACTTTTCTATCAATTGATCCTGTTTTACTACATGGTTTACTAATCCGCAACTCAAAGCTTCATCAGCTTTAATCATGCCTGCTGTAAAAATTAATTCAAATGCTTTTCCTTTTCCCGCCAATTGTCCTAAACGTTGAGTGCCTCCGTAACCTGGAATAACTCCTAAACTAACTTCAGGCAAACCCATTCTTGCATTACTTGAAGCTACCCTCATGTGACAACTCATGGCTAATTCTAGCCCCCCGCCAAGTGCAAATCCATTTATCGCTCCAATAACCGGTGTCTCGCATTTTTCGACTAAGTCAAACAAAATATCTTGTCCCATTTTTGCTAATTCCTTGGCTTGTTCAACTTCAAAAGTATTGAACTCAGAAATATCAGCTCCTGCAACAAAAGCCTTTTCACCAGAACCTGTAATGATAATAGCTTTTACTGTCGAGTCTTTGTCAGCTGCGGTAATTGCTGCGCTCAATTCTTGGATAGTTGCCTTGTTTAAGGCATTTAGCTTTGCAGGTCTATTGATCGTGATTATTTGTGTGGTTTCTTTATTTTCTATAAGTAAGTTGGTCATAATTCTTTGTAGTTTAAAACAAAAATAAACGAAATCTTATGCTTTTGGTAGTTCAATGTGGAAAGTTGTCCCTTCTTTATTTACAGAAGTGAATGTGATTGTTCCATTCATATGATTTACGATGCTTTTAGTCATAGCAAGACCCAAACCGGAGCCTGAAGTTTTAGTGGTAAAGTTTGGTTCGAAAATTCGACCAGCTTGCTCTTTTGCAATTCCAATGCCGTTGTCATAGATATCAATTAAGAACACAAGGTTTGATGTTTCGATAGATACTTCAATTTTGGATTGCTCAATGTCTTCCGTAGCTTGAACTGCATTTTTTATAACGTTGTTAAGCACTCGTAAAAGTTGATCTTTATCACCGATTACCTCGGCTTTTTCTAAATTACTTAAAATCTTAAGTTTTACTGAAAGGGAGTGTGAGTACAAATCTACAGCATTGCGTAAAATAGGGAGTAAGTCTAGTTTTTGTAGTTTTTTACTTGGCAATTTAGCAAACGATGAAAATGCAGTTGCAATGTTACTTAAGGCTTCAATCTGTTCAATGAGTATATCCGCTGTTCGTTTAATCCGTTCTTCTAAATTTTCGCTATTTACTGCTGCCGAACGTTGTAAATGCTGAATGCTTAATTTCATTGGAGTTAGCGGGTTCTTTATTTCATGAGCCACTTGTTTTGCCATTTCTCGCCATGCAACTTCCCGTTCTGTTTTTGCTAATTCTTCAGCACTCTCGTTTAGTTCAATCGCAATTCTGTTATACTCTTGAACCAAGGCTCCAATTTCATCTTTACTATTCCACTCTATTAACTCAATATTTGACCCCAACTTTAACTTCGATATTTGTTGACGAATTAATAATAAAGGCTTTGATAATTGATTGATTAATAAAACTGAAATTAATAGGGCAAGCACAAAAATTCCTACATAAATATTTAATGTAGACACCAAAAAATTTGATATTTCTTTCTCTAAAGCGCCTTGTTTGGCGAAGTAAGGCAGGTTTAAATAACCAATTACTTCGTTGTCGAAGTTTTTAAAGGGGATGTATGCTGAAAGGTAGCTTAGCTCTCCAATTATTTCCTCTTGAACCCATTGCGTCACATGGTCTTCTTCTAAAGCAAAAAGCGCCTGAGGGTTCATTCGTTGACTTTTAATACCCTTTTCAAATAACTCTGGTCTTGAAGTTGCATAGAGCTTACCCTCCAAGGTATAAAGATTGATATCAGAATAGAATACATTTGAAAATTTGATCAAATATCTTTGAATATAGTCTGTTAGTTCAGGTGCTAAAAATTCTTCGGAACCTACTTTAGACTCCAACTCTATGTTCACTGACCGAATTTTTTCTTGAAGCGTCGTTTCGTTTTTAGACTTGTATTGTTGTTTGATATAGTAGGTTGTTCCCCATGCTAACAAAATCAATGAAGAAAGTAAGGATCCAATTAAAAAGAGTTGAATCTTAGTAGAGAAATCGTAAATGCTGAGCTTTGTGGCAAATGGGAACCATTTTAATAAAAGTGATGCAACAGACAAGTAGCAGCTAACGATGACTAATAAGTAAGCGAGCGATGTTAAAAAGTCATATACTCCATATAGATTCCTACTGAGTAATAAAGTTACATTTTTGTCTTTTTTGTAAGCTAGATGTTGATCATCGGCTGTTCTGTATTGATAAAAACTTTGGTCTCCCAATTCGCTTATTTTTAATTGGGAAGAGTAATTGTAAGTGCCTGTTTTGAATACAATCTTCTTCTGATTGTAGACGGCAAAAGAGTAGTTGTCTAAAGACAATGAACTAGATTTGGTTTTTTCATCCAAAAGCAGTTCAGGGTACCCTTCATTTTCATTCAGGTAAATTGAGCTAAATTCAATAATTAGTCTCTTAGAAATACTGTCTTGTAATATTGGAATTTCTCCGAGGTAGTCAATCCTTCCTGCGTAGTTGTTTAATTGAAAAAGGTTTGAAGAGCTAATTCTGCTTCCTTCTAATCGAATTTTACGATCAAAATATGACCAACAATCTGTTTCTTGCCCATTAACTGCTAGGTTATCATTAGCGTCACATAAAACAAAGTTGATTTGGTACTTATCCCAATATCCATTAAAGTACTCTTTTAATAAATAGGCATCAACTTTTTCTTTGTTTTCCCAATAAATCAAACTAGCCTTTTTAATGTATTTGTCTTTCAGTAAATTATTTAAGACATCATTGAAAAGGTACTCAGCAACAGGATCGCGCTCTTCTGCAAGGCGCTCGGCGATGTGTTTTTGTTGTGAGTGTTTTCGTTCTTCTATTGAATTATTTAAAGTAAAGGCAATTACCGCGCTACTGTAAATAATTAAAAATATGACTGCTAAAACATTAGGCTTTTTTGTATTTGTTCCGTTCTGAGAAAAGAAAACAATAAATGGAATACCCCAGTAATATTCCAAGGCATTTCTTTCTGATAAAATACAGGTTATTGCATATGCAAATAGATAAAAGAAAGTAAATAGAATGTATGCTTTTTTCTTAAAGGTTCTTCGAGCCAGTAAAAAAGTTAAATCATATAGAATAAAGTTGCAAATCAGCAGCAAGGAGAAAATAGAGAAAGCAATAAAACTTAGGTAGGTTAGGTCGAATAAGTTGTTGAAATTAAAATTGATGATAGACGACTGAATGCTTTCGTTGATTAACCAAATAATAGAAATTCCTAGCACGTTATTGAAAATAGAGAAGGCAAAGGTTAGCGCAACATTCTCGCTTGACCTCAAGATACTTCTGAATTGATAGCTAACATATAGAAGCAATAATACATGCAATAGCAGATCTCCTAAAGATGGAAAAAATGCATTAATTGCAAACCACTGCGATTGAAATAGCGGGGTCTCACGAAAAATCGGGGCCAAGAAGAAGAAGAGCCATACTCTTAGAAGTATCGCCAAGCTTATGGATAAAGAAGTTTTGTGTTTTTTAAATAATGTAGGGAATAAATATAAAATGAAATAAAAACTAACAAGTAAAATGAAGTAGAAGAAGATTCGGACGGTGGTCGAAGTTGAGTTTTCTTTGTATTTGATATAGAACGCTATATCTTTTGATTGAGTCACAACTGGAATATCTCCTGAAGAGAGTAATATTTCACTTAATGATCCTATTTTTAGTTTTTTTGAAAATTTATTTATTAAAAATTGATTGCTAATTGGGTATTTATATTGTAGCAAGTTAAGGCAATAGTAACTTTTATTCCCTTTAGCGATTTTAGTTTTAAAATAAATTGCATTGGATGCTTGCAATCCATACTTGGCGGATTTTAATTCCTTGAAGTTAAAGCTTGATTGGTCATCTGTCCAAAAAACGAGACTGTCATCTTCAAAAATAAAAAAAGATTTTTCTTTTTTATTGAAGTCGAAATCGGGATTGAATTTTGCTCCACGGTCGAAGGTTTGATGCAAATGCTCTAGCTCCACTTCTGCTTGCTGCTCAAAATCAAAAACAACATTCTGGATTTTTTCAGTAGTTTTTAATTCTGAAAGTTGGAACCAAGAAGGTAATAAATAGCAACTTGAAAAGAAAACAAGTCCTATGATCAACAAACACAGTGTTCTAAAATGTTGCATCAGGTAAAACTACAATAATCGAACCTTTATTACTACGCTTGAAGTAAAATGTGAATTAAAATTTAAATCTTTGATTTCGTCTTGACTATGGGTAAAACTGCTTTGCTTTCCATTAATAAGGCTCACATTGTAAAAAATCCCTAATTAACTTTTTTCAAAGAAATAGATCAAAACTAGGGTAAAGCTTGGCATTTACACCGGGTACATTATTGGATAAAGGAGATTTACACGAACATGGGCTTAAAAGCAGCAAATAAATTGCTGACGTGAAATACTGAAGTATAAGAACAATTTAATTCTTTCTAGGGAAGTGAAAATAGTGCTCTACAGTCTACATTAAATATGCCGAGTAATTCCCTTTTTCAAAACTAACTTCTATGTGTTCTTTCATAGTAGTTGATAAGTTCATGCCTAAATAGTTTGCGTGAACTGGAAAGCGTTTGTAGCTTCTATTCACTAATACTGCTGTAGAAAGTTTTTTAACGGGAGACTTTAAAAATTGTTGTAATCCGTACATCATGGTCTTGCCCGAATTTAATACATCATCAACTAAAATAATAACTTGATTTTCAAACTCACTCGTACTTATTGAAAAATTTATTTCACTATCAATTGGATTCTTTTTATCTATATGTAGTTCCACCAGAACTACTTCTATTTTTGATATTGATTTAAGTTTATCCACTAATAAACTTGCAAATACTAGACCTTTGTTCGCTATTCCAGCAACAATTATTTTTTGTTCTTTGCAATTATCCTCATAAATCTGAAATGCGATTCGAGTAATAATTTGTTCAATTTTTTTGTGGTCTAATATTATTGTGCTATTTGGCATAGTGCATTTTCAGAAGATAAAAATAATTCTTTCGATTTTCCTTATTGAATAATAGAGTTCTCTTTTTTTCATCTTAAGAAAAGCTTTTTTACTCGCTGACTGTGATTCGATTTATAGTACTCAAAAGTAGTTATTAATCGCGAAAACAAGTTGCACGGTTCTTTTTCGTTCGTACTAAGGTAATTCGTTTATCACGTAGGTACAATTCAGAATAATACAATTTAGATGATGAAGCCATGCAGATGTTAAATATTTAGCGAAGAATGGCTTACCTAATGTTCAGTAAATAGTTACAATAGGTTCTTTCGCTTGCCAAAAAACCTAAAGTGGATAGCGTGCAGTAGCTTTACTCAAACAATAAGACCGCTAAAGAAATGATGAAGCGATTAAATCTTTTGTTTTCTGAATAAGTAAATAGATGACGCTTTCATCATGATTCCTTTAGCTGCAACTAAAGGAAATTTCATGGTGCGCTTCCTTGTTTAAAGAGCTTGCTTTTGAGCCAACAAAAATAACTCTCTATTTGCTCTAGGTTTTATTGAATTCCGAGCATTATCAAAGTACAGGTAGTTGAAATACGCATCGAAATATGTTCTGTATTCTGATTTACTTCCGCCGTAAGGAGGATGATCGCTGTTAAGTTCAATAGACCAAAGCAGGCCTACTAATTTCCCTTTTTGGTTTAGTAGATTACTTGCTTTTTGTGCGTAAGCTTTCCGGTGAGTGGGGTTTATTGCGCAAAAAAACGTCTGCTCAACAACTAAGTCATAGGAACTATAGTGATCAAAAAAATTTTCTAATATCAAGTGCTGTTTATCAAAATTGGGGTTTCGTTCTGCAAATTGTTCCAACGGAGTAGGGGCAACGTCCAGCAAATAAACTTGGGTAAAACCCTGTTGATGAAGGTAAGTTGCTTCGTGACCATTCCCTCCCCCCGGAATTAATATTTTTAGGTTTTTATCTACTAGTTGGTCAAAATATTCTTTGAGCGGCGTGCTCACCTTTCCAATATCCCAACGGTCATTGTTTTGCTGATACTGTTCTTCCCAATTAGCAACTGGTTCCATATTAAATTGTTGAATTATATTTTAATAATATATATCCATGACGTAGTTTTTTTAATATTTACAGTCACTCCATAATTGCTAAAAAAATAAATTTTAATTAAACTAAAATTCCCATCACACAAATGTCATCAACTTGTTGGTAGTCACCTTTCCACTGGTGAAATTCAAATTTGGTAAGATTACACTGGTCTTCAAGTGGTAATTTGTGAATTTTTATTAGCAAATCCCGCAATCTTCTCTTCATAAACTTTTTGCCTTTATCACCACCAAATTGATCTTGGTAGCCGTCAGAATACATGAAGATCATATCCCCTTTCTGAATATCAATTATTTGAGTTGTGAAACCTTCACTTTTTCTACTGTACCCAACATGTTGGCGGTCACCTTTTATTTCAAATACATCTCCATTTCTAATAATGGTAATAGGGAGGTTTGCTCCCGAAAAGTAGATGGTGCTTTTGTCGTCTGTCATGGCACAAATAGAGATATCCATCCCATCGTGAATGTGACTTTCGGTGCTTGAACGGAAAAGTTGCGCTAGCTTCACTCGGGCAAATTCCAAGACCTCTGCGGTGCTATTTACAGACTCATTTGTAAATGCCTCCCGAATTAAACTATTGCATAGGAAGCTAAGCATGCCTCCAGGAACTCCGTGTCCGGTGCAATCTGCTACAACAAAGGTTGTCATATCCCCAAATTGATTTGTATTGAATCTATCAACAACGTAAAAATCTCCACTTAGAACATCTCGAGGCTTAAAGAAAACAAAGCAATCAGTATAATGGGAATAAATTTCTTCAGTAGTAAGTAATAGGCTGTCCTGTATATTTTTAGCATATGAAATACTCTGGCTTATCTCATCGTTTTGTTGTTCAATAATTAGATTAGCAGACTTTACTTCTGTAATGTTACGAGATACACCAGAATAGCTAATAACTTTGCCTTGATGGTCTTTAATTGGAAACGCCCTGTCTTCAATCCACCTCGTTTTTCCATTTGCTACAACTCTATATTCTATGTTATAAGACTCTCCACGTAATAATCCGGCTTGTGCTTTCATAGCAGATTTTACATCATCTTTATCTAAACAATCTGTAAGGAATGATTTCCCGGAATAGAAAAAATCTTGAGGAATGCCTAAAACTTCTTCTGCATTAGGGCTTACGTATTCATATTGATTCGTTCTAAAGTCAAATAAGTAAAATAAATCATTAACGGTGTTAACAATAGCTCTAAAACTCTCTTCACTCTTTTGTAATTTAAACTCGGCTTCTTTCCTTTTGTTAATATCCCTAACAACGCCTTGGAATCCAATAATTTCTTCAGAGTTAGTAGGTGAGAAAAGTGAGGTAATATTTTGTCCAAGCCAAACTATCTCGTTGTCTTTTGTTATTCCTTTAAATTCAAGGTAAGAGCGTTTTATCTGTTTTACAAACTGATTCATATAAAACTTTCGAACTCGGTCAACTTCATCGGAGTGAACTAAATCCGTAAAAAATTTTCCAGTCAGCTCATCATCTTCGTACCCCATAACAGAACTTCCTGAACTATTTACAAAGCTAAACTTACCCGCAGTAGTTACAGTGTAAATAATATCTTGAGCATTGTTTATTATGTTTTGAAATTCTTGTTCTTTTGCTTTTTCTTTTGTTATATCTCTAGAGATTCCCATTGCTCCAAGAGCTTTACCGTCTTGGTCATGTATGCTGTTTGCAGATAAGTAGCTTACAAACAAACTACCATCTTTTCTTCTATTCGTAACCTCTCCGGTGAAAATTCTGTTTTTTTTCAGGGCTTTTGTAACTTTTTTTAAGTCCTCTTCTGCGTGGAACAGCATACTGTATTCCAGGGCTTGCGCTTCTTTTATTGTGTATCCAAAACTTTCTTGCGCTGCAGGGTTAAACTCTAAGAGATTTCCATGAATATCGCTACTGATAATAACATTGATGGAATTATTGAAAATAAATTTATTTTTTGATTTTTCTTCTAAAAGCTGCTTTTTGGTTTTACCAACATAAAGCGAGGTTATCGCTAAAATTATCATTAACATACATGCAATTATTAGAATTACATAGGTGTACGTCCAATAATTATTGAGTTCTTTCGAGTTTATTCTTGAGGATTCCCTATTTTTCTTAATAATTTCACTGCAAAGTCCTTCTACAGCAAATAATTCTTGCTGAAGAAGTGTGGCTTCAATAAAGGAAATCTTTCTTTGAGTTACTCGTTTAATTCCTGTAAATATTTCGTTAAGTTGCTTGAGCTGTTTGTATTTTGAGGTTAGAGTCAAGCTTTCTTCAATAAGTTGCCCGTCTACAGCTTTTCCTTTGCTGAGCGTTTTAATTGCTTTTGAGGCATTGTTTTGGACGCTAACAGCATAATGAAGGCAGTTGTTGTTTTGTTGAATTGTGTTTTGCGCTGAGTTAATTTGTTGAATTAGGAAAACGCTAGAGATTATGAAAGCGATAGAAAGTAAGAGAATACTAGCTAAAGTAAAAATAGTTGTTCTATTGTTTTTATTTTCTAATTTCATAGTAGCGATTTAGATAAAAGGATTTATCTGTGTGCAATATATAGAAATACCTAGTTGTCTTCATTCTAAAATCTACAAAAGCTTGTATTTGTCCAACAAAAAATTACTTTTATGCTTTTAAATAAACATGCTACATTATAAATTTTTCGACCATCCTTCATCAAAAGAAATAGTTACCTTCATTCACGGCGCTGGGGGAAGCAGTGCTATATGGTTTAAACAATTACGAAGCTTTAAAGAGAAATATAATGTGCTTTTAATTGACTTAAGAGGACATGGAAATTCTAAAAAAGGATTCTTCAATAAAATTAAGTCTTACAATTTTAAGGTCGTTGGCGATGACGTAATAGAAGTATTGGACTCTCTTAAAATAAAATCGACTCATTTTGTTGGTATTTCTTTGGGAACGATAATTATACGAGAATTGGCTGAACGTTTTCCTGAAAGAGTTAAATCTATGATATTGGGTGGAGCAATCATGAAAATGAATGTCAAAGGTCAAGTTTTGATGCGTTTTGGAAATCTTTTTAAATCAGTTCTACCTTACATGGTTCTATATAAATTTTTTGCATTTATTATTATGCCAAAAAAGAATCACAGAAAATCAAGAGATATTTTTGTGAATGAAGCTAAAAAGTTAGAGCAGAAGGAATTTAAAAAGTGGTTTGCTTTAGTTGCGGAAGTTAATCCGTTGTTGCGGTTTTTTAGATTAAATGAAATTAAAACTCCAACGCTCTATATTATGGGAGAGCAAGATTATATGTTTTTGCCTTCTATTCGTAAAATAGTAGAAAAACACGCTTCAGCTACTCTTGAAGTAATTCCTGATTGTGGTCATGTCGTAAACATTGAGCAGCCTTCCGTTTTTAACCAAAAAGTAATTCAATTTTTGTCTTAAATTAAATATAGAGACCATTCGTAAAAGTTGTGGTCTAATTTTAAACGAAACATATTGTTCTGCGTGTGGTCAAAAAATTAGCAGTGAAAGGTTCACGGTAAAAGAATCAATTGGGTAGCTATGTGCTAATATTTTTAATTTATAGAAAGGTTTTCTTCGCACCACTTAGGATTTAATTAAGAAACCAGTCAAGGTAGTTTCAAACTTTTTAAGCGGAATTACTGTTTCTTACGCTCATCCATATCGGTTCATATTTTATTGGGCTTCTGTTTCTTACCTTATTTTGATGTATACAGGAGTGTACGTCGAAATGGGTAAGATAGTTCTAGATAATGGCACAGACGTTAACGAGTAAGGTGGGTCTAGGGGAGCATGTTTAGATGGGTACATGAAATTGTTGAAACAATAGTATGATTGTCGTTCGCATGATGTTGGTTTCATTTTTTTAATATGTACAAGCCTTTTTTACAGAAAGCATAAACTTTATTTTGCAGGACATTTGATTTTGAATTCATACTCCCAAGAAGTTTCTATTGCTTCAGGGTTGCCAATAATGTTATTGTACTTTATCGTTTCTTCAGAAGGGGTGAGTATTTTAAGCGCAACTGCCATGATATTTGGCTTGAGTGTCTTATGTTAATTCTTGTTTTTTTAGAGAGAATATATTTCTTTCAGTATTAAAATAACTTGCTTCGATCATTCTAACAATTACGATAATTGTGATTCTGGGAATAATTCGTGTTCTCATTCACATACTTCTCATAAAATTTGCTGGCTTTGAGAATGTATACGAAGCACTAAGAGAGGCAGCTTAGGACTCAAAGTTGGCGAACTAGTTCCGGATATTTTGCAGAGCTTTATTGTTGAAAAATTGTTTTTTAGCAAGCGTACATTCATTTAAATTCGATTTAGAGTAGCTTAAATGGAAGATGGCTTTTAGCTATTTTTTATAAATGAACAAAGGTTGGTTTATGGTATTAAATTGTTACTTATGAGGGAGTTGTGTGTATGTTAAGCTTTTGAAAGCCGGGGTCTTAAATGGCTTATTTATCTGTCATTTCTTTATTCGGTGATTGAAAATTGAACCATTAGCAAAAAACGTTTGTTATTTGATAAAACCTGAATAACCGTTAACTTTCCAAATTATTTCAAGTATTTTTACTTGTGAAAACAAAAATATCTCCAGAATGAATAGAATTTTACTTTCTTCATTTTTATTAATGTCAACCTCAATTTTTGCTCAAACTTGGGTACAACAAGCCAATATGCCTAGTCCACGGCACCATCCTATTACATTTTCACTAAATGGAATGGGGTATTCTGTAACAGGCTCAACTCTTAATAGCCAAGTTACAAATGACTTTTATGACTACAATCCGATTACAAATACATGGGGAACACTTCCAAATTTTCCGGGATCTGCAAGAAGTTTTGGAATTAGCACGTTGTTAAATGGAAAGGCATATTTGGGTTTTGGTGTCACAAGAACTCAATACCTTAAAGATTTTTGGAGTTTTGATGCAACTGATAGTTCATGGACGCAATTAGCTAGTTGCGTTTGCAATGCTAGAAGGCATCCGGCAATGGTATCATCAGGCAACAAAATTTATGTTGGTTTGGGAAATGATGCTTCTGGCGATCTTAACGATTGGTGGATGTATGACATTATTTCTAACACTTGGACGCAGATTGCGGACCTGCCAGGAATTCCAAGACACCACCCTTTTATGTTTAATGCAGGTGGCGAAGTATTTGCAGGAATGGGTCATGGCGGAAGTATTATTCACAATGATTGGTACAAGTTAGACACGACTGCAAACAGTTGGACAACAATGAGCCCTTTTCCGGGAGAGGCAAGAGTTGCAGGAACTCAATTTGAGGCAAATGGTTACGGATATGTTTTAAGTGGAGATGGCTCAGACCATAGCTTTATGTCAACAGGGGAAATGTGGCGGTATGATCCGAATGGAGATTCTTGGATGCAAATGCTTTCACACCCTAACGAAAGCAGATGGGCTCCAGGTAGTTTTGTGATTAACGATGAAGTATACTTTTTTGGAGGACAGAATCGTTTGACACTTTCTTACCCAAACGAAGTATGGAAATTTGACCTGACAGATACAACTAGCAGTATCAAAGAAATAGATGAAATTTTAGAGAATACTTTTGTTTATCCAAATCCTGCTAGTGATTTTATTTTCTGGAAAAGTGATAGGAGTATTTCTGATGTAAGAGTGTACAATGGAGTTGGGCAATTGGTATTTACAAGTGCTGCGAATGTTCAACGGATGGATGTGAATGGGTTAAAAGAGGGTTTATACTTTGTTCAGTTTTTTGATAGAAATAAAATTATTAAAACCTCTAAAGTATTAATACAACCTTAAGCTAGCATGAGCATTAGATTTACTCCACTGGTTTGACAGAGTTATCAGTAAAAGACATAAGTAGTAAAAGCTGTGGGATATTCCTCAGATCTTTTTTGTTGGTAATGCTATTTTAAGAGCTCTATTTTATTCAGGTTAGTGGGATTATACCTATTTAAAATACCTGACATGTCTTAATCGTTGGCTTTGCTATAATATTTCTTTTTTAGCCAAAATGAAACCCGAACCAATAGAATTAATGCAGGAACTTCGACTAGTGGGCCAACAACCCCGGCAAATGCTTGTCCTGAATTAAGTCCAAAAACCGCTATTGCAACGGCAATCGCTAATTCAAAGTTATTTCCTGCTGCTGTAAATGCAACTGAAGCAGTCTTGTCATACGCCGCGCCTGTTGCTTTGGTAAAGAAAAATCCGATGACAAACATTAGTGTAAAGTAGATAAGTAGAGGAACTGCTATAATGAATACATCCATAGGGATTTCAACTATTAGCTCACCCTTTAATGAAAACATAATTACAATAGTAAATAACAAGGCAATTAGAGTTATAGGCGAAATTGCTGGAATAAATTTTTTCTCATACCACTCTTTTCCTTTAGTTTTTACTAAAACAAGCCTACTTATAATGCCTAACGCGAACGGAATTCCTAGATACATAGCAACGCTCTCCGCAATTACTCCAACAGAAATATCAACTATTGCGCCGTTAAAACCAAAATAGGGAGGGAGAACAGTTATAAAAATCCAAGCATAAAAGCTGTATGCAAAAATTTGAAAAATACTGTTTAACGCGACCAGTCCTGCACCATATTCGCTGTTGCCTTCAGCTA
>Ga0307998_1001334_pt1 | contig 13257 bp, 12 predicted proteins | sample Davwhametageno37_FD_203147 | JGI IMG/M metagenome (GOLD analysis project Ga0307998, IMG submission 203147) | Marine microbial communities from Davis Island wharf, Antarctic Ocean - #37 | ecosystem: Environmental > Aquatic > Marine > Unclassified | place: Antarctic Ocean: Davis Island wharf... | reverse complement strand
ACGGATGCTTTCTTTTTAAACAACAATCCTCTCCTTTTTTAACATGCATTCTATAATAAACAAGGGTACTTGTGTTTTAATTTTGCTGCTTTTATGGAAGTTTAGAACTTCTTTTCTACTCGAGACGCGTCTAGTTTAGCATCTGTAAAATTGTCCTTTACTTGGGCAATAGGTAATTTATATTACAGAATAAAACCACTTTTTTCGTTCCTTTGCTTGGCTACTTTATTTCTGTATAATTTATATACTTCTGAGGAATTGCAGACGCTGACTAAAAAAATAGAAAAACTAAAAATAGTTTCCTTTTCTTTTCGAAAACAAATATTCCTGTGCTATTGGCCAAATGAAAGTAACATTTATAACTATCTTGTTTATCTGATAAGTTCAGATTTTTATGTTAGGACTTTAAGTAGAAAGAAGGGTTTTGTTTGAATTTATTTTTAAATAATTTGCTAAAGTATTTTCTATCAGAATATCCAACTTTATAGCAGGCACCTGAAACAGAATAACCCATTTCTTCTATTAATTGTTTTGCTATAGACAATCTGTAATCTCTAATAAATTCAATATAAGTAAGACCTGTTAAAGACTTAATTTTTTTGTAGACGGATGAATGACTCATATTTAAATTCTTTGAGATTACATCTGATTTCAAATTATTAGATTCTAAATTTTCTGCTAAAGATTTATATAAATTTTCTAAAAAGATTTGGTCTTTAGAGTTTATTGTTAACTCTTTAGGGTTTAACAAGTTTTCATTAATAAATTTTTCTTTTAATAATTTTCTGCCTTTTAAGAGGTTTTTAATTCTACTCTTTAAGAATGCTTCATTGTAAGGTTTTATAATGTATTCATCTGCTCCTGTTTCATATCCTTCAATTTTGTCTTTAGCAGCTGTTTTTGCTGTTAAAATTATAAAGGGTATGTGATTTGTAATGCTATTTAATTTAATTTTTTTTGATAATTCGATACCATCCATTTCTGGCATCATTACATCACTAATTATCAAACCTGGCAATATAGTAGTGGCTAATTTTAATCCTTCTAGGCCGTTAAATGCTTGAATTACCTCATAGTTTTCTATCTCTAAAACTTCTTTTAAAGATTCTTGAATTTCAATATTATCCTCAACCACTAAGATTGTTTCTTTCTTACTTTTTCTGTCTGAAATTTTACTTTGTAAGATGGCTATTGGCTTTTCTTCTTCTAAATCTTCAGAACCTAGGTCTAAATTATCATTAAAATGTTTGTTTCCTTTTAATAATCGTACTTCAAAAGAACTTCCTTTTTTGAATTCACTAGAAACATGTATTTGTCCTTTATGTAATTTTATAACATCTTTAACAATAGACAAACCGAGGCCAAAACCTTTATTATTTTTAGTGTGTGCGTATTTTACCTGATAAAATCTATTGAATATTTTATTTTGATCACCTTCAGTCAAACCAATGCCGGTGTCGTTTAAATATAAAATCACTTCATTTGCAGTGGTTTCTATTTTAAGGGCTACAGCTCCAAGATCTCCAGTAAATTTAAATGCATTTGATAGTAGATTGAAAACAACTTTTTCTAACTGATTCTTATCAAACCATAGATAACTTGTGTTCTGATCTGTATTAAAAGTGTACTTTATATTTCTGTCTTTTGCTATATCTGAAAAAGATAAATAAATTTCTTTTACAAAAGATACAAATTCTCCTTTTGAGACATTTAAACGAATTTCATTTGTTTCTAATTTTCTTACATCTAAAAGCTCATTTACCAACCTTAATAATAAACTACTATTTCTCCTAATAGCATGTGCTGCTTTAATTTGCTTGTTGTCTTTAATTTTATCGTTATCAAACAATCTATTAATAGAACTTAATATTAAAGTAACTGGCGTTCTTATTTCATGAGATATATTTGTAAAAAATTGTTGTTTAGAATTGTACAATTCATTGTCCTTATCATGTGTAAGTTTTTCAAACTCTAAACTAGATTTTAATTTACCCCAAGCAATTATATTTTTTCTAATTAAATACAACAGCAATAAAAATAGTATAAAATAGATAGCATAAGCCCACCAAGTTAACCAAAATGGTTTTTGAATATTGAGTCTTATAGAAGTATAATTGTCAGCCCAATTCGCACCAACTTCTCTACTTTTTACTTTAAAAATATAATTTCCTGGCGATAAATTTGTGTAAGTGGCTGTTCTATCTTTTCCGATATTTCTCCAATCCTCATCAAAACTTTCCATTTTAATAGCATATTCACAATTCGTAGAAGTTGGGAATTTTAGTGCAGAAAACTCAAAGGTTATCACATTATGAAAATGTTCTAATATAATTTCTTTTGTAAACGCTATATTTTTATGTAAGATTTCTTCTTTACCAATAGGTACTTCTTTATTAAAAATTTTAAAACTTCTAATTTTAACTTTGGGTTGTAAATTAGTATTAATTACCGTTTTAGGATTAAATTTTATAACACCACTAATACCCCCAAAATAAAGAAAACCTTGTTTGTCTTTAAAAACAGAGTTTATGTGAAAATCTCCGGGCAAATTGGTAAAAGTGTTAAAAGTACTATTAGAATAATCATACTTTAAAATTCCATTTTTACTACCAAACCAAATATTGTTTTCATTATCTTCAATAATTGAAGTGATTGTTTTATATTTTATGTTGTCAACATTTTCAAAGCGTTCAACTTTATTTGTTTCTAGGTTCATTCGATTAATTCCTGCTCCAGAAGTCCCTATCCATAAATGTCCTTTTGAATCTTTTAAAATAGAAAAAAGATTGTTACTACTTATTGTTGTAGCATCATTTTCTTTAAAACTAAAATTTAAATTTTTTTTATTGTTGATGTCAAACAAACTTAAACCACCACCATAAGAGGTTGCCCAAATTTTCTGTTTGTCTTTTAAAATAGAAACTAAGTTATTGTTAGGTAAATAGAATCTTGAAAATTCTTCCTTTTTAGTATCAAAATAATTCAACCCACCACCCCAGGTAGCTATCCATAAATTATTGCTTTCATCTTCAATAAGATCTCTAACATCACTAAAACTAATAGAAGTTTCGTCATTAAAAACAGGGAGGTATTTCTTAACTGTTTTATTTTTCTGATTATATTTAAGTAGTCCGTTACCAAATGTTCCCAGCCATAAATTATCATCTTTAGTTTGAATTATTTTTTGAACATACTTCGCTTTAATTTTATTTTTATTGTAAAGATTTATTTTTTTATTTTTATTTTTATATATGCTTAACCCATTCCCATCTAAACCTAAATAAATATGTTCTTTATTTTGAAAAACGGATAAAACAGGACTTGGATTTGTTCCAATAAAATCACTCAATATTATCTCTATTTGATTTTTCTTACCCAATACACTAATTCCATTCCAAGCAGTTCCAATCCACATATTAGAGTCATCATCCTCAAAAATCGTATAAATAGCATTCCCAGCAATTGAAGAAGCTAATTGGGAGTTATACATATAATTATTAACAATTGGTTCTTTACTATTTGGATATTGAACCTCAAAAAGCCCATAACCATCTGAACCAATCCATAAATTATCTTTGCTATCTTTTTTTATGGAACGGACAATTTTAACTTTTTCCAATAATGTTTTATCATTATAAAAAAAACTTGAAACTTTATGTGTTTTTAAATCCACTGAAATTAAGCCATTAGATGCAGTACCCAATAAGATTTTGTCTGAATTTAATTCAGTAATTACATTGATTCGACTTGTTATTGGAGTATTTCCATTATTTATTTTTTCAAATACTTTACTCTTAGTATTAAAAACAAGCAAGCCATTTTTAAAAGTTCCTATGTATAGATTCCCCTTTTTATCCTCATAGATACTAGTTATATTTAGCGGTTGCTGTTCATTATAAATATATCTGTAAAATTTATTTAAGTTGTAGTCAAATAAACACAAACCTTTTTCTGTACCAATCCAAAAAAGACCTTTTGAATTCTCTGTAATCGCATTTACCTTATTAGATATGATAGAGTGTTTATTGTTTTCTGAGTTTTTAAAAGTTATAAATTGATCGTTGAGTTTATCATATAAATTAAGCCCACTCCCGTAAGAAGTAAACCAAATCCTATTCTTACTATCAAGAAAAAGACTTGAGATATCATTAGACTGAATATTACTATTTCTTTTATTATAAACCCTTACACTATGACCATCATATCTATTTAAACCGTTTTGAGTACTAATCCAAATAAAGCCGTTATTTTCTTTAATAATACCAGTTATTTTTGAACTAGAAAGACCTTTAGATTGATCTATTTTTTGAAATATCGGTTGTGTTTGACTAAAAGAATTATATGAAATTACATTCACAAAAAATATAATTAAAGTGGTTTTATAGTATTTCAAAATTTTAGGAATATTTATAATTGTTTTAGGCATTAAACTTATCACTATTCAAAATCTGAACAATTGTAAACCCACTTTCCATGACGCTCTTCTAGTTGTATTCTTTTTTGTGGTAGTTTATCTAAAATGTCCGCTAACTGCCCCCTTCTTGTTGTTAAAATTCCCATATTACCTAATACGTAATTATACTTATTTCACCATAACTACTTGTCATTTACATAATAATACACGTACTTTGTATCGTTATTATTACAAATGTAATGTATTATGTAAACCCGTGCAACTACATGACAACTATAACGCACCTCTTAATGTAACCTTCGTTAATTTTGTTTTTAAGCCCCACATAATGAATGATTTAGATGTAAAAAAAATTAGAATAAAAATCGGATTATCGCAAGAAAAATTCGGTCTATTACTTGGAGTTTCTAGAAATTCTGTTGCTAAATGGGAAAGTCAGGAATCTAAACCAGCTATGAATAATGCATTTAAAATTCTTGAAATAGATTCTCGTTTTAATTCAGGAGAGAAAAATCTTATACAAAACTTAATCAAGAATATAAATCCAGCATCACAAGAAAAAACAAGAAAAGTAATTGCAGACATTGAGGGTCCTAAATCTTCAGAACAAGAAATTATAGAAAATATAGACTTCGAAGATTTAAAAATTGATGATAAGTTGAATGTAATTTATCATGAATTACAAAAAATAAATAAGAGTAAAAAAGCGATATCATCAATGACTGAGGATATCGCTTTGAATAATAAAATGATTTCTGCAATAGATAGATCATTAATGGTTTATAACTTAAATATTCAGGCAGCTATAAAAGAAGTTCAAGATGAAAAATCAAAAATCATCAAACTAGGCTAGTTTAATAATTTTGGCATTATAATTCAGCCCAGCGTTTATAAGATCAATTAAAAAGCAAACAAAATCAGAATCTCTTGAATTTTTTTGACCATTTAAAAAGGTTAAAGCATCAAATGCAGTTTCTCGATAGTCGATACAGTCCTCTTCCACTGGTACATAGTATAAGTATAAAGATTTGTAATAGTGCTGAATTGTTAAAATTCTTAGTTTATCTATAGAACTTTTATTATTTTGAAATCTAGTTAGGAAACTACTAAGGTTTTCAATGCCACAAAAATCGTCTATTCTTTTAATTATGGCTTTCTGTAAAAATGATGTTTTTGAGTTCATAGGGATTTTTTTGATAAAAATAGTGATTAAACCTTAAAAGCAACTATTAATTTTTAATTAAAATTAAGGGCACAAATACATGATAAATTATGTGAATTGAATAATTTGGTGAAAACATTAATAAATTCGAAATAACATGTCGTGCAATTAAAGATTCCAGAAAGCGGAATTTTACTGTACAAAGGAGACTTGAAAAGTGGATATATAAACAATCAATATTTTAAAATAAGTAAAGACAGAAAAAAGACGGAAATACCAACTCATGCGAATTATATGTACTTTGAAGATTCGGAAAATATACCTAACGAAAGTGTTGAAGGAATTTGGTTAAGTGGTGGTGGAACAAAATATAACCCAAATCCAAATGGTGGAATTAATTACTCATATAGAGAATTTGTAATAAGTTCAAAAAATAGTTTGGAAAAGTGGAATGATTTTAAGAGTTCAAGGAAATTAGACAGAGTAACTGACAGTTTAGTGGAAAGTTGTAAGGATAAAAACTAGCCACAACACCGTATATAATTTATTGCTGGCTTCTCGCCTACTTACGAAAGTCCTCGCGGACTCTCTTGGTCGGTAATTATTTACTAAATTGGTTGCTTGAAACACGCAACAAACCATATACAAAAACGTTGTGCTTCATTATGACAAACCGCTAATCAATGATAAAGTTCTTTAGAAAAATTAGACAAAACTTACTTATGGAAAATAAAACTAAAACGTACTTTAAATATGCTATTGGAGAAATTGTTCTTGTGGTTATTGGTATTTTGATTGCATTATCAATTAATAATTGGAATGAAACAAACAAAAATGAACGAGAACAGATTGTTTTTTTAAATAATCTCAAAAACGATCTCAAAAACGATTTAATACAATTAGATCAAATATTAAAATTTCAAAAAGAAAAATTAAGCAAAGTCAATGAATTAAAAGACCAATTACTGTCAATAAAAGATTTTGAGAAAATCGAACAACTTCTTGTCAACCTTACATTACTTAATGATACCTATTTTCCTAACACTGGTTCATATACAACAACAGTGTCATCGGGTAAAATAGCTTCTCTAAATCCAAGTTCTTTAAGAATAGCTATTACAAATCTATACGAACGTTATTACTATAGATTAATTTACAATGGGGAATCTTACGATAAAAAACTTAACGAGGTTTCATCGAGCCTAGGGAAATTTTTCAACACTTTAACATTAAAACTAAACAGCAAAGATATAATTGAAGATAGTGAGTTTGTTAATTTGATTACAATGTGGTTTGTTGAGAATTCAATTTATGTAAAGAAAGGTGAAGAAACCAAAGGCGAAATTTTAAATGTTCTGAAATTAGTAGAACAAAGACTTAATGATTAACGAAAGCACAACACCTTATATAATTTATTACTGAATTTTAGCCTATTTACGAAAGTCCAAACGGATTTTATTTTTCATAACAAATTCTCCACCTCTCTATAGAAGTGGAGTTTTATTTTCTAATAGTTTTGATTGTAAGTTTTTCATCTCATCACTCACTTTCTTTTGGACAACCTTACCATAATGCGCCTGCGTAATATTCATATTAGAATGCCCTAAGAGTTCTGACACAATCTCCATAGGTAGGTTATTATAGAGCAATACAGTAGTTGCAAAAGTCTTTCGAGCAATGTTATGAGTTAGCTTCTTCTCGATGCTTAAAAGGGCTGAAATCTCTTTTAGATAAGAGTTAAACTTCTGATTGCTAATCTTTGGTAATTCATTACCATACTTCTCTAGAATCTTCTTTGTTTTTGGTAATACTGGAACTGATATTTTTCTATTTGTCTTCTTCCGAATCATCTGAATCCATTCATTACCATCAAAACCAACTTCTATATTATTTGTTGTCAAAGTTGTCATTTTAATATATGCCAATCCTGTGTAACAGCAGAAGATAAAAAGATGCCTATGGTTTAAATCTATTATTTTAAAATTAACTTATATTTTTGGCGCAGTTCTGCTTCTATTTTATTTAAGATTGTCTCATATGCTTTAATACTAGTAAACTCAATTTCTCTATATTCACTTCTACCTTTACCAATTTTAGAAATAATTTTAAAATTCTCGCGAACTAACTGTATTAAATACAACTCAAGTTCATCAATAATCCATCTATCTTTATCTTTAAGATCGGTAAAATCCATTAATACATAACTCGCGGCTAAAGAACCCGAAAAAGCGGACTCGTTAGTTCCATCAAATTTCCAATATCTAGCGCTATTATATGTTTTCATCCTACTAGATAATTTGCCAACAAATTTACCTGGCTTAATTACACTTATACCTGATTTTATATTTTTACCCGGCTCATTTATGTCTCGATTTGGTCTCAATAAATGGATGTATAACCCGCCTATTGGATCAAATTCTGAATCTTTTAAAGTACTGTGTGTGTTCGTTATATTTATCATATTTTATTTATTTATTTATTTATTTATTTATTTATTTATTTAAAATTATTAGTTTTATTTGGTAACACTATTAAATTTTTCTCTTGACATCTATAGTTACTATAATTGTTACATGAGGTAACTATAGATTCATTAAGCTTTCTTAAAACCTCGTAACACTATCATTATGAGATTGATTTTAAATGCTCATAAATCATAACCATAGCTAAAGTATCCAGTTCACAATACTTTAACAAAGACTCTTTTATAAGTTCTCTCTCATGATTTGGCATATCTACATACTGTATTTTACCATAAGCCGTTAAAGCTGCACCACCATCGTTTATATTTTCGATACCTGAGATATAGCGCTCTATTTCTACTGCTTCTAAATTATCAAATACTTTGGGGAGCATTTTATATGGACTAATAATAGCGCTTCTCTCTTCTTTCAACCATATGTGATCCTCCATAAAGTTTTTACTACTCACACCAATTTTCCCAATAGACTGACTGTATTTTTGTTTAATAAATTTACTAGACATTAATATTGCAGGTAATACTTTCTTAATAGAGTTTGAACCAAAAGTATAAGGGTTGAAATAGTACTTTTTTATTATTTCACATAAATCCACCATATTTCTCTCGGGAACTTTCCATGGATCGGGATGCTTATTTTTAGGATTGCTAATAGACTCTATGAATTGAATTAATTGATCCTTTAAGCGATAATTACTTTCTTTTAATTGTGAATGGATGGCGTTAAGTATGGTGTTTTCGTGTGTTGCAAATCTAAAAATAGTGCCTTTGTCATGCATAAGTGCACGATGCAAATGCTGTATAAATTCAAAATTAGGAAACTCACCAGGTGTCGTATTTATGTACTCGTTTGCATGCTCAATGCGCCCATCTTTATGGTATATATGGTGAGAAAACTGAAAAGCGATTTGTTCGTAAGGTTTTCTTCCGCTGTGAAAAGGCAATGGTACGGTTGAAGTTTCAAAATCAATAAAGTGTAAAGGGAAAGTCCAAGAATTCATCTCAGCCCTTAAACCTTTTACATCTACATAATCAGTAAAATCATTATCTCTTTCCTTTTCAATTTGAATCCATTGGCGTTCGGTGCGCGATAACCGCCCTACTACTTCTTTATATTTAATGATTTCTGGAGATAATTGATCTTTAAATAGGATTCCTTGTTCCATAATTTTAGCGTCTTTAAAGTCCCAAATATTAAAAATATTTGATTTTTTAAAATCAATAGCTGTCCATTTGAATTGTTTTTTGAAGCAAACCTCAAAACCAGATTGTTTTTCTGTAGCTTCTTTTTGCACATCATCATTTTTAAATTCACAAGCTTTACAGACTGCAAATTTTGCGGGCCAATTTGGATAATAATCTTTCTGTCTTACCTCTGAGAGTAACTGAATAGCATCCTCAAAACCTAAATTATCATGATATCTATATTGATTGTCATGAATTTTTGAAACGATGTCTGACATGTTTATAATCCCTAAAAGATTTTCACCTAACTGACTTTTATCTGTCGCCAAAACAGTTATACCTGTCCGTTTATCTATTTGTTTTTTAACACGAAACAACTGGTTCAACCCTTCTTCTGTCGCTTTTTTTGTTTTGTTTACTAAACAGAGATTTGGTGTAATAGTATAATCTGGCAGCGCTAATTGAACCACGTACGTTTGAAATGCCAAATCGAACAAATATGGCTTCCATCCTTTAACTAAGCCTCCTCTTTGTCCAAGAAAAGTATAAGCATCTTCTGGATTGTAAGATTTAGCTTTCACTTCAATTAGCTTTATTGCAGTGCCCGTTTTTACTAAAATATCTGTTCTTATAAATAGATTATCAATATAAAAAGCAGCTTCGTAAATAACTACATTTTCTCGCTTTAATAAGACTGTCGTTTGATCTGCTAAATCTTGATAATCATAGGGTCCAACTGCAGGCTCTTCAATTAAAACGCCGTTTGGGTATTGTAAACGTGCGTATTCTTCTACTTGAAAACCACCACTAGCTAATGCTTCTAAAAAAGTGTCTTTTTTTTTGAGGTTATTATAAGAATCAGGACTGTTAGAAAAAAACACTTTATTTGGGCATTCTAGGCCTAATTTAAATCTTGATTTTGATAATGCTTTCATAATAATTAATTTAAAACAGGTTCACTTTTAGCTTTTGAAACTCCATTGTTTTTTATTAATTGTTCTACATTTCAATACTATAAGCTGTATCAGAAAAATAATCATCTACATAATCATTAACATCATCTTTATCAATTCCAAGAATATCTGCCACTATTTCTTCATTGCCCGCGCCATTATAACGAAAATCATATAAAGGCTTTAAATCTAGTTGATTCATTTTAGTAATCCATATTTGAGGACAGTCAGAAAATCTTAGGTTAAAACCTGCTGTTTCTTTTTTAACAGCAGCTTCGAATTCTTCAAAACCAAAAAGACCATCCCAAGAGATTACATCAATTAAATTATTGAAATTTATCACATTAGGCAAAAGAATATTTGACTTTAATGAAATCGAGAAATATCCTACCTCCTTGTCACTATCTCCATACCTTAAAAACATTTCTAAATAACTAATTGTTTCGGTAGCTTCATTCGTATTATTTGAGGTTTCTTTTGTAATTACATATCCTAACTTTTCTGCACATGCTATAAAATTAGAAATATTCTCACCCCATTGATTAGAAACTACAATAGTAAGTCCATTTTTTATTTTCAATGGATTTTTAATATCATAACGCTTGGCCTCTTTTACATCAGATAATTTTCTGATAAAACCTTGGGGTCCTTGAACCTCATCTGGAAATACGGATTGAACATCTTCAAACGAAAGTTTGTTTTTTGCTACATAATCCTTTACAATCGTATGAACTAATTTTCTTTTATTAAGGTTATCTGCCAAACCTTTTACATTATACTTTGTATAATCTCTTGCCATAGTTTTAATTTAAATATTAACATTAATGATAAAATTAGTTTTTTTAGTACACATCTCCAGTCCATAATGAGTACTTTTACTAAATGGAGGTTTTATTAAGGAGTTTTATTGTTGAGAAAATAGGGTTTGATATAACTGATGTAGATTCTAGTAAGTTATTAAGCGAAATTATTTTAGAAGAAACAGGCAATAACGTTAGCTATAATACAATTAGACGCTTTTTTGGACTTGTAAAATCCGTGAAACCGAGAATCTATACATTAGATATTTTATCTACATTTGTTGGTTTTAAATCGTATGGTTATTTTAAATTAAATTCAAATCTTAATATAAGATGGAAATTACAATTAAAATTAACCCAATTAATTCTTCAAGATAATCCAAAAGAATTATTAATTTTCATTCAAGAAAACCTTCATAAACAAGCTGAATTTAAATTCATACTCGCTCATTTACTAAGAGAATTGCTACTTACAAATAAAATAAAGTTGCTAAATGAAATTTTTGAGCTTAAAGAAATGAATATTTTAAATTTTAACTGGGACGATACTGTTTTGATAGGAAATAGTGTAGGATCCCTTTTAAGCAAATTAAACCTCAACTCAAAAGAAGAAGAGAACCTAGTTTTAAATGAAAATTTTCAAGATTTAGTAATTACACTTTTTGTTGATTACTCTGGGTTGAACTCATTTTACATAAATATTATTCAGCTAATTGAGAAAAACTCTAAGCGGTCAGACGTAGTTGCATTTTGCAGAGGCATTTTAAATTTAGCCAACTTTTTATCTGAAGGTTCTACGAATAATTTTTACACAATTAAAATGCATGATGCATACCACCCTATTTTAAAAAGTAGAATTTTAGCGCAAAGTATTTTAAAGCAAGAAAAATATAAATTAAAAAAACTAGAAGAATACTATACAATAAACAATAAGAAGGGTGTTTTAGAAATTGATTATCTTTTTGAAATAATAGTATCTGCTATTATTCTCAAGGACTTTGAGGTTATGGAATGGGTTATTGCTAAGGTTCGAAACCATAAAAATTACAAGTTCTTTTATAAACATGAGCATTATGAAAACTTTATGTTTATGAATATTCTATTTTATTTTAAAAATAAAGATCGAGAGGCTTTATCTAATTTTTCTTTCTCTGGTTTTAACACATCCTACGAGCCTATGCTTACTCTTTTTTATCTAATTTATGACTACCACAGAAATAATGAACAAATGAAAAAAAAAGAAATACTTGTGAAGTATTTAAGTTTAGCTCAAAAGGTTTATAAACCTTTTTTTACCAAGGAATATTTACTTAATTATTTTATTTAGTACAAAAAAAAGTTTTTACTTTGGCTATAATTCCGACTCTTTTTTACTTAATAAACTATGCGGGACTTTCAGTCTACAAGTTTTAATAAAGTAATTTTGAAAATGCTGCGAAGTACTGTGTATTCCAGAAAGTTTAGAACAACAAAAAAGCCTCACATTTCTGTGAAGCTTTTTTCATGGTTTTCTAAATTCTAACCTTCCTAAGAGGCTTGCTTTAGGTTGTTTTTCTTTAATTTACAAAAAGTAGATACAACTCTTTTGAACTGATATTTTTTCATGCCTAAGCGCACCAGTATTAATCTACCCGTCTCCGCAAAACCTTTCCCTATAACTCCGTTTAATTATTGTTTATGAACAACAGAGCTAATTGGCTCTTGTTGTTTTTGTTTTGAGTCTAGAATGCTGTTTGTATTTGAATATTTGACATAAAATAATGTGACCAAAAATAGAACAGCAAAAAGTATTGCTGCAACTGCGAAAACGTACTCTTTTTGCTTATTATTTTTTTTCATACTTAAATTGAGGTTATTTGTAAACATAACTTTTGTTAAAATAGATTTCTTAAAATACAATTCTCACTATAAAATCAATAGCACTAGCATAAAAACGGCATTATCAATAATTTTGTTTTGTTTTTAAATGACTATCACATCATTCGATCTAAGCAATATGTATCGCAAGATCAAGTAAAAACAAAAAAGCCTCACATTTCTGTGAAGCTTTAAGTGAGCCCTGAAGGATTCGAACCTTCGACCGCCTCCTTAGAAGGGAGGTGCTCTATCCAGCTGAGCTAAGAGCCCGTAGTTTTATAGTTGCTACGTACAACTGTGTCGGGGTGGCAGGATTCGAACCTGCGACCTCCTCGTCCCAAACGAGGCGCGATGACCGGGCTACGCTACACCCCGAAATAGTAAACTTTACGCTCTAAAGTTACTTG
>Ga0307998_1001333_pt1 | contig 13265 bp, 12 predicted proteins | sample Davwhametageno37_FD_203147 | JGI IMG/M metagenome (GOLD analysis project Ga0307998, IMG submission 203147) | Marine microbial communities from Davis Island wharf, Antarctic Ocean - #37 | ecosystem: Environmental > Aquatic > Marine > Unclassified | place: Antarctic Ocean: Davis Island wharf... | reverse complement strand
ACAGTATTGATGCTGGTGCAACCGAAATTAAATTAATTGTCGAAGACGCTGGAAAAGGATTGATTCAAGTTATTGATAACGGCAAAGGAATGTCTCCTACCGATATTCGAATGTGCTTGGAAAGACATGCAACGTCTAAAATTAAAAATGCCGAAGACCTATTTTACATAACTACAATGGGTTTTAGAGGGGAGGCCCTTGCCAGTATTGTAGCGATTTCTGAAGCTGAAGTAAAATCAAAACGAAGTGAAGACGAATTGGCGAACTTAATCAAAGTAGCTGCGAGTAAAGTCACCAAACAAGAGCCATGCACTTCTCCAAATGGAACTTCGATTTCGATAAAAAACCTATTCTACAATATTCCAGCTAGAAGAAAATTTTTAAAGAAAAATTCTGTTGAAGGCCGACATATCATCGATCAATTTGAAAGAATCGCATTGGTTCATCCTGATGTTAAGTTTCAATTCTATCAAGATGGTGATGAATTATTTCATTTAGAAGCAGGCTCTTTCAGACAGCGATTGGTAGCTGTATTTGGAAAGAATTTCAACGACCGATTGGTTCCAGTAGAAGAAAGTACCGATATTGTTTCTATCAAAGGATTTATTTGCAAACCTGAGTATGCAAGAAAAACCAGAGGCGAACAATACTTTTTTGCAAATAATCGATTTATAAAAAATCACTATTTGCATCATGCCGTTCAACAAGCATTTGAAGAACTTATTCCAAAAGGTTATCATCCCTCCTACTTTTTAAAATTGGATTTAGATCCAAGTTCGATGGATATCAATATTCATCCTACTAAAACCGAAATAAAATTTGAGGACGAAAAAGCAGTTTATGCTATTATTCGTTCTTCCGTAAAAAAGGCGTTGGGTGAGCACAACATTACTCCTTCGTTAGATTTTAATCGAGAAACCTCCTTTGACCAAATTGAAATAAACAAGAAATTAGGCCTTCCTGGAATTTCTGTCGATCCTGAATACAATCCATTTAATGAGCGTAAAAAAGCAAGTGGAATTATTCGTAAAATGGATTACAGCGCAGTGAATCCTGCATACTCAACTCCAGTTGATCATTGGGAGAACCTTATTCAAAACAACGATGAGGGCTTACAGCCATCTATCGAATTTGAAACCTTAGAAAATGAATTTGAGCAAAATGCGTCCTTAGTAAGTTCTAGCGAAACAGATATAAGCTCAGCTCCCGAAGACAAAATCATTCAGTTGCACAATCGGTTTATTATCATTCAAATCAAATCGGGAATGATGATAATTGATCAGCAAAGAGCGCACGAGCGTATTCTCTTTGAACGCTACCTTGGGCAACTGGCTCAAGGAAGTGGACAAGCTCAACAACTGATTTTTCCTGAGAACATAGATTTAAACCCTAACGATGCAGATTTGTTAAATGAGTTACTACCTCAATTAAGATGTATGGGTTTTGATATTGATGAGTTTGGAAAAAATGCGTTTATTGTTCGAGGAATGCCTAGTGAAATAAAAAATGCGAATGCATTGGATGTTATTGACGGAGTGATTGGGAATTACAAACTAAACGACACCGAATTAAAATTAGACGGGCGAGTAAACCTGGCATACTCATTAGCGCAGAAGAGTGCGGTGAAATCGGGTCGGAAATTGGATAAACCTGAAATGCAAATGTTGATTGACGAGTTGTTTGCATGTGAAAACCCTAATTATAATCCTGCTGGAAAAAGAATCATTCAAAACCAGAGTTTAGAGCAACTTTTAAAATCTTTCGAATGATGCAAGGACTAGGTTCACAAGGATTTTCAATGCTACCGCCGGTAGTCAAAAACCTACTCATTATTAATGGGTTAATGTTTTTAGCAACGGTTTCTTTTAATATGTCTTTGGGTATTGACTTAACTAATATTTTAGGGCTTCATTACTTTGAATCTCCCCTTTTTGAGCCGTATCAACTCGTGAGTTATATGTTTATGCACGGAGGTATTTCTCATCTCTTCTTTAACATGTTTGCGGTTTGGATGTTTGGCAGTCAAATTGAAAATGCATGGGGGCCCAAACGATTTTTGGTTTACTATTTAATTACTGGTATTGGAGCTTCATTGTTGCATTACGGCATCGTTTACTTCGAAATAATGAATCTTGAGAGCATGATGACTCCATCAGCAATTGAATATGTTGTGAATGGAGGAGCTGATCTTTTTGTTTCAGGGCGGAATTACGTAGACCCTAATATGGGTGAGTTAAATTCTCTCTACAACACAGGTTTAGTAGGTGCCTCTGGAAGTTTGTTTGGTGTGCTGTTGGCATTTGGAATGTTGTTTCCAAATACCTCGTTGTACATGATGTTTATTCCAGTTCCTATAAAAGCTAAATATTTTGTAGCTGGTTATGGAGCCTTAGAATTAATAAATGGAATTCAACAGCGACCTGGTGACAACGTAGCTCACTTTGCGCATTTGGGCGGAATGTTGTTTGGCTTTTTGCTCATTAAATATTGGCAGAAAAACGCCAAAACAAAGCACTTTTAGAAATGGCAAACTTCCTACTCGACGACTTTAAAAGAATTTTTACGGGAGATAATCCGCTCTCTAAGATCATTGTACTCAATGTAATTGTTTTTCTGATCTCTCAACTTTTTGGAGGGTTTATACCAATTAAAAATTGGTTTGCATTACCCGGTGATGCAGCGTCTGTCTTATTTCATTTTTGGTCGATTGTCACCTACATGTTTTTACATGCCAATTTCATGCATATTCTTTTTAATATGCTTTGGTTGTATTGGATTGGGAAGATTTTGCTGGAATATCTTGGACCTAGAAGATTTGTAGCAATCTATTTCTTAGGTGGCATTGCAGGAGGTTTATTGTATTCGATTAGCTTTAATTTATTGGCAACTGCAGGTTCGTTCCCAATGGGAGGATTGCTTTTAGGCGCCTCAGCAGCTGTAATGGCAATTGTTGCAGCTTCAGCGACTCTATTGCCAGATTATCGAATTCAACTGTTTCTGCTCGGACCTGTTCCTTTAAAATATCTTGCAATAGGCGCGCTAATTCTAACATCAGTATTAGATTTTTCAGTTAATATGGGCGGTAAACTTGCGCACATTGGCGGTGCAGCTCTTGGCTTTTTCTTCGTGAGAAATCTACAAAGTGGTAAAGACTGGTCTGTTCCTTTTTATGGGCTGCTCTTCGCAATTCGGAATCCATTTGTAAAAAAGAAAATGCGAGTAATTTCTAATAATTCTTCAAAAGCTAAACAAGAAAAAAGAACACCACCTCCTGCCCCTAACACAAGTGACCTATCTGAAGAACAGCATCAACTTAAGATTGATAATATTTTGGATAAGATTGGAAAATCAGGTTACGATTCACTAACAGAAACGGAAAAAGAGTTTTTGTTTAATGCCAGTGGAAGAAAGTAAGCCTACTTTTAAAAGTTGTTCAAAACCTGCGCAATAATCGGAATCAAGCATAACCTCAATTATTCATCTTTGACTGCATTAATAAGTCATGCGAAAAACAGCATTATCTATAGTTGATAAGACGATCTATGTCTTTAACATTCTTGCGGCAGTGGCTTTACTATTGTCGTATGCGGCACCCTATGTTAACCCTGCTGAATATTGGTACATCTCTATTTTCGGACTAGGTTATCCTTTGCTGCTTATTTCCAACGGAATTTTTATCCTTTACTGGATCATTAGATTAAAAAAGCATGTGTTTTTAAGCACCGTTGCAATAGCCTTAGGATACTTCCATTTCGCTAAATTTTTCCAATCTCATGAAGTTAACGAATACCCTCCTGTAAATAGTATTCGCATATTATCTCACAACCTAAGAGCTCTAGGGTTAAATGGTCCTGAATTTCAGACTGAAGACAGTAAAAAAGTCTTCGAATTTTTAGATGAGGGAATTTATGATGTTTATTGTTTTCAAGAGTTCTTCGATACTAAACGAAAAGGGTTTGCACCCTACGATTCTATAAAAGATATTACACATGCAAAGTATCGTCATGTTGAGATACTCGTCGAATTTCGAGATAATTCTTTTGGTATTGCAACTTTATCACAATATCCAATTGTAGGAAAAGGAGTCGTAGATTTTGAAAGTGAAGGAACCAATATGTGTATCTATACCGATATAGATTTTGACGGAACTATCGTACGTGTTTACAATATGCACCTTCAAAGTTTAGGCTTAGGGCAAAAAGACATGAATGTTTTTCAATACAATGGAGAGTCTCAAGAAGAAAAATTGAATGGTGCAAAATCAGTATTAGGTAAACTAAAATCTGCCTACTCGAAAAGACAGGAGCAAACAGAAAAAATACAGCAGCACATTGCCGATTGTCAATATCCGGTGATTGTGTGCGGTGATTTTAATGACACTCCCCTGTCATTTACCTATCAGCAAATTAGAGGCGAACTAAATGATGCATTTGAAGAATCTGGCACTGGTTTAGGTCATACTTATAACGGCGCTTTTCCGCTATTGCGTATCGATTATATGATGTACAGTAATACCATTAAAAACCACCATTTTGAAGTAGTTAAAAAGGATCTCTCGGATCATTATCCTTTGGTGGGCTATTTTACTTTTGAGTAAGGCGAGTAAATAGTCAGAACTATCTTTCTTAAAATTAATTAATCAAATTGTGTCATTCTGAATTTATTTCAGAATCTCAATCCAGATCAAATAGCGAACTCTAGAGATCCTGAAATAAATTCAGGATGACGTTACGCAATCTACATACTTTTCTACATTGCAATTTTGTCACCCTCATTAGTCGTTGAATTCGATAAATAGTCAATCAATATTTTGCGAATATCATTTTCTCCTTCTACTAATCCTTTAGGTTCTTCCCATTCAAAATCTTTCATGAATCCCAAATTCTTTTCGCGGCCAGCACTAACATAACTTGATGTAACCAAAAAGTACATCCCAAATTCAGAAATGCCTTTAGGAATCTGCAGTATTTGCAAGTAGCCCCCAGAACCTTCATTTAGTTTACCAGCCTCGTATATTTTCATTAAATCTGCTCCATTTACATAGGCTCCTTTTATTCCGCCTCCAAATGGCAGCGCTTTTAAAACATCTCCCTCAGTAACAGGGTTTAATACCAAGTCATCGTATCGCACTGATCCTGAATTCAATACCACTACATCAGCAGTATCAAACGCTGCAGCCATAGCCTCACAAACTAATTTACCAAAATCGGTTTGCTGACTTCGAATAGATTCTTCTCGAGCGTCCAATGGCCGATCTATTTCCATTAAGACATTAGTCATATTATAACCTTGTTCTGTCGTTTTCTTGGCAGCGAACTGTTTCCACTTTTCAATAACCTTTTCTACTTCAATGTTTTTCTTGATTTCATTATTAATATCAATCAATACCGGACTACTTAGAAACTCCTTAGAGTTGTCATTCCAAGAAACGTAATGTATCCAAGCTGTTCTAGCATTTGCATCAGCTTTGGTCAAATATCTTTCACTTCCAAGGGTATCGCAAAAATTGTAATGATCATGCCCTCCCATTATCAAGTTTATTTTCTGGAATTTTTCTCCCAATTCATTATCCTCACTTCGGTTTAAATGAGAGAGAAGAAAAATGCCATCCGATTTCTCATTTAGCGCATTAATAGAAGATTGAATAGTACTATCTACATTTTGATAGTGCACATAATCTTTCTGATTATAAGGAAGAATCACGGATAACAAAGACAAGGTTCGAGGGCCCGATTTAGTGCTGATTTCAAAGTTCTTATATCCACCAATAACTTTGTCATTTTGACGAAAGGCTCGTATTTCTAATGAATCTTTAAAGAATAGATTGGCAGATATCATATCAAACTGCATTTCATTCAATCGTTTTTGTAAGATTGGATACGTCAAATCAATTTCATGATTTCCAAACGCAACTGCATCAAAGCTCATTGAATTCATGACCTGTACCATGTGCTTTCCCTTTACCTTTTCCCCGTTTTCCTCTTTCAAATTTCCAATTAAAGATGGATTCAAAAAATCACCCGCATGAACTAGTATTACTTGGGGGTATATTTTTTTGAGGCTATCCACTAGCCCTTGAACTCTTGCCAGGTTTCCTTCCTTACCTTGATTTACGCCATCAATTTCATAAATGTCATTGACTTGAACAATCACAACATCGGCTTTTGGAAATTCTAGGGCAGATTCTTGACAACCAAAAAGGAGAAATGAAACTGCGAGATAAAGGATTGTTCTTAGACGATTCATATTAAAAAAAGAGTGAAATTTGAGCAAAAGTAAATCGCATTCCTTCAATATGACTAAAAGCAGTGTAAAACCTCACGAAGTAAATAAGTGGATAGATCAAAAATCGACTCTAACTCCTGATGTATTGGCAGTGGAAGAACCCTTAGAAATTCGCTTGAATTATCTTCAAAATTCCGAGCGAATTGAACGCCCCCTCTCAGTTACCATGCGCACTCCCGGACACGACATGGAATTAACCCTTGGCTTTTTATACTCAGAAGGAATTATAAATCAGTATGCTGATATCAAGTCAATTCGCCACTGCGAGACCGTTGAAAAAGAGGAAGAAAAAGAAAATGTCGTAAAGGTGGTTATTCAAGATAATGTCGAGATAGACCAAGACACCTTTCAGCGAAATTTCTATACCACTTCAAGTTGCGGAGTCTGCGGAAAATCTAGTATTGAAGCCATAGAAGTGCAATGTCCTGTTAATATTTCAAGCCTTTCTATTGACGCTCAGCTTATTACTGAATTGCCCCAGAAACTTCGAAAAGCACAAACGGTTTTTGATTTTACGGGAGGTCTGCATGCCTCAGCACTTTTTGATATTGAAGGAAATATTAAAATTTTGAGAGAGGATGTTGGCAGACACAACGCATTGGATAAAGTTGTTGGAGCCCGATTATTTAAAGAAAGCCTTCCATTAGAAAACGAAATATTATTGTTGAGTGGCAGAGCTAGTTTTGAATTGGTCCAAAAAGCAGCTAGGGCGGGTATAAGTATAATGTGCGCAGTTGGCGCTCCTTCTTCTTTAGCAGTTGAATTGGCTGAAAAACAAGGAATTACATTGATTGGATTTTTAAAGGCTACATCGTTTAATGTATATTCACATCCCAAAAGAATAAGAGATTAAAATATGAGAAATTTATTTATCGTAACCGCTTTCATCCTGCTAGCAGGAAGTATTTCGGCACAAAAAAAAGGAGAAAGAGAAGTAATTAAAATGAGTGCTTCAATTCAGGAATCTCCATCCTCCATTTCTCTTTCATGGAATAAAATTGCTAATGTTTCTAATTATAGAATTTATAGAAGAACCGATTTAGACACAGCCCAATGGGGCAGTCCAGTCAAATTAAACTTGATAGACGATACCACCTATACCGATTCTGATGTACAAGTGGGCAAAGGATACGAGTACTACGTAACGGCTAATAGCAGCAGCGCCTCTTTTCATGGTTATTTATACAGCGGTATAAAAAAAGAAGCAGAATTCTATATGGGAAACGCATTATTACTGATCGACGATTCCTATCAAAATGTATTGTCTAGTGAAATTTCTAGATTGGAAAATGACCTAATAAATGAAGGTTGGAACGTAACCCGTGCATTTATTCCTCGAACTATGAATGCTCAAGATGTAAAGTCTAGGATTGATGTAGAGTCCAAGAATATTGACAGCCGTTTAAAAACCATTTTTATCATTGGCCATGTAGCTGTTCCTTATTCTGGTGATTATGGTGGAGACATACCACCACCTGATGGACATGTGGTGGGGAGTGGCGGCCATACAGGTGCTTGGAGCGCTGACACCTATTACGCTTGTTTCGATGGCAATTGGACAGATACAAAGGTTACCAATACAACAGGCTCTAGAAGTCGAAATTACAATACCATTGGAGACGGTAAATTGGATCAAAGTCGGCTGCCTGGAAATGTAAATTACGAAATAGGTCGAGTCGATTTATTTGACATGCCAGCATTTAGCAAAAGTGATACTCAACTTATTAGAGATTATTTAAATCGCAACCATAACTATCGAACCGGTAAATCAACTACTATCAAACGAGCATTGGTGGATGATAATTTTGCAGGTTTAAATCTTTCCTCAACTGGCTGGGGTAATTTTACAGCTTTCTACACCCCCGATAGCGTGACGAGTAAAGACTATTTCACGGAAATGAAAACGGCACCTTACCAATGGAGTTATGGATGCGGAGCTGGAAGTTATACTTCATGCAACGGCGTGGGTAAAACCATTGATTTTGCAGCAGATTCATTGCAAAGTATTTTCACCATTATAGCTGGAAGTTATTTTGGAGATTGGGATATAAAAAATAATTTACTCAAAGCTCCTCTTGCTAATTCTGCACTAGTTTCTTTTTGGGGTGGGATTCCGAAATGGTATATCCACACCATGGCATTAGGAAAAAACATAGGTTTTGGAACTCGAGAATCGATGAATAATAAAGGTGACTATTTTCATGGGAATTTTAACAGCAGCCACAATGGCGCTAACATGGCTCTAATGGGTGATCCTACCTTGAAACTTAATTATATTAAAGGACCAGAAAATTTAAGTGGAGTTAGTGAGGACAACAATGTAACCCTGAAATGGGATGCCTCACCGGAAGATGTAGATGGATACCATGTCTATATAATAGACAGTTACCAAAATAGAAGTTCAATAAAAACGAAGGAACTATTGACAGATCTAACTTTCATTGACTCTAACAAAAAAAGTATAGGAGAAATTACTTACATGGTTAGAGGAGTAAAATACGATACTACCAATTCTGGTTCTTATGAAATGTTGAGTCCTGGGATTTTCGTTACCGTCAATCATACTTATGATCCTACGATTGGTATTAACGAAACAGATAAATTAAATACTGAAATTCTTACGGTGTTTCCAAATCCGGCTGCTAATGCTGTAAGCATAGCATATACTGGCGCCCTAAGCGAAAACGCAGAAATAAATATTCTTGATCTTTCTGGTAAAGTCCTATTAAAAGGTCAACTATTTCCGAATGAAAAAACTGAAATAGACATTTCAACTCTTGCAAATGGAATGTATCATATCAAGGTATTGTTAGGCTCAAAATCGATGAACAGTTCGATTATCGTAACTCGATAACTTTTACTGATTGACTTCGTAACAGAGAGTCTATGTTTTCTGATATACGTAAGAAAAAAATTAAAAGACTCTTTGACGCCTACGATGCCAATGGCAATGGGTTTCTAGATATGAACGATCTTATTGTTCTTACGCAGCGGTTTAGCAAAGAGTTTGGGTGGCGAAAAGGTTCACCAAGTGAAAATAGATTCAAGTCGGTTTTCTTTAAGATTTGGTCAAAACTTTTTAGAGAAGCCGATTTAAATCATGATCATAAAGTAAGTTTTGATGAATTCTCGACCTACTATGAAAGAATAACCAGCTCTGAACAGTCTTTCTTCATAAATCTAAAACCATACATGGATGAATTATTCCTGGCCTTAGATTCAAACCAAGATTACTTGCTAGACAAAACTGAGTTTCTATCCTTTTTTAAAGCATTTTCTTTAGAAGAACAAAATGCAGAAGAGGTGTTTCAATCAATTGACAAGAATGGAGATGGAAAGATTTCACACCTAGAATTTTATGTTTCCTTCTATGAATTTCATATGAGCGAAAATCCAAAATTAGAAAGTCGAAATTTATTTGGTGTCCTTTGTTAATACTTGAACGGTGATAGTAAATTGAGTTTAATTTTGACAAAATTCAATTTATGAATGTATTCAAGTGGATTGGCCGAATTGAAGGCTTTTCGTTTTTATTTCTTTTGTTGGTTGCAATGCCTTTAAAATATATCTGGGATCAACCATTGATGGTTAAATATGCTGGGTGGGCCCACGGAGTTTTTTTTATGGGATACCTTGGTGCGGCGCTTTATGTCTTCTTTGCCTATAAATGGAAGTTTACCAAACTCCTACTTGCTGGTGTAGCAAGCTTTATTCCATTAGGTCCTTGGTTATTCGAAAAACGCCTGTTGGGAAAGTAATCCGTCTTTTAGTCTATCCGCCAATCCGTAAAATACTCCATTGGTTTTCTTGGCGTTTTTCTTGGCCATTCTCCTGATGGGTATCCTAGAAATAATAAACCAATAATTTGATCTTCTTCTTCTAATCCAACATGACTTTTCATTTCATCAGAAAGTGTCATTCCACCAGTTCCCCAATAAAAAGCTATTCCATAGGCAGTTGCCATTAAAGCCATGTTTTGAACAGCTGCCGCAGTAGCAGCAATTTCCTCTACAAAAGGAATCTTAGCATCCGGATCCTTTTTAACTCCAACTACTATAACAGCAGATGCAGCAGACGTTCGATTAAAGATCTTATCGTATTTCATTTGGCTAAAATCTTCAGCTGATTTACTCTCCTGATACAAATCGGCATGAAACTTACCAAAATCAGTCAAACCCTGCTCCATAAAAACGGTAAAGCGCCAAGGCTGAGTTAACTTGTGAGTAGGTGCCCATTTAGCCGCATTAATCAATTTTTCAACTTGCTCCTTTTGCACTTTCCGATTAGAAAACTGCTCTGGAAATATCGTTCGTCGATTTTCAATGACTTCGCTAAGCTCACTAAGGCTGTACTTCATATTCTAAATATTATCGGTAAGATCTTGAACAATCTTAAATTGAGAAAGAAATTCTTTCGCTATAATTCTTATTACGGTATATAATGGAATTGCTAAAATCATTGAAGTAATTCCACCCAAAGTTCCTGCTATAGATATCACTAAAAAGATTTCAAGTGGGTGAGCATGAACACTATTGGAAAAAATGTAAGGTTGAAGAATAATATTATCTAACAATTGCACAACCAAAGACACTACTGCAACAGTTCCTGCAAGCGGCAACAACTCACTAAATGGAATTGTATCTAAACCCGTGGTTATCGCTATTAAAATCCCTACAAATGCACCAATAAATGGGCCTATATAGGGTATAATATTAATAATAGCTGCAAAGATTGCTATTAGAAAAGCGCTTTTAACTCCAAATAAGACCAAGGCGGTAAAAAGGAGAATAAATAGGATTGTAATTTGTAGGAGTACACCTAAAAAATAGCGTGATAATAGTTTCTTACTTTTTGATAATACTGCAGAAGATTCACTTTTATAGCGACTAGGGATAAGCGCAAATAAGATATTTACAAACATCCCTTTTTCCTTTATGAAGAAGAAGGAAATAAAGGAGATAGAAAAAAAGGCCACAAATACATTGCCCAGACCATTGATGATAGAAGAGAATACCAATGCCAAATCTGAAACATTGAGCATTTCTTTTATCCTGCCTTTAAGAACATCAACACTCTGTTGACCTTCTCCTGTTAGCACACCAAAATGACGTAATTGTGCATCAAAATTGGAGATAGGTTCTTGCAATTTATCCCAAATGTTATCGTAATCTAAGTTTGAAAGTACGGTAACCTGAGCTGAAAAAACAGGGATTACAATACTCATAATTCCAATAATTACCCCCCAAATTAAGACCAGCGATAGTATGGCAGATAGGCCACGAGGGATACGGATTTTCTTATACTTTATGCTATCACAATACTCTACCAATGGATTAGCAATAATGGAGATAATTCCAGAAACTAATACATAGACAATAAGTGTTTGAAGATTCCAAACCAAGTATACCAATACCACAAAAAGCAGAATTAGAGATATTGTTTTTAGCCAACTACTTTGTTTAATCATTTGACAATTCCTTTAATAATTCGGAGTCAATTACATGCTTCCCTTCAAATGTAACCATTTGATAATCAATATTTGCGTTCAAAAACAAACTCTCGTTCATCAAAATTTTGGAATAGTCAAAAAATTCATCTTGATCTCCAAACACATAAATTATTGATGTTGAATTTAATCTTTCCTTATGGTCCTTATAATTTAAATCATTTGCCAATGAACCTGCCCAAAGAATTAATTTGTTAGCTGGAAATTTTGATTGGACAAACCATCGACAAGCAGTAGCAATTCCCTGCGAAAATGCAAGTACATTCAGCTCTTTTAATGAAATAAACTCATTATAAATGGAATTAGTAAGGTCTTCCAAATAGGCCGAATTATCTTTAATGTCCACTTGCCTATCATCTGATGTCATCCAAGTGGCTCCTACTCGTCCGTTATAGCCTTTTAAGTAATATCTATTAAGTGCTTCAGGAATTACAATCAAAGTATCCTCAGCAATCAATCCTTCAACTTTTTTTGAAAAATATTTCCCTTGCTGTCCATAACCATGAATTGCTACCCATAGTTTTGTTGGATTTATTGTATTTCCAAGCAGATAATACCGAGCCGTACGTGGCGTTGTAAAAAAGCGCTTTTCCAAGCTATAACATAGATTTAAGCTGAGTAACAGCCTTGGTAATACCCTCGTTAATTTCACTTATAGAAGCTTCCATCATGTAACAAGGAGTAGTAATTATTTTATTCTCTGAATCAATAGCAATCTCTCTAACCGTTACTTTTTCCAACCTTGCTCCTATAGATTCCATTCCAGCCCCAATTGCTCCAATTTCATAGGGTGTGGCTTCTTTATCTGTTCCAACAGTTAGCTTGGCTGAAGTTGAACTTCCTTCTAAAGATTTTGCTACTACAACTGGCGACATACACATTGCCAGAATTGGCTTTTTCAATTCAATCGCTTCCACAATTGCTATTCTAATTTCGTTTAACACCGTGCCTTGTGGTCCATCAAAAGCCCAAGTAGTAAAATTTTTTGCAGCACCAAAGCCTCCTGGAATTACCAAAGCATCAAAATCTAACATTGAAACTTTACCCAAATCTTTAATATCTCCGCGTGCAATTCTCGCTGCTTCCACCAAGATGTTTCGAGATTCGTCCATCTCTTCACCATTGGTATGGTTCACAACATGGTACTGATCTACATTAGGAGCAGCGCACTGATAGTCGATTCCTTGCTGATCAAGCTGCAACAGGGTAAGAACTGTTTCGTGAATTTCGGAGCCGTCATATACTCCATTGCCTGAAAGTGCTACAAGAGCCTTCATAAAATGGACTTATAGGATTTCTGAAATAATTTTTTCTACAGTATAACCATCTGCCTCAGCACGATAATTCCTGACTATTCTGTGACGTAATACCGAAGCTGCAACTGCTTGCACGTCTTCAATGTCTGGAGAAAATTTCCCGTTGATCAAAGCATGACATTTGGCTCCAACAACTAAATACTGAGATGCTCTTGGTC
>Ga0307998_1001332_pt1 | contig 13269 bp, 12 predicted proteins | sample Davwhametageno37_FD_203147 | JGI IMG/M metagenome (GOLD analysis project Ga0307998, IMG submission 203147) | Marine microbial communities from Davis Island wharf, Antarctic Ocean - #37 | ecosystem: Environmental > Aquatic > Marine > Unclassified | place: Antarctic Ocean: Davis Island wharf... | reverse complement strand
CTATTTGATCCATGATGCTGCAAGTGGCCAAACTGCCCTTGTCGATGTGCCAGAAGCATCACCTATCTTGGCCGAATTAAGCCAACGAGGCTGGGCACTAAGCGAAGTATGGATTACGCACCACCACCCAGATCACGTTGACGGGCTGCCAGAAGTTTTGGCGCAGCATCCGGTAAAAGTTGTGGGGTCAAAGGGGGACGCGCACCGCCTGCCCCCACTGGATGTGGCTGTGGCGGATGCTGACAATTTCAAATTTGGTGGCGAAACGGTTCAGGTCTTGGACATGTCTGGCCACACCATCGACCACATCGCATTCTATCTGCCAGAGTCTGATGCGTTTTTCACGGCTGACAGCCTAATGGTGATGGGCTGCGGACGCCTGTTTGAAGGCACACCTGCACAGATGTATTCGAGCCTACAAAAGACTGCGGAAATGCCCCCCCAAACCCGCATCTATTCAGGCCACGAATACACCGCCAGCAACGCCTCTTTTGCCACAACGGTTGATCCTGCTAATCCGGCACTTATATTGCGTATTAAGGACATTGAAGACAAACGCGCAAACGGACTGCCAACCATCCCTTCAACTTTAGAATTAGAACGTGAAACCAACCCATTCTTGCGGGCAGACAATCCCGAAGTCCAAGAACACCTAAACCTAACCGGCGCATCCCCCGTTGAAGTCTTCACCGAAATTCGCGCCCGCAAAGATAGGTTTTGACGAAAACTTGATAGCAGTTTGATCAATTATATCGGCTTTTCAGACCCTTTTGTAAAAGAAAGCACTTGAAGCTGGCCACAGATCAACCAAACTCTAACTGTATAATGCCACGGATGGTTCAGCCGCGAGATTGCTCGCATCCCTAAACCGCCTCGATCGACAGGAGCACAACGTGCCTTCATTTTCGACCACACTAGAAAAAGCCATCCACGCAGCACTTGCGCTGGCAAATGATCGTCATCACGAGTTTGCAACCCTTGAGCATTTATTGCTCACGTTGCTGGATGAACCAGATGCGAAAAAAGTGATGCAGGCCTGTTCTGTTGACGCTGACGAACTGCGCGGTGCGCTTGTTAAGTTCGTCGACGAAGAACTGGCAAATCTGATCACAGATATTGATGGTTCTGAAGCTGTGCCAACGGCTGCGTTCCAACGTGTTATCCAACGTGCGGCCATCCATGTTCAGTCATCGGGCCGTACAGAAGTCACAGGTGCTAATGTCATCGTTGCCATCTTTGCAGAACGTGAATCCAACGCTGCCTTCTTCCTGCAAGAGCAGGACATGACGCGCTATGATGCGGTCAACTTTATCGCTCACGGCGTGGCCAAAGACCCCGAGTATGGTGAAGAACGTGCCGTTTCAGGAACCCCTGACGGTCTGGAAGATGATCTGGGTGTCACGGACGGCGAAAAGAAAGAAAGCGCACTTGAGAAATACTGCGTAGACTTGAACGTGAAATCGCGCGAAGGCGACATTGATCCATTGATCGGCCGTGACAGTGAAGTTGAACGCTGTATTCAAGTGCTTTGCCGTCGCCGTAAAAACAACCCGCTTTTGGTTGGTGATCCAGGCGTAGGCAAAACCGCTATTGCAGAGGGTCTTGCCCGTAAGATCGTTGCGGGAGAGACACCTGAAGTGCTGTCTGAAACCACCATCTTCTCCCTCGATATGGGCGCATTGCTTGCAGGCACCCGCTATCGCGGTGACTTTGAGGAGCGTCTAAAAGCAGTTGTGACTGAGCTAGAAGCACATGACGACGCTGTCCTGTTCATCGATGAAATCCACACGGTTATTGGCGCTGGTGCCACATCGGGTGGGGCAATGGACGCCTCCAACTTGTTAAAGCCTGCTCTTGCCGGTGGGAAGCTACGCACGATGGGTTCAACGACCTATCAAGAGTTCCGCCAGCACTTTGAAAAGGATCGTGCCTTAAGCCGTCGTTTCCAAAAGATCGATGTGAATGAGCCATCCGTTGAGGATGCCGTGAAAATTCTGCGTGGTATTAAATCGTATTTTGAGGACCATCACTCGGTCAAATACACTGCTGATGCGATCAAATCCTCTGTTGAGTTGGCTGCCCGTTATATCAACGATCGTAAATTGCCAGACAGCGCAATTGACGTGATCGATGAAGCGGGTGCTGCACAGCATTTGATCCCCGCCGCAAAACGCCGCAAGACAATTGGTATCAAAGAGGTCGAAGCCGTTGTGGCCAAGATCGCGCGCATTCCGCCAAAAAGCGTTTCCAAAGACGATGCCGTTGTATTGCGCGATCTAGAGACATCGTTGAAACGCGTCGTCTTTGGTCAGGACAAGGCAATCGAAGCACTGTCGAGCGCGATCAAACTTGCACGCGCCGGCCTGCGTGAACCAGAAAAGCCAATCGGCAATTACCTGTTCGCTGGCCCTACAGGTGTTGGTAAAACTGAAGTCGCCAAACAGCTTGCTGATACACTTGGCGTTGAACTCCTGCGTTTTGACATGTCGGAATATATGGAAAAGCACGCCGTTTCGCGTCTGATTGGCGCCCCTCCCGGCTATGTCGGCTTTGACCAAGGCGGCATGTTAACGGACGGCATCGATCAACACCCTCATTGTGTCTTGCTGCTAGATGAAATGGAAAAAGCGCATCCTGATGTTTACAATATCTTGCTCCAAGTTATGGACCACGGTAAGCTGACGGATCACAACGGTCGAACCGTTGATTTCCGTAATGTGGTGTTGATCATGACATCAAATGCCGGTGCTGCTGAGCAGGCGAAAGAAGCCATCGGCTTTGGTCGCGACAGCCGCGTTGGCGAAGACACTGCAGCTATAGAGCGGACATTTACACCAGAGTTCCGCAACCGCCTGGATGCAGTCATCAGTTTCTCTCGTCTTCCGAAGGAAGTCATCAATCAGGTTGTTGAAAAGTTTGTTCTGCAGCTTGAAGCGCAGTTGATGGATCGCAATGTGACGATTGAACTGACCAAAGCAGCCGCTGCTTGGTTGGGTGATCGCGGCTATGATGAGAAAATGGGTGCGCGGCCACTGGGGCGCGTCATTCAAGAACACATTAAGAAACCACTGGCCGAAGAACTGTTGTTTGGCAAATTGACCAAAGGTGGCGTTGTCAAAGTTGGCGTTAAAGGCGGAGAGTTGGACATCAAGATCGAAGGTTTGGCCAAACCGCGCATTTCCGGTGACAAGCCACCTTTGCTTACTGCAGAATAATCCACGCCAACCTAACTGCCGTCGTAGCCCTTTGCGCCGCGACCACGCATGTTGGTGCACAAGAGTTGGTCCTATCGTCCCCCATTGATTGTTCACTGGGGGACGATTACTGCATACATCAATATGTTGATCACACAGATGGTGAAGGTGTATCCGATTTTGCCCTCCGTACATTGGAACAAATGCGTGCTGGAGTAGACGTGATTGCATCCGCTAATGGGACCGTAATAGGAACCCACAATAGTGTTGATGACGTCCTTTACACAGCTGCGAATGCCGCAAATGTTGAAGGAAAAGAATGTGGAAACGGCTTAGTTCTCCGTCACGACGATGGCTGGGAAACCCAATACTGCCATATGAAAAAGGGACCGGTGCAGGTCAAAACCGGTGAGGTTGTAGAAGCCGGCACAATACTGGGGCAAATTGGTCTGAGTGGCCGCACACAGTTCCCGCATGTTCACCTTTCTGTCCGCAAAGACGGGAAAGTGGTTGATCCGTTCGATCCTGATGGCAGCGTTACATGCGACGAACCTGACGAAGGCACCCTTCGGAGCGAACCACTGCCGTACAGCGCAGGTGCCGTTCCATATGCCGCCTTTGCAGATAACATTCCAGCATTTGAAGATGTGAAATCGGGACGCGCCGACGCAAAAAGCCTGCCCGTTGACGCGCCCGCAATCGTTGTTTTTGGCTTTGGTTTTGGCGCTAAAAAGGCGATCAAATGCGCCTTATCTTAGAAGGGCCGACTGGGATCATGTTGGACAAAACGGTTCTCATCGAAAAGAACACGGCGCAATTATTTCGCGCTATTGGTAGGAAGCTACCCAAAGCCGGGTGGCCAGTAGGCAATTATTTCGGGTCTGTGTCTTTGCTGCGTGATGGCAACGTCATCAGCACAGAAAAGACCAAAATCTCAGTGGAATAGCCCAGTTATTTTTCGGTAAACTTCAACTCGATCCGGCGGTTTTGCGCGCGCGCTTCAGGCGTGTCAGCGGTGTTGATAGGTTGATATTGACCAAAACCATTTGCAGCCAATCGGCTGGGCGGGATGGCCAAGAAATTCGCCATGTATTTCACGACAGACAATGCACGTGCTTGGCTAAGTTCCCAGTTGTCCGCAAACTCTCCTAACCCGGACAAGGGAACATTGTCGGTGTGTCCATCAACGCGGATAACCCAATCGATTTCAGGTGGAATTTCATCTGCTATACCACGCAAAATTGCCGCGATTTTTGCGATTTCTCCCTCACCCAATGCGGAGAGTTGTGCACCGCCAGGTGGAAACAATACTTCGGATGAGAACACAAACCGGTCCCCTTCGATCCGTATGCCTTCCTGAGTTCCCAACAGATCACGCAAACGTCCAAAAAATTCAGACCGGTATTGGGCCAAGTCTTTTGTTTCCGCCTCGAGCCGCTTGCGTTCTTCTTCTTCGAGTACACGTCGCCGGCGCTCCTCTGCAACCGCACGTGCCAGCGCTGTGTTCAAATCTGAGCCCAGTGATTGCAACTGAACCTGCGCCTCCTGATCACGTTCCTCTGCTAGATTGAGAAGACCACTGATTTCCTTGAGCTGCGTGCGCAATGCTGCCACTTGCTGGTTCAACAGTTCTGTTTGGCGCTGTGCCGCCGCGCTGGTCACACGCTCCTGAGATAGGGTGGTTTGAGCATTCTCAAGCAGCAGTGCCTGTTGTTCTGTGGCAGACAGCAGATCGCGCGATGTTTGCTCGGACTGCAATTTGGCAGCCAACGCCGCCGTCAGCTGCTTGCGTACCTCATCCTCATTTATGGCCGCAGTATTCAGCGACTGTTCAGCAACTAATTTGGCAGCCAAAACCGCAGTTAAGCGCGCCTGAACCTCCTCAGAAGTTTCGTCCCGTGACGCCAATTGTGCTTGCAAATCCGCAATTTTCTGACCAGCTGCCGCCAATTGCACCTTAAGCGCTGCTGCACTTTGGTCTGTTAGGCCAAGTTGGGTCCGCAAATTATCAGCATCGCTTTGCGCCGCGCGCAACTCAGCTTGTAGGGTTTGACTTTGTGATGAGCCCGCTTCAACTTGGAACAACAAAGCAACCAACTGGGCGTTAAGATCGCCTTCGGCAGCGCGCGCAGCAGCAAGTAGTGTCAGGGTTTCCTCAGCTTCCCGGCGCTTGGCTTCAAGCGACAGTGTCATTGCCGTCAATTCAGCGCCCGCATTTTCAAGACGGTTCCGCAATGCTTCTGCCGCAGCTGCCTCAACCAACTTAGCGGCCTCTTCTTCGCTCAGCGCCTCAGCAGTCCTTGCGAGTTGTTGTTCAAGTACAACTACACGACCTTCAGTTTGCGCACCTTGTTTCTGAAGGTCCGCGATCAGTGCCTCTAGCGCCTCACGTTTACTTGCCGCCAATCTTGCAACTTCGCTTTGGGCGTCAATTTCGGTGCGACTTGTTGCTAACGCAAGGTTCAACGCCTCTTGTTCCGAAATCAAACGTGTCTGCTCAGTTTCAAGGAGCGTTTGTTCTGTTTCGAGCGCCGCAATCGTGCCTAGTGCGTCTTCACGTTGCGCCAAAAGGCCCGCAACCTGCGCCTCAAATGCGGTGATTTGATTTCCAGCTTCTGCCAATCGTTGGACTTGAGTGTCGCGCTCGGCCGTTAGCGTCGCGATAACATTCGCTTGAACTTCGGCTTGATTGCGTGCTTCATTGAGCGTCGCATTAAGCACATTTACACGCGCGTCCAATTGATTGCCGCGTCGTTCTTCCAATCCTAAGGCTTGCGCCAATGCGGCGACTTCGCCAGCAAGGTCATTCAGTTCAACTTCTTGGCCCGAAATAGTCTCACGCAGAACAAATTGAACAACCATAAAAATGGTCAAAACGAACATCAGGACCAACAAAAGGCCTGTCATTGCATCCACAAAGCCCGGCCAAATCGACGCCTGGAACCGTGCGCCCGTGCGTCGTGATAAGGCCATTACCCCGCCTCGTCTTGTGATCTAGATCTTGCCAATCTACGTGCTTGTCCGCGCGGTTGTGAAAGCGCTTGGGCAAGTGCAGAAATATCAGTACGCAGCTCTGCCATGCTTTCCTGACGACCTGCGGAAATTTCTTCGAGAATACGCAACATTTGGACATCGATAGACCGCAATCGCATCCGACTCTCCGCGTCCATACCACCTTCGCCCCCACCTTGGCTTTCAAAGTGGGCGATAAGGCGCTCTTGACCAGCAGCAACACGTTCAAGTGCTGAATTCTCAGCATCCCCATGTTGCATTTGATATGTCATGCGTTCGATAGAATCGCTTAGTTGTCCAAGGCGTTCATCCACCATTGAGCGGCTGACGTCAGACTGAACAAACATCTGCTGCATTGCTTCCATCTGCTCTGCCATGTGATCCAGAACACTGGTCATCGCCGCTTGTTCAGAGGATGCATCTTCACCAGACGAGAAACCAACACGTGTGATTGAGCTAAGCCATTCTTCAAGCTCACGATAAAAGCGGTTCTGCCCATGGCCTGCAAACAGTTCCAAGATGCCGACAACCAAAGACCCAGCGAGACCCAGCAATGATGAGGCAAAGGCAACGCCCATACCACTCAGTTGTGATTCCAGCCCTGTCATCAAGCGGCCAAACACAGCCACGCTGGCCTCGCCATCTTTTGGGGCTAGACTGCGGATGGTTTCGACCAATGCTGGAACTGTCGTTGCCAAGCCATAAAAGGTTCCAAGCAGTCCCAAGAAGATTAGTGTGTTGACAATATAGCGCGTAATTTCGCGGGCTTCATCAATCCGCGTTGCAACGGAATCCAAGATGGAGCGCGTTGACGATGTATTGATCTGCATCCGCGCACCACGTGTGCGCAATAGTGATGCCAAAGGCGCAAGTAACTGCGGTGCTTTTGAATTCACTTCAGAAGTATCAGAGGCAAACCGTTTAAGCCAAATGACGGATCCGATCAGTTGGAGCACTTGCCAAAAACAGGCAACGACACCAATCAAAAATACCAAAAATATAAAACTGTTGAGCTGCGGGTTGGCTTCGAATACCGGTAACACCTGTGGTAGCGCAACAAATGCGCCAAATGTGGTCAAGCCAATCACCGTCAACATCAGTACGATCTGGCGTACTGGTTGCGTGAAATGTGGCTGTGCCTCGTTGTCTGCCTGCGCCATGCGCCATGCTCCGGGCTTTGTGTCTGCTCTAGCCTACAACCTAGACAAAATTCACCTAAAGAGCCAAGGAATTATGCAACCAACTCGCGGACCCGTGCTGTAAGCCACTCTAAATCAGGATCACGCAGGCCAATATCGCTTAAATGATTGGCTGTGTTGTACAAATATTCCCAATTTGGCCCACGCCCGCCAACCGCATTGGCGATAATTTGCGCTTGCTCTTCCAGTGGCAAATCACTGCAATATTGATCATGACCTTCATCAATAACATAGGTTACTGCGTCAACGCTGCGTCCATCGGCCAAGTTCAGGGGTAGTATTTCCTCCAGATACGCAGAGGATACCAATTCACGCTCACGCAAATACTGAAGTGTTGCGCCTTCTTTCCCCGCAGCAACGGCAAAAGCCACACCCACACATTGCGCCCCTCTGCGTTCATCGAGTGCCAGAACCAAACCCGGATCTTCGGTCGTCCCACGATGGTGAATTGAACGCATGCAGAATGAACGCGCGTAATTGGGCAAGATTGCCACCACCTGCTCTGCGATTTCGAAACCGGGGTTCCACAAAAGGCTTCCGTATCCAAACACCCACATCGTCATTCGCAACACCACTCTGGTTCTTTTAACTGACCTTGGATAAACCCGATTTCGAAACAAAGAGAAAGGGTCTGTTATGCGCCAGCTGTTGTGGATAGTCCTACTTGTTACTGTTTTGTGGTGTGCGTGTTGGGCAATCTTTGGATTTAGTTTACAAGCTGCCGTTGATACTTGGTTCGAGGATCGACGCGATGTCGGCTGGCAGGCGGATTACGTATCACTTGATTTGCACGGATTTCCCACGCGTGTTGACGCAGACATGACGGATATCGTGTTGGCTGATCCCGATTCTGGCGTAGCGGTAAATCTACCTGCGTTAAAGATTGGTGCACCAACTTACCGGCCTGGAGACCTTACCCTTGTGCTTCCGACTGATGCTATTTCCTTTGTCACAACAGAAAACCAGTCGACTTTAGAGATTGCGCAAGGCGTTGCTGATCTTAAGCTGCACCCCGGTGCCGCGCTAGAACTTGAGCAGATATCAGCGTTAGCTGGCCCTTGTTCACTGTATACGAACGATCAGACAGCGTTAACTGCAGACAACTTGCGCCTGACGATGAGCCAAAATGAAACAATTTCTGAACGGTACGAAATTACCGCTGAAGCCGTAAAACTAAAACCTGGTGATGCGCCACGTGCGGCCCTTCGCTTGCCTGAAGATTGGCCGTTGACCTTTGACACCTTCACACTTGATGCGGACATCATCTTCGACAAACCGTGGGATTTAAGTGCGATTGAAATCGCAAGGCCACAACCGCGACAAATCAAACTGAACCTGGCGGAAGCAGCATGGGCAGATCTGCGGCTCTTTTTTGTGGCCAACCTAGAAATCAGCGCAACGGGCACTCCAACTGGCACAATCAATATTTAGGCAGAAAACTGGCAAGTCATGTTAGATTTGGCTGAACGTTCTGGCGCTTTAAGCAATAGTTTACGCCAGCAAGTGGAAAGCGGTCTTAGCACCCTCGCCCGTTTCTCTGGAGACCCAAGCGCATTGGACGTTCAACTAAACTTGCGCGGCGGATTGATGCTAATCGGGTTCATTCCAATTGGCCCTGCACCAAAAATCATTTTGCGTTAACGGCAATATGGTCCACTTCGGTAGCGGGCTGTGTCAAAATGAAAGTAGTCCTGATGATAGCGGTCGGCATTGGGACCTAAGACAGTCCCAAATGGTCCACAAGCAGTTTTATGTGCACGGCGCATGGTCTTGCTATACGCGTTGTGCCACCCCATGAGGACGCTGATCGTACGACCATCATTCAAAACCAGCCCCGAAATATCAATGGCATGGCCTTTGCCATGCTCTGAAATCTTGGCACCCGCCTTATTGTTACGGGTCCGACAAGAATAATGCGCAGCAACCTTCAGGCCAGGCAATCCACCACCCTTGCTGCCAACAGCTGGTTTGGTGCCCTTGTTAATCCATCTTTTAAATACTTTAGCTGTTCCACAATCCATCACAGACTGCTGGCTCAATGATAAACCTGCTACGCTAAGCTCGCGCACCGCATTTTCAACACCACATCCATTCGGTTTACCTGGAACTCGCCCGACAACTTCGCCCTGAATATCAGGACCGCCGAAAATTGCACCTTTTAGGCGTTTGCGTTTACTAGCCATCGCCTGTGTCACAATACCACTTAGTCGCAAATTTGGGCGCAGCGATAGACGTGTGCCAGCCGACGCAGCCGCAACCAGATGCAACTGGGCATCAAGTGGGCGTGCGGCCTACGTTTCAACACTGCGGGCACCTGTCCCAGCACGCCCGACAGGACGCAAAGATAGATCCAGACGCCCATGCCACATCTGCCATCAAGATAGTTGCGACAAACACAAGACGGGTCATTCGCCGTCCTTTGCACTACGGCCAAAGTTCGGTGCAGCAGTGTCTTGCCCCGCCTCAATGATGCCACGTCGAATAGAACGCGTGCGGGTGAAATAATCAAACAAGTGATCGCCGTCACCTGTCCGAATAGCACGTTGCAACGCAAACAGCTCCTCAGTGAAACGCCCGAGAATTTCCAAGGTCGCTTCTTTGTTACTTAGGAATACATCGCGCCACATCGTTGGGTCGCTTGCTGCAATCCGGGTAAAGTCACGAAATCCAGCCGCTGAGTACTTGATAACTTCGCCATCTGTCACACGGCTCAAATCATCCGCAACACCGACCATAGTGTAGGCAATTAGATGGGGCGCGTGGCTGGTGACAGCGAGAACAAGATCATGGTGTTCTGCGTCCATCTCCTCAACATTTGAACCCATACCTTCCCAAAGCGCACGCAACTGAGCGATCGCATCGGTTGATGTGTTTTCCGCTGGAACCAATAGGCACCAACGGTTGTCAAACAGTTCTGCAAATCCGGCTTGGGGGCCTGAGTGTTCGGTACCGGCAAGCGGATGCGCAGGGATGAAATGCACGTTGTCAGGTAGATGTGGTCCAACAGATTGGATAACATCCTGCTTTACCGAACCAACATCAGAAACCGTGGCTCCTGCTTTCAATGACCCTGCGATTTCTGCGGCAACTGCCCCCATCACGCCCACGGGTACGCACAACACAACCAAATCGGCGTCTTTCACTGCTTCTTTGACGTCATCATATACGTGGTCGCACAGCCCGATTTGGCGGGCCGTGTCACGCGTTTCCGCACTGCGTGCAAAACCGACAACTTCGCCTGCTGACCCAGAACGTTTCATTGCCCAAAACATGGAGGATGCAATCAGCCCAAGGCCAATCAAAGCGACGCGATCATATACTTTGGTCATTTTTTGCCTGCTTTAAAATTTTGAATGGCCCCAAGAACAAGGCGACATGCGCTTTCGTCACCAACTGTGATACGAAGTGCGTTGGGCAACTTATAACCGGCAACACGGCGTACAACCAAACCTTGGGATTGCAGATATGTATCGCAGTTCTCTGCCTCTGCCTGATTGGCGAAACGTGCCAAAATAAAGTTGGCTTGGCTCACATCCGATGGGACGCCGATCTCGAACAACCCATTCGCCAACCACGTGCGCCATTTTTCGTTCTCATGGCGGCAATAGTTTGTGTAATCAAAGTCACGCATTGCGGCCTCTGCTGCGTCCAATGCTGATTGGCTAAGGTTGAACGGCCCCCGGATACGATTCAAAACATTGACCAACGCAGCAGGACCATATCCCCAGCCAACGCGTAGGCTGCCCAATCCATACAGTTTGGAAAATGTGCGCGTCATAAAGACATTTTCGCGCTTATCCACCAGCGCGGCACCGCCATCATACCCCTCAACGAATTCCGCGTAGGCACCATCAAGGACAAGGATCGCTTGGGGCGGCAAAGCATCAGCGAGACGGGCAATCTCGGCCTCGCCGATCATCGTACCCGTTGGGTTGTTGGGATTGGCAATAAACACCAACTTGGTCTTGGAAGTGCAAGCTTCGAGAATGGTATCCACGTCAGTGACGCGTTCGTTCTCACGCACCTCAACAGGGGTCGCGCCCGCAGACAACGCTGAAATGCGATACATCGCAAAACCATGTTCGGTGTGGATCACCTCATCACCTGGCCCCGCAAAGGCCTGGCATAAAAATGCGATAATTTCATCGGAGCCCGCGCCACAGATAATACGATCAGCATCGAGTGATAAAACCTCACCAATCGCTCTGCGCAACCCAATCTGATTCGAAGACGGGTAACGGTGCAGGTTGTTGGCCGCCCTCTGATATGCCTCAATTGCTCTAGGGCTTGGGCCTAATGGATTTTCATTCGAGCTCAGTTTGATGACATTATCCACGCCTTCAATATGTGCTGCACCGCTTTGGTACAGCTCGATATCCATAATGCCTGGTTGCGCTTTGATAGATGTCATTTCATCAGCCCTCATTTGTCAGGAAATATATATCGTTCTGAACACCACAATAAAAGCTGGATTTCTGACGCACCCAAATTTCCGCTGGAAGTCTCACAAACGAAAAAGGCCGCCCAAATTGGACGGCCCAAATACTATTCGAATTTCGGCGAAGATTAGTTCTTCGCGTAGAATTCAACAACCAAGTTTGGCTCCATAACAACTGGGTACGGAACGTCGCCCAATGTTGGTGTGCGCACAAATGTTGCAGTCATTTTTGAGTGGTCAACGTCCATGTAATCAGGAACGTCGCGCTCAGCCAATTGCGTGGCTTCTAACAAAACGGCCAATTGCTTGGAACGATCACGTACTTCAATCACATCACCCTCTTTAACGCGGTATGATGGGATGTTTACTTTTTTACCGTTCACTTTGACGTGGCCGTGGTTCACGAACTGACGCGCAGCAAATACAGTTGCAACGAATTTAGCGCGGTACACAACAGCGTCCAAGCGGCGTTCTAGTAGGCCGATCAAGTTTTCACCTGTATCGCCACCAACACGAACCGCTTCGCCATAGATGCGACGGAATTGCTTTTCTGTAAGATCGCCGTAGTAGCCTTTTAGCTTTTGCTTTGCGCGCAGCTGGATACCGAAGTCGGACAATTTGCCCTTACGACGTTGACCGTGCTGGCCTGGGCCATATTCACGACGGTTTACTGGGGATTTAGCGCGGCCCCAGATGTTTTCGCCCATGCGGCGGTCAATTTTATGTTTGGCAGACGTACGTTTAGTCACGACTGATCTCCTTCTAAGGGTGCCATTTCTGGCTATGAAGGGCGTTGTCCTTTGGGCGAACCCCGACAGGCATCCCCTTGCAGGGGCCACCAACACCAATGAAGTCGCGCTTATACGGGGCGCAGGCACAGAGTCAACGGCGTTTTAGCGGATTAGTTTGGCAACTTCTGCATGGCGTGGACAGGTTACGATGTGATCGTTGACCATTCCCACCGCTTCCATGAATGCATAGACGATTGTTGGCCCACAAAAACGGAAACCTTCCTTCTTCAAATCCTTCGAAATTTGAGTCGACAATTCGGTAAAGGGAGGGACATCTGCTTGGGTCGCCCAATGATTTTGAAGAGGTGCCCCACCAACATAATCCCACAAAAACGTATCAAATCCTTCACGTTGCTCAATCTTTTGCCAAACCCGCGCATTGGCAATAGTAGCTTCAATCTTGCCACGATGACGAATAATTCCGGCGTCTTGCAAAAGGCGTTCAACGTCATCTTCACCCCAAGTCGCGATGACATTAGGGTCAAACCCCGCAAACGCTGCGCGGAAATTCTCTCGCTTTTTCAATATCGTGAGCCAACTCAAACCAGCTTGAAAACCATCAAGCACCAGCTTTTCCCACAGCGCGCGGCTATCGTATTCCGGAACGCCCCAGTCGGCATCATGATCGACCACCG
>Ga0307998_1001328_pt1 | contig 13274 bp, 9 predicted proteins | sample Davwhametageno37_FD_203147 | JGI IMG/M metagenome (GOLD analysis project Ga0307998, IMG submission 203147) | Marine microbial communities from Davis Island wharf, Antarctic Ocean - #37 | ecosystem: Environmental > Aquatic > Marine > Unclassified | place: Antarctic Ocean: Davis Island wharf... | reverse complement strand
CTAACTAATTGTATTTATGGAGGTGTGAAATTCTTATATTTATCTCCTGAAAGATTACAAAACGAATTGGTAAAAACAAGAATTAAGGAAATGAATATTAACCTTATTACTGTTGATGAAGCGCATTGTATTTCGGAATGGGGACACAACTTTCGCCCAGCATACAGGCATATTTCTGAGATAAGAAAAATAATTCCTGACACCCCTATTTTAGCACTTTCAGCAACAGCAACCACTGGCGTAATTGATGATATTCAAAAAAACCTTGATTTTAAAAAATATAACCTTATTCAATCGTCATTTGTAAGAGAAAACCTCTCTTATGTTGTTGACAATGTAGAGGATAAAAAATCACGATTATTAAAATTAGTTGACAAAATAAAAAGTTCAGTAATTGTTTATGTTGGAAGTCGAAAAGCAGCAAAAGAAGTTACAAATTTCTTGTTAGATAATAAATATTCTGCTAATTATTATCATGGTGGCTTAGCAGCAAAAGTACGTGCAGAAAGACAAGAAAGTTGGACACAAAACCAAACTAGGATTATGGTCGCTACTAATGCTTTTGGAATGGGAATAGACAAGGCTGATGTTAAATTAGTAGTTCACCTAGAACTACCCTCAACAATTGAAGCCTATTTCCAAGAGGCAGGTCGTGCAGGTCGAGATGGAAATCAAGCATATGCATTTCTACTTGCCAATAAAGGGGATGTAAAAAAGCAACAGGATTTATTAACCCTAAGGTATCCATCAATTACTGAAATAAAGACCGTTTATCAGAATTTAGCTAATTACTTTCAACTTGCAGAAAATGATTTACCTGAACAGGCAATTTCCTTTGATATGGTAAATTTTACTGAGCGCTATAAAATAAGTAGCCCTAAGGTGTATAACATGCTTAAATACCTTGAGAAAGAAGAGCATATTAAACTTTCAGAAGCAATACATAGTCTTTCAAAGTTAACGATTAAAGTGAGTAATGCTGAATTATATAAATTCCAAATTGCTAATAAATATTATGATAATTTCTTGAAACTACTTCTACGTTCCTATACTGATCTGTTTTATAATTATGTGATAATTAACGAACAAGAAATTGCAAACAGATTTAATGTTACTAATGAAGAAGTTGTTCGTTTACTTAATAAATTAGTGCAATTAGAAATTGTTAAATATGCTCCTAAAAATAACAATTCTCAAATTACTTATCTAAAAGCCAGAAAGGATACTGAAAAACTTTATTTGGCTGAAAAAAAATGGGAGGAAAGGAAAGAGTACGAACAAGAAAAACTTGATAAAATCACAAACTATGTAAGTGATAGAGGTTCTTGCAGAAGCAAATTACTACTGCATTATTTTGGAGAACAAGAAAGTGAACAGTGTGGTAAATGTGATTTCTGTATTAATGAAAAACGACAAAAAATAAAAGAATCTGAATATAAAGAAATCACTAATAAGCTAGAGACTATTTTAATAGATAAAGAATTAACCATTGAGGAAATTTATGTGTTAATGCCAAATTTTCATGAGCAGCAACTTATATCAATAATTCAATACTTGTTTGATAACGATAGAGTTGGTAAATTTGGAAACAAATACCAATGGAAAAGCAATAAGTAAATGGGAAAATGTAGTTTTGTATTATGAAGATAGTATTTTTTGGAACCCCCCATTTTGCAGCCACTAACTTAAACGCATTAATTAATGCTGGATATGATATTTTAGGAATTGTATGTCCACCTGACAGCAAAAAAGGAAGAGGAAAACAATTAAAGCCCTGCGCAGTAAAGGAAGTTGGTATTGCAAATAATATTCCAGTATTACAACCTTTAAAGCTTAGAGATGATGATTTTATTCATCAGTTAAAGTCATTAAATGCTGATCTATTTGTTGTTGTTGCTTTTAGAATGTTACCTCAATCAGTTTGGAGTTTACCAAGTAAAGGAACGATAAACTTGCATACCTCACTCCTACCAAATTACAGAGGCGCTGCCCCAATTAATTGGGTATTGATTAATGGAGAAAAAGAAACAGGAATTACTACTTTCTTTATTGATCAGCAAATTGATTCAGGAGCAATTATTAAGCAGAAAAAAATTGAATTAACTGATAAAACTACTGCTGCTGAATTACACAATACTTTAATGAATAAAGGAAGTGAGTTACTAATTGATACGCTTAATTCAATTAAGATTGATACTGTAAGTCATCAAGAGCAAGACCATAATTTAGCAATGTCAGAAGCCCCAAAACTAACTAAAGAGCTATTAAAGATTGATTGGAATAAATCAGCTAATGAAATACATAATTTAGTAAGAGGACTTTCTCCATTTTTGGATAATAATACAAAGCTAAAGGATGTTGCTATCTGCCCATCTGCTTGGTTTACATTACAAGATGATAATGGAATACAAAAAAGAATAAAATTACATTTATCAGATGTCGTTAGTAGTAATTCTGATAAGCTACATAGTATAAAAACAGATAATAAAACCTACTTGCATATCATTACAAACAAGAATGCTATTGCAATTCTTAATTTGCAAGCTGAAGGGAAAAATCCTATGACTATTCAGCAGTTTTTACAAGGGAATAAAATCAATGAAAACTTCCTTATTTCATGAGTAATTTAAAACATGATTTAGTTCAATACTTAAAAGAATTTGTGGTAGACGAAAGGCGTGAGCTTTTTGAAGAAAAAATTCAACAAAGAACTAAACACATTACTGTTGTACTCGAAAATATTTTTCAAGGAAGAAATATCTCTGCCTCTATCCGTTCAGCTGATTGCTTTGGTGTGCAAGATGTACATGTAATTGAAAATGATAATATCTTTAATGATGATTCAGAAGTATCAATGGGTGCTGATAAATGGGTAAGTACAACAAGATATAATCAAGAAGAGCACAATACCGCAAAAGCAATTAAGAAATTAAAAGCTGGTGGCTATCAAGTTATTGCCACTACCCCACACAATACTGATTGTGATTTGTATGACATTGAAATTAGTGATCAAAAAATTGCTTTAATTTTTGGAGCTGAAGTTAGAGGTTGTAGTGAACAAAGCTTAAAACTTGCTGACAGGCGAATGAAAATTCCCATGTATGGCTTTACGGAAAGTTTTAACATATCTGTATCTGTTTCTCTATGCTTACAACACCTTACTTACAAGATGAGAAAATCAGCAGTTAACTGGAGAATGACCCAAGAAGAGCAAGATAAAACCCTCCTACAATGGCTAAGGAAAAGCATTAAATCATCAGCCCAAATTGAAGAGAAATATTTGAAATTACAATCAGAAAAATAAATATCCTGAGTTAAAGACTAAGATATATATAACAAAAGTTAAACTAATAATTTGATTTTAAACTACTTACTAGAATTTTACATTTCATGAAGAGGTATGATATGTTAATCTAATATATTTACCCTAACTACGAAAATCAAAATAAATATGTTTTATTTCTTTAAAAAAGATTAAAGCATAAAAGCAATATAATAATATCGGGAATAGAAAGTAGTGAAACATTTTAAAATCTAATTCATGAGTCATTCCTAAATACAAAAATGGTGCACTAACTAAAACAAGCAAGTAAAGAGGCATACTAAAAGGATGTATATTCAGCTTAATATTTATTATTATGATTCTATAGATTTCAGTAAGTAAACTAAAAATAACAAATAACAATACAACAGCTAATAATTTATACTCTGTTATAAATAGAATTGCTAATACATTAATAAAGAGAACCTTAAAGAATTGTAGTTTTAGTTCGTATTTCTCTAAATTTGCCATTGTTAAAATATTTCCAGCCCCACCAACTAATAACCTAAATATCCTTCCAAACATAATAATATATAAATAAGGAGCATATTTAACTAAACCACCAGTATCATCATATAAGTAGAGTATATCTTTAGAAAAAATTATAATACTAATAATAAAAGGTGCGGCTAGTAAATTTATAATAAATGTAGTCTTTTTAAATAGAATCTCCAATTCACTAATCCTATTCTCACTAAATAACTTGCTTATTGCAGGAGCAAATATTGTATTTAAATTATTTATTAAAAATAAGGTTACTCCAGATATCGATAATAATATACTATATACACCAATATAAATCGTAGGTAACATAAAACTAAGTATTAAAGATAATGATTGCCCAGCAAAAAAAGTAACTAATGAAATTGTATACATTTTCTTTGCATAGCTTGTTATCTCAGAATCTATCTTAAAATCTATATCCTTCTCTACAAAAACAATTGAAAATACATTCTTATTAAAGAAATAAAACAATAATGATAATGAAACAAAAGATGTAAACATTTCAATACCAATAAAATACAGAACATTATCAGTGTATATGAAAATAAAATAGGTAAGCACTGCTCGTAAGGGAACAATAATAAAAGTACCATACAACATTATTTCTTTAATCTTAAACGCAGATCGATATAAAGAAATAATAATTCCCATCAAAATTGAGATAGGAACGTTAATTGATGTTACTAATAAAATTAAAGAGAAGTTATTAATTTCTTTATATAAATAAACATCTAATACTGGAGCTAAAAAATAGATGATTACAAGAAACACAAAAGATATTACCAAAGAGTAATTAATAATCTTTCTTATAAGTTGTTTTGCAGACTTAAGATCAGCATCAATATACTGCGGAATATACTTGACAATAACCCATGGGATACCAAAAGAGATAATAGTACTCATAGCACCAGAGAATGTGAGAGCAGAAACATATTTTCCCCATTGTTCAATTCCAATAATATCAATAAGATATATCTTAATAAAAAAGCCTATAACAAAACCAAAAATAGAGCCTGCCATCCCCCAATTTGCTTGTTTAATTATTAAATTTATCATGTATGACTATTTATTATATTGGATGACTCAGTTAATATCAGTAAAAAACGAATAATTCATAAATTCTTTAATTGTATTCTTAATATCATACTTCTCATCAAAAGGAAAGCTTCTTTTCTTCTTATATTCACCAAGTATTTTCTCTTTTAATGAACTTGGTGACTTTTCATCAGCTAACAAATTATTAATTTCATAATCAGGAATAAGTTCTGATATCCCTTGACATTTAATTGCAATAAAGGGAGTATTGGTAGACCAGGACTCTAAGTAAACGCAACCTAAAGCTTCATAATAAGAAGGCAATACAAATAAATCAATCTCATTATAAAAGCTATTAATCAAATTATGTGCTCTCTCTTTTTCAAAAATTACGAATTCTGATAAATTATGATCTTTCACAAATTTCTTACATAAGTCTAATGTTTTTCCTGTACCAATCAACTTTAGCTGAATATCATTTATCCCATCTAAAATTAATAATTCAATTGCTTTTATTAGAGTTATTTGATCTTTTATTTCCCAAAAGTTTGCAACACTTCCAATAGTAAAAGATCTATTTACATCACCTTTAATAGGATAAAATTTTGATGTATCCACTCCATTATACAAAACAAGTTCATCTTTTGGAGAATAAGTTGGGTATTCTCTCAGTTGACTTAAAACTAGTTCTGACACTCCAATATTCAAATCTGAATGATTTAGTTGTCTGATTGTATTTCTAATTAAATAATTCTTTTGTAATTTCATAATAAAATTACTCCTTCCATTTAATAATTGAAGTACATCAAGTCCATGATGTTGCACTATTTTTTTACAATCTAAAATATTTTGCAAGTATGATGCCGGATAAGAAACATGTGCATGAGAAATTATAATATCATTTATCTTTTTATTTTTTAAGAAGGATTTAAACCTATTTGTATTTAATTCGTTAAAAATTCCTGGAGAAATAAACCACGGTAAATCCATTACTCTAAATATCATAATTTCAAAACCTTCAAATTTATAATCCTTTTCAACTGAAAAAGCAGAAACTAATTTAATGACTTTAATATTGAAATCACTTTGATTTCTAATTTCATTTATTTGATCAAAAATATAACTACCAACAAAAGAATTTTTAGAAGGAAAAAATGGAGTAATTACTAAGTATGTTTTTTTATTGTCCATTATGCAAATTTACAATTACTTTTTCCCAATCAATAATAATATTTTTCCAGTCAAATCTTTTAGCTAATTTAACAGCATTTTCAGATGACTTCTGAAGAGATACTGAATCATTAAGTAGCTCATTAATAATACTCTTCACCTCATTAAAATCATTTGCAATAAAGCCATTAATTCTATGTTTCATCCATTTAGAAGCACCATAAGAATTATAAACTACTGAAGGAATTCCAGCTGAAGCAGCTTCCAAAATTACCTTAGGAAATCCCTCAGATTTTGAAGGAAGAAACATTATATCTGATTGCTGGAATATTGCATCTATTTTATCCTGTGATAACTCTCCATGAAAAACTACATTAGAACTAGCTCTTTTTTCTAAATTATCTTTCTCAGGACCATTACCAATTATATTAAAATTAATTTGAGGATAAAATTTAGCTAATAGTAAAAATTCATCTATCCTTTTCCTTTTTATTAATCCTCCTACAAAAACAATTGATCTTAAATTTTTAGCAATTTTTGAGTTAAATTGATGAACATTCACACCTAACAATAAAGGAGTATTATTGATGGATATTACTGATTGAGTTTCTTGGATTAGAAATCTAGTAATACCAAAAACTTGCTTAAAATAACTAAAATGATTTTTCATGTTATTTTCTGACCCAAATAAAGCAATTAGATTAGGTTTACTTAAATCAGTTACATTTCCTTCAATAGTAGTAAAAACTGGCTTTTTGAGTAGTTTTGCTAACTTTAACACCCAAAGTGGAGTATCAACATGTTTAGGAAAATACGCTACATCACTATTGAGCATTCCCCATAAAAAGCCTAAATGCTTTGAAAAACTAAAAGGCTTTAAGCATTTGAAGGTATTTGCCTCAAAACTCTCACTTCTGCCAAAATGTGTAGTTAAGGCTAATACTTCAAATTTATCTTTATCCAAATACTCTGCAACTGCTCTACAATTTAAATTCTGAGCATTGGTATAATTAATATATCCACCAAGAAATACTTTTATTTTACTCATTTTAATAAATTTAAAAATTTTTGTTCATTAAAAGGAAAGTAAAAAGCAATTGCCCAATCTTTAATGATTTTTGATTTTTCTTGATAAAATTCAATTGAATCCAACTCGTCAATTAAAATATTAAGAGGGTAATCAAATTCATTTTGAAAATAATTAAACTCATTTTCAGAAGCAAGTAAAATTGTAGGAATCCCTAATAAAGCAGCCTCAAAAGTGGATGTCGAATAAGTAGTAGCATGCAAACTACATAATCTTAAGCATTCATTAATGTCAACAGTGGCAATCATAACATTGGATAATTTTAATAATTCTGACAAATCAACTTCATTATTAAACCTAGGATGGTGCTTTAGGTAAAAATTAACATCCACATGAATTGATAAAATAAACTCCCTTAATTCTTTTAATAAAATTGCATTCTCTTTTACAGTATGATCATGTGTGAATTGTAAAGTAATAAGGATATTCTTATTAAATTCTTTATGGATAGTACTTTTATAAGATATATTACTACCAATTACTAAAGTGTGATTTTTAAAATAATCTAATTTTTCATTTATTTCTAATATCTTTTGGTAAGATTCTCCACATAACAATAAGTTAGCATCGTTGACAACTAAATTACTTTCTGCTATACCATTTACTAAATAATTCTTTTTATTGTTGTGAATAATACCATGCTGAAGATCATACAACATCACAGAAGGGTTAATTCCCCTAAAAACACTAAGCATGCTTTGCGATAGAGTTATAAAATTTTTGAAATGAAACTGTCTAAAAAATACTTTAGCAATAGAACTGCCAATTTTCTGATCTTTTAATTGAGTATTCATCTCAGAACTAAATAGTTTACGCAAAAGAATAACTACTAGATAAATAAAATCAAATGGAGTAGTCTTTGAATTTCTATTACTTTTAATTGTAAAATCAGGCTCTTCAAACACAACATATGAGATACTATTTCTATCACAACTTAGCAAGAGATGTTTAAAAAGCTGATTATCTTTATTTTCTCCTCTGTTAAAATGCTGAGGATAATAAAAAACAACATCATATTTTCTTTTTATTAGTATACCTGAAAGAAAAAAAAACATTGACTTTATAATATATAGAAAATTTCTAAACATTTATTTTAATAAATTTTGACTTTGCTTAGTATGAGAATAATTATCGCCAATATGAATAATAATATCATGAAAATAATTATCTAATTTTTCTTTATAAGATTCTCTAATTTGCTTTTTTAAAGTTTCAACTTCTTCAGATATAAGCTGCCCATTTCCTTTTTTTCTAAATCTAGGTTCGAGAATTTCTATTTTGATAACTCTAATATCTTTTGGGTAGACAGACATTCCCTTAATTTTTAAATCAACTTTCCAATCCTTAATATCATCAATTTTATATAAAGCCTTAATGTAAGTATTGAATTCAGGGATATCTTTATAATCTGCAGATGAATATACAGTATAATGTTCTTTAATAAATTTCTCAATTTCATCAAAATATTGAGATACAGGCGGCCATAATACAATTTCAAAATACAATTGATCACTAATCAAAATTTGTTGTTTTCTCTGTTGGATTAAATCCAATTCCTCAGTTGAAAAATTATTACTTTTAAACCAACTTATACCATATGGAGAGTGATCAAGTTTATTATTAATTTTTATAGCAATGAAAGGCTCATTAAAATACAATGCACATGCTAAGCGGTGTGCTCCATCTACTATGTGCAAATCTTTATTTACTAGTATTGGATAATTACTATCAACTCCATTATTATTAAAACTTGTAATTAACTCTTTAAAAACCTTCAAAGGATTAGTGTGAGCTGACCCTCCTCTATTCTTTTGCATCTTCTCATACAGATTAATCCCTTCATTTTCATAATTCAAAAAGGAATCAATTGCCATATAGCGAACAATTATGTCATATCGATTAAATCTATGGTCAACAACTTGTTTTGCTAGCAGGCTAGAAGTTGGTATCATTTGAAATGCATCACTATGCAAACTAGTATCATATCTAAAATAATTTTTTAGATAATTGAGATACAAGCTAAATCTATTTTGGAGTTTTCTGAAAATATTTTTTAAAAATGATGGCTTTGGTAATTCATGCTCGATTAACTTCCAGTTCCAATTTTTATACATTTTTGCATACTCATTCAATTCAATAATATCTGATTGATCCTTAATTCTATTGTGCCATTTTTTTTTATGATAAATAAGTTCAGGAATTACAAATTTGAAACCATTATATAAAATATATAAATCTGAGTTTTCAATCAAATTATCATCTGAAAACAAGGAAGACCATGGGTTATTTACCCTTTCAATAAATGAATGTTGAGAAAGTGAGTTTGAAGCATATTTAGAATGAATTACAATATCAATATCATTATGTTTTCGAATACCAATTAAAGATAAAGTTGTACTTCCTACTAAACAAATATCTTCTTTTGAAATTTCATTTAATTTCAGGTATTTTTCAAGAGATTTAAAATCCTTATCATCAAAATCCATTAGGAAAGAAACAATTCCACAAACTCTCTTACCACTCCATCACCACCATTTCTTTTTAATTGCATAATGTTTGGAATAGCTTTAATTTTATCAACTGCATTATTAGGGCAAGCGGCAATTCCTACATGAGATAAAAGACCAAAACAATTTACATCATCGCCTATATAAGCAACTTCAGCAAGAGTGATATTTTCTTTTACGCATAAATCTTTAACTATCTGTAATTTATCCTTTGCACCATGAAAATCAAAATCCAAACCTAATTTCTTAGCTCTTCTTCTGTTTAGCTCTCTATCTTCTGTAGTTAATATCCCTACTTTTACTCCTGTTTTCTGCAAGAGCTGAAAACCCATTCCGTCATAAGTACAGAACTTTTTAAACTCATCTCCTTGTTCAGTATAGTACATTCCTGCATCTGTAAGCACTCCATCTACATCAGATAAAAATAATTTAATATTAGAAAAATCTAACTCTTCATTTTTTAAAACAAAACGTTTCATCAATGATTCAGCAACTATCCAATCTTCTGGCTCATCAATTTCAATATAAGTATATTCTGGCATCTCATAAATTCCGATATCTGCTGAGATTCTATTCTTCGTTGATTTTATATCAGCAACAGAGCTGATATAAAAAGCGCCATTTTCTATTAATGTCCCTTTGTGATCTTGTCTTCTTGGTCGGTTATAAATATCATAATTTAATGCTTTTCCGTTTCTCCAAGAAAACCTTTTAGATTCACAACAAGTTAGAATAGTATCATGTTGTTTAAACAACTCTAAGCCCTCATTAAAATGAATGCTTTGCGTAAAAGGTGAAGTTGCTTGCACCAACATAAAAGTATCTTCATTGGAAATATTTGAACTATCTATATATTCCAGCATAACTGATTCAGTAGAAGATACGTCTTGAGCATTTTCCTTACTTCTATTATACACTTTTACCTTTGAAAAATTAAATGAGTTTACGATTGACTTAATTTCATTAGAATCTGTGGCAACAATAATTTCATCTACATCTGAATTTTGTAGTTCTTGTAAATTCCAAAATATTAATGGTTTTCCACAAAAAACTTTAATGTTCTTTTGTAAAATAGACTTGCTTCCTCCTCTGGCTGGTATAAAAGCAATTATGCTCATTATTGTTTTCTGTATTTTAGTTTATCTCTTTGTACTTGTTCAATTGCTAAGACATCCGACTGCTTACATGTAAGAGCTTTATGTGTAGCCTTTAAATCTCTAGCTAATTTTCTTAATCCAGCAGGCTCTAAAGAAGCAGAATGATCTGTTCCTTTCCAAGTTCTATCTAAAGTAAAATGACGTTCCACCCAATTGGCTCCTAAAGCATAAGCAGCAATGTCTACTGCTATTCCCAAATGATGCCCTGAGAATCCAATTGTTTTTACTCTATCATTAAATTTTTCCTTTATTCTTAAAATTTCTAGCATACAAACATCCTCAAAAGGAACAGGATAAGCTGAAGTACAAGAATATAACACTAATCTTTTTGCCTGATTAGTTTTTTCAAAAAATGAAACAATTTCTTCTTCTTCATCCTTTGTTGTCATCCCAAAAGAAATATGCACTTCACCTTGATAGTCATCTCTTAAAACTTTAAGCATTTCATAATGATTATTACAAGCAGAAGGTACTTTTATTAATTTAGGATTAAGAGAAGTAATCTGTTTTGCAGAAGTAGTATCCCAAACAGAAGTAGAATAAATAATCCCTAAGCTTTCAGCATATTCTTTAAGCTCTATATGTTGATTAACATCAAACTCTAAAAATTCTCTATGCGCACCATAACTATCACCATAGGAGTTTATAGGGTTAGGGTGAGGAGCATTATACTGATACTCAGTCAATAATTCTACATTATTTCTTTTTTGAAATTTAGCAACTTCAACTCCACTTTCTGCAGCTACTTTCAATAAGTGTTTTGCTATCTCCATTTCTCCTTTATGATTGCAACCAATTTCTGCAATCACTTTTGGAGTTTCATAATAACTTTTCATTTAATCTTTTTTTAGCTTTTCATTATCATCAAAATACTCTGAGCCTTGAGTATATCCATATTTATTTCCATAACCGTAGCCATAACCGTAGCCATAACCGTAGCCATAGCCATAACCATAACCATAAGCACCACTACCCTCTTTTACATCATTAAAAATAAGGTGTATGTCTCCTAATCTTTCTTTACCATACATGTCATCAGCATATGACAGTAGACCTTTTCTAGAATAATTCTGTCTTGCTACATATAGGTTAATATCTGAATAATCCATTAATGTTAATGCGTCAGCAACCAATCCTAAAGGAGGGGTGTCTAAAACAATAATATCATAGCTTTCTTTTAAGGCATTTATCATCTTTCCAAACTTATCACTCAATAGAGCATCAGATGGATTATTTGGTACAGGTCCTGAAACCAAAATATCTAAATTTTCAATATCAGATTGTACAATTACATCACTTAATGACTTATCACCAAGAATATGGTTAGAAATCCCAATTTCATTTGTAAGTCCAAAATCAACATACATCCTTGGCCTTCTTAAATCACACCCTATTACTATAGTTTTTTTACCAGATTTTGCAAATACTATAGCTAAGTTTTGAGCGATATAGGTTTTACCTTCTCCACTTATTGATGAAGTAACTAAATATACTTTCTTATTATTTTCTGGATTGAAGAAATTTAAATTAGACCGCAAAGCTCTAAACCCTTCAAAGACAGCAGATTTAGGATTTTGTTGAGACAGTAAGATATTACCACTATGATTACTACCAATTATACTTAAAATAGGAATAGACGTAGCCTTTTCCAAATCAGCTCTATTAAGTATCTTTTCGTTTATCAACTCCTTAATTAAAAGTATAATCATAGGCAACATTAAACCAATAAGTAATGCAATTATATAATTTTTTGTTTTATCAGGGTCAACAGGTTTTTTAGAGAAATACATGGCAGGCTCTAGCGCTTTACTATCAGAAATATTAGAAGAAGATGTTATTTTTGCTTCTGCTCTCTTTTGTAATAAGAAAATATAGATGTTTTCAGAAATAGACTGTAAACGCTCAATACTTAACAGTTCTCTTTCAACTTTTGGAATATCTCCTAATGAAGTTTCCATCTTATTAATCCTATTTTTAAAATCTTTAATAAGCAAATTATTAGTTGACTTACTTAAATTAATTGCTTTTTTAAGATTAAGTACTAATTGCTTAATCTGACGATTATATTGTGATACTGAAGGATTATTGATTTGGCCACCATCAACTAAAACATTCTTTTTAACTTGTAATTCAACTAATTGATTTATAATCGAGTTCAAGCCAATATCATTAACTCCAAATGAAGTAGAAACACTAATACTTTCTAAATTATCTCCATCATTAATATAATTTTCAAGATAAGTATAGTAATTACTAAGACTTTTACTTTTTGCTAACTCTGTATCTACATTAACAATATTAGCATAAATACTTTGCGCCCTTAAACTTAAATCAGTAATCTTATTATTATTCTTATATTCTTGAATATTCATTTCAATAAGTGACAATGAATCACTCATTTCCTTCAACTGACTATTTATAAAAGAAACTGTGTTATTAGATGCTATATTTTTTTCTCTTAGCTCACTATTGATATAATTTTCAGTTAATTT
>Ga0307998_1001327_pt1 | contig 13285 bp, 16 predicted proteins | sample Davwhametageno37_FD_203147 | JGI IMG/M metagenome (GOLD analysis project Ga0307998, IMG submission 203147) | Marine microbial communities from Davis Island wharf, Antarctic Ocean - #37 | ecosystem: Environmental > Aquatic > Marine > Unclassified | place: Antarctic Ocean: Davis Island wharf... | reverse complement strand
TCGTGCTATCCAATAATATTGCATTTAGAATCGATTTATCAGCATTATGCGTCAGCATATTTTCGAGCATTTTATATAAATATACCACGGATTTAATCAAGTTTGCCAATTTTTTTATGCGAATCTAATAATCGCATTAATTCATCAATAATAGGCTTTTGAGTTTTACGTATATCTGTCATTTTTTTTGTAACACTTTTGGTTATTCTTGGCGAAGACATCTCTATGTCTCGTATTTCATTTTCTTTTTGGCGAATAACTGCACGCAATTTATTCGCATCTTTTTGTTCTTGTATCCACCTTGCATATTTTTTTTGGAGAATGATATCGAGTAATCTATCAGCTTCTATTTTTTCTGCTCTTTTTTCTTCTCTTTTCCCCTTTCCTTTAATCCACGATTCCTTATAATCAACCTTTAATTCGGAATTTGGGATGTCAATCTTGTTTAAAATTACTTCTGTAACATCGGTTGGGTCATATTCGCGATTGTTTTTTTTTATTATGTTTGTTAAGTATTTGTTTTAATAGTTGCGAATAATTGTATTTTAATTCTTCTTGCCTCTCTTTTTTATTAGCACCTCCTATTTTTTTTCTTGTATTTTTTAAATAACTTTTGTGTTTACCATTTTTAGTTTTCGCACGATTTCTTATCCTAATTTTTTTACTTTGATTCATTAACTATATAAATATAAATATTATATTTATATAGTTGATGGTGGATGATATTGAATGTTCTGTGTGTTTAGAACAGATTAAATGTGATAATAACGATGACTCAATTATATTTGAATGTTGCACTAATCGCGTTCATATTAAGTGTTTAAAAGAATGGTCTAAAAGTAACCAAAATATAAATAAACGTTCATGTATAATATGCCAAACAGAAACAGATTTTTTATATGACTTTTATAGAAATTTTAATTTATCATCGCATACAATAATTGACGTATCTCCAATACAAACGGGAGATACTATATCAAATACAAGCTATTTTGATAGTCAACCGATAATTGTAACTCCATATGTATTATATAGTCAAGCTATAATCACTGTTATCTGTTTCGCTGGCATAATTTGTTTATGTATTGCATATTTAGCATTAGCATAAGCATCTCAAAATATATGTCTGAATATTAAAATGTGTAAGACCGGCACTTTCTACATCATTCAACTTTAATAATTTCGATAATCCCTCATCAGGTAATATGACATTTGTGTCTGGATTATATAAATTATTGTCTCTTACATAATTTAAAATGAATTTGGTTAAATTGATTAATTCAATTCTTTCCTTTTTCATTTTCATAAAATCCATAATGTCATTAGTTGATTCACAATCGTTATTATGTTGATACGATTTGTTTGCTGTTTCGGATTTTTTATTCGAAAATTTTAAATACGTTTTTAGTTTTAATAATATAGATTGTGTTTTATGAATATTTGAATGCCCTAATTCGGTCATCCTGCTTATACTATATTCAAAATATATCTTTATATTATTAAATTATTATTCAGGGAGCTGCCGGGAAAGTCGGCTCAGCATCACTCGTGTGAGTATGTGCAGTTGGACCAGATGGGATACTTGCACGACTCGTGCGCCCAGAAGCAGGCCGACGATTATCTCCTCGGCGAACATCGGGCTTATTATCTACGCGACGGCGGACAAGCATCCACTCCTCTCCCTCGCGCGGTCCTGGACCACGATATCTAATGCGCTGAGAAGACGAATTTTCACGCTCATTTCGTTCAAGTCTCTCAGTGGGTTGGTTAGAAAAGTGTGAATCAGACTTATTTGGGGATGGACGATTAGCACCTCCTCCACCTGAACCATCGCCTCGGACCGCTCTGGTCTCGAAACGAGTCTCACACATTAACTTACCATTATTTAATCCGCGGACATTACCTGCCTGCCATTCATGAGAACCAGCATCAGCCTTGCACATATCAAACTGAACATACTCGCCTTGAACGAGATACTTATACTGCTCCTTCCCTACCTGAATGGCAGAATGGTGGACGAAAATATCTGTCCCGGTATGGTCTCCTGATGTAACATTTACGAAACCATACCCAGCCTTGTTATTGAACCACTTGACACATCCAGCCGTCTTTCCCGAGTCCGCGGAGACATCTTGCACGCTTTCGCCTGACATTATGATATATTACCTCTTTATGTCTTTAAGTGTATTATTTTGACACATTTTAGAATGCGCATTTTTAGAATATTAAAAAATATTTAAAAACCTTTTTAGCGCACAAACGTTAAGCAAATATCAAACTAATATAATTAAATATATATGAATAACTGCTGCTCGCGCGTAAATTAGAAAAAAAATTATAAACCGAAATGCAAAAATCTAATAAATCTATCTATTAGCGATAGACATTATTGTTGGATTTATCTTTTGTAAAACATTTTTTTTTAATTTTCAATGTAATTATTTAATAAAGTTTTTTGCAAAATTTTTTTAAAAGTTTATTATATGAAGGAAAAAATTCTTAAATTTGAAAGAGGACCAAATAAAAAGAAGTATACTGCGTATATTCAAGATAAAAAAACCAAGAAAGTTAGAAAACTGCATTTTGGACATAAAGATTATCAACAATATCGCGATAGTACACCATTAAAATTATATAAACATAAAAATCATGGAACAAGAAAACGAATGCAAAATTATTATTCTAGACATTCTGGAACTAAAAAACGTGGAGAAGCGATTGAAAGAGAGAAAAAGAAAAGTAAAGGATATTATACACCCAAAATATTAAGCCATATATATCTTTGGTAAAAAGAAACTTTTATAAAAATAAAATAAATTGGTATTATATCTCAAATCAGAACCGCTATTATAAATCTAAAAACGTATATAATTTGTCAAAAAATTATTATGACAGAAACAAGTTATTTATATGAGATAGTAAGATGTATAATATGGGAAATAATACCAGGTATATTATTAGTTGATATAATAATAGGAATATTTGTATATTTTGGTATAAATAAATAAATAATATAATGAAATAGTATAATGAAATTATTAATAGAAGCAGTAGTTTTTGGTATAGCAACCGTTATTATTGGAACATTAGTTGGATTTGTTATGGGTAGATATTTCTCTTCTAATTTACCAAAAATATGTAAATCATGGAATAAAAATCATGTTATGGAAATTTGCCTGTTTTTAACCGGATTTTTATTGCATATTTTATGTGAATTTTCTGGTGTAAATAAGTGGTATTGTAAAAATGGTAATGCGTGTTCTAAGTAAAATTATTACAATTAATATTATATTAATATTATATTAATTTTGATTTGGTAGTGAACAATGATATGTAATTTTACAATTAATATTTGGCTATGGAATAGGAAACGGGATTATGTAGCGGGTTTATATATTTTTGTTAATGCTTATATCACGATATTGAAAATAATGGAGTAATCCAGAAATGGATATTTTGGTTCGTGAAATAAAAGAGATTCAAGCGAAAATACTGATTGACTTTGATGGATATTGATTACACCGATTTCATTATCCTAACCTTTGTATTAATTATATAATAATTTGGAACTTCATCGAACTCCATTTCTCTACACATTTTTATTAGACTTTTATAAAGTTTCCCAATATCATCATTATCTAGACCATCATTATCAGTAATCGTTTTTTTTATCTGTTTAATTTCATCAATCGGTTTATTATTCCACGGCAAATCCATATGAAGATATAACAAAATATATATCATTGATTCCATATCGTCTCGACGACTTGGTTCATTCAAATTATGAACGTTCAAACTAATGAAGTTTGGAGTGCCTATAATAGAGTCTATATTCTTGAATGGATTATGGATTTTATTATTATTATTGCCTTTGACAATCTTTGTATGAATTATTTTCTTTGCAAAGCCGAAATCTAATAATTTGATTTTCCCGTTACTCATCATAAAATTCGCTGGTTTTATATCTCGATGCACTACACCCATATTATGTAGAAACTCTAAGGCATTAACCATTTGCGCGCCAATATTTGAAATATGTGCTTTTGTAACCCGCCCTTTTAGACTCGTTAAATTATAATTAAGTAATTCTAATACAAGGAAATTATGCGTGTTATTCGTCATATAGTCCTTTAATTTTGGGAAAAATGTAGTATTATTAAGATAATTATACATTTTGGCTTCGTTTTTAACGGCAGAGTTGGTCTTTTTCTCTCTCTTTATCGCGACGGATTCATCTGTGAATTTATTTTTACCCATATATACCTCTCCAAAGGCACCAGCAGAGAACTCTTTTACAATTGTATATTTGAGATCCATTATTATAATTATACGTATGATTGTATAATTATTATTTACAAAAATTCATTTAGATTTTTTTTTAAATGTTGTTTCACTACACAATTATATTATAAGACTTGAAAAAAATATTTAAAAATTGCAAACCATATAATATAATATAATAGAATAAAATGGTTAAAGTTTGTCAAGAATATACAAATGACAAATATAATGATTCATTTGCTTATTTTGCTTTTCCTCTAAGTAATTTCCAGAAGTGGGCGATTGAATCAACCATAACTGGCAATCATTGTTTAGTTTCTAGCTCAACTGGTAATGGAAAAACGATTACAGCAGAGTTTGCGATTCAATATTTCAAATCTCTCGGGAAAAAGGTCATTTATACCGGTCCTATAAAAGCACTCTGCAATCAAAAATTATATGACTTCCGGCGAAAGTATCCGCATATTTCATTTGGAATTTTAACTGGGGACATTAAAGATAATCCAGAAGCAGATGTCCTTATTATGACTACTGAAATCTTACGAAATACGCTATTTAATAGACAAGTGTTAGAGAAAGACATAAATACAGACACAAGCACAAATATTACATCAGCAAATACTTCTCCTCTTCTATCCTTTGATATGGATTTTGAAAATGAATTAGGTGCGGTGGTTTTCGACGAAGTCCATTATATTGGTGACAAGGACAGAGGTTCTGTTTGGGAGCAATCTATTATTCTTCTACCAAAGCACGTCCAGCTTATTATGCTTTCCGCAACTATACATAAGCCAGAAAACTTCGCCAAATGGGTAGAAGACCAGAAAAATATTGGACACGACGATAATCAAAAGAAAGAAGTATATTTATGTTCAACTTGCGAGAGAGTCGTCCCTTTAACGCATTATATGTGGGTTACGTGTCATAAAAGCACTATTAAAGAAGCCAAGGACACACCATTAGAGGTAGACCTTAAAAAATACATCAATAATCAAGTCGTTATTACCGATTCAACTGGTAAATTCAATGAATTAAATTATCATAAGATAAAGAGTATTCAAACCGCACTCAGTAATAATAAGAGTGGATTCGTTAAGCGTTCGTTCGTATTGAATGGGTTGATTAAGCACATGAAAGATAATAATATGTTGCCTGCATTATGCTTCGTTTTCTCTCGAAAAAAGGTAGAAATATGTGCGAAAGAAATCACATTTTCATTATTCGACTCGGATGATAAGACGCCAAGCATTATAGAAAATGAATGTAAACAAATTTTAATTAGAAAAATCCCGAATTATAAGGAGTATGTAAATCTACCGGAGTATACGGAGTTAATGGAACTCCTCAAAAAAGGAATTGCGATTCATCATGCAGGTATTATGCCGATTTTGAGAGAAATTGTAGAATTATTATTTGAAAAGAATTATATAAAGCTCTTGTTTGCAACAGAAACATTTGCCGTAGGTATCAACATGCCAACCAAATCAGTAATATTTTCCAGTCTCTCCAAATTTGACGGAAATGGTATGAGAAATCTGTTGCCACACGAATATACGCAAATGGCTGGGCGCGCTGGTCGTCGCGGACTTGATACAATAGGAAACGTTATTCATTGCAATAATCTATTTTCATTGGATAGCGTTAATGAATATAAGAAAATAATGACAGGCGGATCACAGCAATTAACATCACAATTCAAAATTTCATTTAATCTCATATTAAACATTATATATTCCAATACTTGGGACGACGATTTTAATATTGATAAATTCAAGTCATTTATAAGCAAGAGTATGATTCAAGATAGTTTAGATAGTGAAGTTGAATACTACGAGGATGTTGAGAAGGAAATGGATGATAAAATAAAACAAAGTAAAAATATTGTAGATTCTCTCACAACTCCGAGAGAAATTATGGATAAATATAAAAATCTAAAATCACAAACGAATGTGCGAAATAATCAAAGGAAGAAAATCTCAAAGGAAATCTCAGCAATAGAGCGCGATTATAGTTCGGAGTCGCTTAAAAGTGATATAGAAAAATATGATAATTATCTCTCGCTAACAGAAGAATATATTGATAATACTGGATATAAAAACAATGTGAAGAGCTATGTTGAAACTAATATACAGAATGTATTGAAAATCTTGAATGATAATCATTTTATTACACCAGAGTTAAAAATATTAGAAAAGGGAATTATTAGTAGTCAAATACAAGAAGTGCATTCGCTTATGATGGGGGATTTATACGTTGAAACGCAGGGATTCAAGGATTTTACAACACAGGATTTGGTTTGTATGTTTAGTTGCTTTACGAATATTCGCGTTGATGATACTATCAAAATCCACAAATGTGGTAATCATTTAATTCAATTTTCTCTCAAACAAGCAGAATCAATCTTTGAAAAATATGATATAATCCAGACCGAGCATTTTATTCCGAATGATACAGAGAGCAATATGCATTTAGAATTAATATATATTATGTATGATTGGTGCGAGGCTAATACAGAAGAAAAATGCAAGGAAGTTATTTGGCGTGTTAAGGAAGAAAAGCAAATCTTTCTGGGTGATTTTGTAAAAGCCATTATTAAAATCAACAATATAGCTGCGGAGTTAGAAAAAATATGTGAAATTTTAAACAATATGGATTTGAAGGAACGCTTGTCTCGCATTGGTGAAATGACGCAGAAATATGTTGCTACAAATCAGTCTCTATATATTTAGGTGTAAAAGTTTTAAAAATTGAAGTAAGATTTTGTGATAACTAATAAGGTGTTCCCAAAGCAAAGCAAAGCAAAGCAAAGCAAAGCAAAGCAAAGCAAAGCAAAGCAAAGCAAAGCAAAGCAAAGCAATCACAACGAATAATGTTGACACAAGAAATTAACTATCAACTATACAACGAGTATACACAAATTGAACAAAAATGGAATCTTCTGGAAAAAGAAGATGACAAGAAATATATGGCATGGCAGACCCTAAGATGGTGCAAGAGAGTGAGAGATCTGTATGATTCAGACGAAGAAGAAGAAGAAGAAGAAGAACCTAACTCCGTTATAGATTTGGTTAAATATATCGATATTAATAAACATATCGATATATGGGTAGGTCATGTATCAATATGGAGAGTTCGATTTAATATCACACACGGTATCTAAAATACCACACACGGGTTTTATAAAAATTAAAGAAAAAAATAGTGTTTTTTCTTTAATTTTTATAAAATTGATATAAATATAATTGCGAAAAATAAAGTGTAACCATGGAACTATCAGGAGAGCAAAAACTAATTTTGGAAAAGTGCAATGATGGAAAAAACGTATTTCTAACTGGACCTGGTGGGAGTGGAAAAACAATGTTAATTAAGCATATCGTCGAAAATGCAAAAATGCGCGAAAAAAATTGTCAAGTGTGTGCTTTAACTGGGTGCGCGGCTGTTATTCTTAATTGTTCTGCAAAAACCCTCCATTCTTGGGGTGGTCTCGGCTTGGCAAAGGGAGATATTAACGATGTTGTAAATAAGACTTTGAAAAATCGGCACAAGCGTAAGAACTGGAATAAAGTAGAAGTTTTGATTGTAGATGAAGTAAGTATGTTATCGCACAAGTTACTAATCATTTTGGATTTAATTGCGAAATCAATTAAAAAGAGTGACGCTCCTTTTGGTGGTATTCAGGTTATCTTTTCGGGAGACTTTTATCAGTTGCCCCCAATTGGTAGTGCAGAAGACCCGCAATCAGCACAATTCTGTTTCGAATATGAAGACTGGAATAAGCTTTTTGAATATCAAATTCGCTTAACAAAGATATTCAGGCAATCCGACCCCAAGTATTCGAAGATATTGAATGAAATTCGCATTGGTGAAATCCGCAAATCATCGTGTAAAACACTTGAAAAATATATCAGACGCCCAGATGAAAGTGATGAAATCAAGCCACCGATTATATTATCTCGGCGCAGAGATGTTGAGAATATTAATATTCGCGAGTTAGAAAAATTAGTTACTGAACCAAAAACATTCAAATTCAAAGAAATGAGGGACATAACAAGTATTAGTGAAAAAACACGAGAAATGATTACGGAGCGAGATATTGATGATGAATTGGCTTACATTAAAAATAATATTATGGCTGAACCCGAAATTATAATGAAGGTTGGTGCGCAAGTAATGTGTATTGCGAATATCGATATGGAAGGTGAAAATCAACTCGTCAATGGCAGTCAAGGAATTGTAATCGGTTTTAATAATGAATTTCCAATTGTCCAATTCCGTAACGGGGATAAAAGAACTATGGTCCAACATATGTGGCCAAGTGAGAAATTTCAAGAAATCGGGATTATGCAAGTGCCATTAATTCATGCATGGGCTATCACAATTCATAAGTCGCAGGGAGCAACCCTGGATGCAGCGCAAATAGATATTGGTAGTAATATTTTCGAATGTGGTCAGACATATGTTGCATTATCGAGAATTAAATCACTAGACGGACTATATTTGATTGCATTTAATCCGTCTAAAATCAAAATTTATAAAAAGGTTGAAGAATTTTACAAAAATCTAGTAGAATCAGTATTGGTTTAAGTATCGATATAACCAACCATTCTTATAATTATAATAATATACACAATTATAATCATATTTTTTTATTATCAGTCAATCTATCTGTGGCGGCGACGGCTGGAGCTCTTGCTAGACTTCTTGCGATGCTTGCACGACTTCTTACACGACTTCTTGCGGTGCTTACGCGACTTCTTGCGGTGCTTACGCGACTTCTTGCTAGACTTCTTGCGATGCCTGCTAGACTTCTTGCGATGCCTGGTCCCCTTACCCTTACGAGAAGCAGAACGAGCAGCCTTTGACTTCTTGCGACGCTTCTTAATCTTTAAACCAGCGAAACCTTTCATAAGATCATCGACGGAAGTGCCAACTTTCCTGGAATCCGAAACTACCATCCGCTCACTCTTTGCGATAGCCTTTACTGGATTTGGTAATGATAAATTCGAAAATAGATTTTCTAATGTGTTCATATTGGGTCGAGTACGACGCACACCTCCCTTACGCTTCTGTGAACGACGATGCTTAACTGCCATTATATATTATACCAAGAAATTATTATTTTTTAATATAATTGAGATAATATAATGGAATCATTTATTGATACCTATTCTTTTGAACAACGTATTGGAGAATCAACGAAAATGTTCCAAAAAAAACCGAATAGTATTTGTACTATTGTTGAAAAATCGCAAAATTCGAATATAACCCGAATGGATAAAAAGAAATTCTTGATTCCTAAAGATTTAACAATCGGGCAGTTCATATATATTGTTCGAAAACGCATACAATTACAACCCGAACAAGCGATTTTCATATTCGTAAATAATATTTTGCCAGCATCTTCATGCACTATAAGTCAAATATATGATAAATATCAAAACGAAGACGGCTTTCTTTACATGAAATATAGTAGCGAAAATACTTTTGGCTAAATATCTACGATCTGCAACCTTATTTTCTTCTTAATGTTATGTTCATCACCAAATATATATAATTTGAATTGCTTATTTGAATAATTCTGTAAATTATCTTTCATGACGATTTTAGAAACCATCTTTAACTCTGGTAAATAAACATTGTAATGATATAACATGTCATTTCTCTCCAATTTATCAAAAATATATCCATCATGAACTTTATTCATAATCGTCTCATCATGCACGCACATATATAAAAGCGAACAATTTGTCTGGACCTTCTTAATATTTCGCATTGTCGTATTAATATAATCCAATCTATCAAACCATTTATCGTAAAAAACATTTGCATCAGCCGACATTTTAATCTCTCCAATATTGTCCTCAAACTTTATTAAATTTAATAAATCTACTAAACGTCTAATCGGCGAAGTTATATGAAGATATGAATCTAGTCCAGATGAAATATAAGTGTGAGGTGTTATATTTTCATACGAGCTGTATTTACCGCTCAAACTATGGAAAATTTTAACGAAATTGCTTATATCATCAGGCAAATTATCCGGAATATCTAAGGACGAGCTGGAACCCTCGACTACCGACCTATAAATACCATTTTTATGGCGCACCATTAATTTAGACATTTCATAATTCATAAAAATCATATAATAGCTTACCAAATCATGACTATTTTTTACAGAAGTATATTTATATTTTCGAGAGATTTTTATAGTCTGTTCTAATAATTTGATATACATCGCATTCTTTAATAGCGCAGGTTCCTCGTATGTATAATTTTTAGCAACTTTAATAATAGCATTTTTATATTCCATATTCACGATTTCATAGTCTTTAAAGAAGATATCTATACAAAATGCCACTCTACTCTCTTGCTCTCGCAAACTACACAAATTATCGGATAATATAGTTGGTATCATCGGTCGCTTTCTATCCGGCAAATAAATCGTGGAAATTCTCTCAGAAAAAGACGTCCATAAATTGAAATAATCTAATACAAGTGCGACGTTAGAAATATAAATGCTAATCTTATATGTCTTAGGCTCATCACCCATTGTAATTGAGAATGCATCGTCAAAATCCTGACTATTTGGCGGATCAATACTAATAATTTCTTCATAAAGGCGATTTTCGATATTCTTATATTTTTCCATAATCCCAGTAATATAAAATTGGTCGTTTTGGCGTTTCATTGCATTAGATGTTGCTCGAATAAATTCCTGCATCGAAATATTCAAGTTCTTACAATATAATTGGTATTCAAAGAAATTACCCATATTACCAACATCACCAATGGTCTGCTTTAATTGCCCGATAGGGTGTTTGTCATCCCATGAAATAAATGAAAAGATAATAAAAGAATTCTGCTTTGTTTTAACCAATTTTGTTTTTTGCGGCTTTGAACCGACTGGAATCAAAAATTCGGGCAAGCGTTTATCGTCTGGAATACATTTGTAGTATAATTTATCGTTTGCTGTTCTTCCATATGTTTTATTCATTATAAGAATTCCCGCAATTCCACCAGTTGACCGAATTACCGAATGATTTAATGAAAATTCCTTAGTTGCAAAATCATAATTAAAGACATCTTCTGAAAATAATTTAAATTTAAGAGGATTGAAATTATCTTCATCGACCTCTATATTATATTGTTTCATACTGATAGTGTCATAAAATGTCCAGGACGAATAGTTTTTTTCATTAATAATAACTTTTAATTTCATTTATAACCTATATTATTATTAGTGGATATTTTTTATGTTTTTTTGTTTTATCATATACATATTATATATAATGGATTACGCGAAGATAATTGTTTTATATATAGTATTAATACTTATAATATTATTCTTCTTATTTCATAAGAAACATCTATCAAAGATAGTAACTACATGCGATAAATATTGTGTCCCAACTTGCATGAATAAGCTCGGGTCATCAAAGGGCGTTGAGTGTCAAGATAAATGCGCACAAGAATGCGGCAAATTATAAATCCAATTTAGTATTTGATATATCTAATATTATATTCGCCGACGAATCTTGAAGAGGAATTATCGGTTTCTTATGTTTTGCCGGCACCTTTACATTTGATGGCTTTGTTGTCGGCACTTTTGCTCCCTTGGCTAACTCCACGCTATTATGTTTAATATTTTTATTCTGTAAAAATCTTAAAAACAGCTGAGGTGCTATCGCCAAAATATTCATATATGGTTTATATTGTAGATTACAAATCGTAGCATTGCTATCAAATTTAATGCTATAAAACCAATATGCCGGTATATATACTATTTGTCCAGCATTAACATCAATATCCAAGCATTTGATTTTACCAAAATCAGCTTTATAATTAGACTGGACGTGCCACGGATTGATTCTTGACCTAAATTCAAAATTCTCATAATCATTTTCAACGTTTAAATATTTACTACTTTTCGGAGGAGCCAATCGTATTTTCACCGACCCTTCCGTGAGTAATAAATAATTTCTATAAGACACTTTATATTGAAATGGTGTACATGAACCCATTGAACCCATTAAAATATCATAGTTGCAACTTGCCACCATTGATGGTCTTAAAAACGCATCATTATATGTAATGTTTTTATGCAGAGTAGTTTCTTCGATGAAATCTTGATTACATTCACTTATATATTTCTGCTCTGTATCCTTTGCAAGTAATTGGAGTGCTTTATTATATACAAGGCTCGAATACATTTCGGTTTCGTCGTCGTTTTCCTTCACATTTCGCACTTTAATATCAAATGCTCCATAATTATCCAATATATTCATTTTATTGATAGCCTCACCTATTTTGGTGTCGTTATATGCAAATAGTAGTGGCTGCCTCAAATCACAAATTTCTTCTAATTCATTTTTTGACGGCTCATCTATCTCAAATATTTCTAAATCATCACTAGTTTTCAAATGAAAAACGATATGTAAATAGAAAAACAACACCATTAAAAAAATTATTACATTAACTATCAAATTCATACTATTTTGACAACATAATAATTTTTCTTATTTTTTACTTAAACATTTAATTTTTCTGTTCTACTAAATGTAATTCCAACAGAATCATTGGTCTCTTCACTCGATACAATATTCACTGCATCATCTGTTGCCGCCATGCTATCAATTTCGGTCTTCACTTCATCTTTAATGTCTGTATCAACAATAGAAGATTTATCTAGCTTTGAGTATATTTGCTGACGTTCTTTGACTTTCATTAATGTAAGATTTGTTTCCATCGAAAATGTCTGGATTTTCAATAAAAGCTTCTTTAAATCAACAATTTCAGTCTCCATTTTCTCAATTCTGGAAGCATCAAGATTTGAACCGCTCATAGATGCCGATGCATTATTAAAAGTCGGCGCACTATCTTCTAATCTATCGACCCGCTCATTTAATAGAGCAACACTTGATACTAAGGAAGAAGAAACCACATTCGATGTGATTACATTCTCGCCCATTCCTTCAACATCATCACTTGAAGCCAAACCATGCGT
>Ga0307998_1001325_pt1 | contig 13301 bp, 8 predicted proteins | sample Davwhametageno37_FD_203147 | JGI IMG/M metagenome (GOLD analysis project Ga0307998, IMG submission 203147) | Marine microbial communities from Davis Island wharf, Antarctic Ocean - #37 | ecosystem: Environmental > Aquatic > Marine > Unclassified | place: Antarctic Ocean: Davis Island wharf... | reverse complement strand
TGGAAAGTGTATGGTGGGCGTTTAAAACCTTATACGACAAGAAGAAAATCTACGAAGGCGAAAAGGTATTAATGTACTGTACGCTCGATGCCACGCCACTCTCAAAGGCCGAGGTGACGATGGACGCTGGGGCGTATCAAGACGTGACGGACCCGAGTGTATACGTGAAGTTTACACTGACGGACGGACGGACGGTTCTTGCATGGACCACGACTCCTTGGACGCTACCCGCCAACACGGCACTTGCCGTCAATGCAGATGTCGATTACGCCGAAGTAGAAGTAGACGGTGAAACATTGATTTTGGCTAAAGAATTGATAGAAAAGGTACTAACAGACGAAAAGCACAATGTACTGGAACATACAGTAGTCCGTGAGTTTAAGGGTAGTGAGCTAGTAGGCGCAAGCTATACACCACTGTTTGAAGACCGAGGCAAAAATGCTCATAAAATTTGGGCGGCAGACTACGTGACGACAGAATCAGGTACCGGAATCGTGCACCTTGCGCCAACCTACGGTGAAGAGGACTTTGCTCTTGCGAAAGAAAAAGGATTCCCTGCAATTCATGTCATCGACGAAAACGGCGTGTTTACTGAAGGTGACTGGGCTGGTGAAAACGTATGGAAGATCAATAAACAAATCGCAAAAGACCTGAAAGAGCGCGGCATTGTATGGAAAATTGATTATATCTTGCACAGCTATCCACATTGTCACCGCTGTGGCACAAAGCTGATGTACCGTGCTCATCCGAGTTGGTTTATGGACATCGCCGGGCAACGAGAGAAGATGCTCGAACAAAACCAAGATATTACTTGGTTCCCCGGACACTTAAAGGAAGGTCGCTTTGCAAAAACAATAGAAACTGCACCCGACTGGAATATTAGCCGAGATCGTTTCTGGGCGACGGCTATGCCTGTCTGGAAGACGGAAAGCGGCAAAGTAAAAGTTGTCGGAAGTTACGCTGAACTGAAAGAGCTTTCTGGCGTAGAACTCGATGATTATCACCGCCCATGGGTAGATGATGTGACGTTTGAAATTGACGGCGAAGAATACGTACGTACCGACAAGGTGCTCGACAGTTGGTTCGAAGCCGGCAGTATGTCGTTTGCACAGTTCCACTATCCGTTCGAAAACAAAGAAAAGTTTGAAGCAAACTTCCCTGGTGATTTTATCGTTGAATACGTCGGCCAAGTACGCGCATGGTTTTACTACATGCATGCGATGAGCACGGCACTCTTTGGCACGAATTCGTTCAAAAATGTCATTACAACCGGAACACTTGCGGGGAGTGATGGCCGCAAGATGAGCAAGAGCTTGGGCAATTATACTGACCCGAACGAGCTAATGGACAAATTTTCGGCGGATAGCCTGCGCTTTACGTTGCTCGCTAGCCCGGTGCTCAACGGCGAAGACTTTACTCTTAAAGATAAAGATGTTGGCGATGCTGCTCGTAAACTCAGTATGGCCTGGAACATGTACGATTTCTTTACGATGTACGCAGAAGTAGACAAATGGGAATACAATGGCGAGTTGAAAGATCCACTTCAAACTGCTGAAAATCCATTGGACATATGGATAGTCAGCCGCTTACATCAATTGGTTGCAGAAGTAGAAAAAAACATGGACGATTACAATATCCCAAATGCGATGAGTCCGATTTTGCCGTTTCTCGACGATGCTAGTAACTGGTATGTACGCCGAAGCCGCCGACGTTTCTGGAAGTCTGAAGACGATGGTGACAAACAGAAAGCCTACGAGACGCTTCATTACGTATTAGTACGGCTTGCGTATGTGCTAGCGCCGTTTACGCCGTTCTTAGCAGAAGAATTGTATAGCAAGTTGACTGGCGACTCAGAATCGATTCACTTGAAAGATTGGATGCCAGCCGGAGCAGTGAATATGGAAGTGATGAACGAAATGGAAACGGTGCGAGAGTATGTAAACCAAGGGTTGAGCACACGTGCACGAGCGAAGCTAAAGGTTCGTCAGCCACTAGCGAGTGTGAGCGTGCCATCACTCGGTGAGCATATCGATTTTGAATCGATTTTGAAAGACGAACTGAACGTTAAATCGGTCAAAATTGCTGATGAACTAGCAATTGATGAAACCCTCACCCCAGAGCTGAAACGCGAAGGATTGATGCGCGAAGTCGTGCGACATGTGCAATCAGCACGTAAGAATGCTGGGTTGAACGTAGACGACAAGATTGTATTGAGTGTTACATCAGGAGACCAAGATATTTCTCAAGCAATCACAGAGCACGCAGACACTATTGCTGCAGAAACCCTTGCTGTATATGGCAAGACGAGCCAGAACGAAACGACGGCAAAGATAGATGGTGAAGAAATCGTCATTACCCTCGAAAAGCAATCGTAGTTGATTGTAACCTGGCTGCATAAAGCGTAGTATAAAGACACATAACGGAGGTACGATGAAGCAGCGATTACTTATTTTTGTAGCAGCACTGGCGGTGCTAGGCGGAGGACTCGCAGCGGTACCATCGGTGAACGCAGAGTCATCGTTTGTGAGTAACGACGACAATGTCACACTTGCAAAAGATGACGTACATAACGGTGCGTACTTCGCGACGAGTAAAGACATCGTCATCAATGGGACGGTAAATGGTGACGTGTACTGTGCCGGGCAAAGTGTCGAAGTAAACGGCACGGTAAACGGTGACGTTATCTGTGTGGCACAGACCGTAAAAATCAATGGAACTGTCACGCAAGATGTACGGACTGCTGCGCAGTTCGTAACGATTGCCGGAAATGTAGCTGGAACGGTAACAAGCTTTGGCCAAGAAGTTGAAATAGCTAAAGCCTCGGTGATAGGCGGAGACCTAAACGGCGCCGCGCAAAACGTGACAGTAGATGGCACGGTAAAACGTGACCTCGCGATAGGTAGCGACAGCCTTACTATTTCGGGTGTAGTACTAGGTAGTGCGCGAGTAAATACGGCTTCGATGACTCTAAAATCGGAGCCGGCTATCAAGGGAAACCTTGAATACAATGCCTTGAGCGAGCAAGCTATCACAGATGGGGCGGTATCGGGCACTGTGAAATTCAACCAAGACGGTGCATCGTCGAGTGACGGCGAAGCTATGTCGACTATTATCAACCTCTTTCTATTTATTGCAGGGGCAGTGATGGTAACAGCTATTGTTATTGCGCTGGTAGCTCCTCGATTCTTAGAACGTTCTCAAGGATTGGTCCATAAAAAGATCGGTCAGACAATACTCGTAGGCGTGGCGGTGAACTTTGGGCTACCAGTATTTGCACTCGCGCTAGCACTTACTGGTGTAGGTCTGCCTCTCGCATTTGTATTGTTCGCAGCACTCCTGATAGTGAATGTTTTGGCATTTCCATTTGCTGCATACTACCTGTCTCGAGCACTGTTTGGGCAAGTTATTCATAACATCGTATTACTGATGATTGCCGGTATCGCAATGGTAATTATCGCGATGATGATCCCACTCGTGAACGTATTGGTGTACTTTGCCGTACTCACAATAGGTGTCGGTGGCGTAGTGCTGACCCTGACGAATGGATATCGAAAACCACACTATTCACTTGAGCAGTTTGAAACGAAAAGTAATAAAAAGAAATAGTAAGTTAGGAGTTTATCATGAAAGACGATCATAAGAATACACTGAACGACATGAAAGCAAAACGACTGTACCGTTCAAAAAGGGATGTTAAAATAGCAGGCGTATGTGCAGGCATTGCCGAATACTTTAATATTGATCCGACGATTGTTCGCGTCATCTTTGTTGTATTGCTTCTTCCTGGTGGATTGCCAGGGCTTATTCCGTATCTTATTTTGTGGTTGGTTGTACCAAGAGAATCATCGACTGCACGAAAACAAGTGTAGGCAAATTCAATATGCTAATGAGTTTTAGCTAAAAACAGATTAAGTTCGAATGTTCTTTGTAGCAGCAAAGAACCAAAACAGCTTTCTTTTGTACCAACAAAAGAAACAAAAGTTCCTGAACGGCTTCACAACGTGAGGCAGCCGACAGGCTGCTATCGGTTGCTGCGGGACTCCCTCTGGTCGGCCATTTCATATAGTTTCATAATTGATTATGAAATAGCTAATCCTCGCAAACTATTCCGATAGCACCCAGTCATCTGCCGTCAGGTTCCTCCAGATGTCCAGTTTAGGGCTGACGCGCCGTTAAGTCCCGGGTTGTCTATGTACTCGCTGAATCTAAGGTTCTTCGATATACTCTAGTCTTCGTGCAACGCAGACGGGGTTTGGGGTATCTCACACTGCGAAGCGAAGCCACTCCAGAAGTTTTGATTCTTTTGCTTACAAAAGAAGGACCTGGTTCTTGGTCTCAAGAACATGTATCTTAGGTTTTTAATTTAAAAATTGAACTTTTCAGCTCCAAGTCTTTACATACTCGTCAATACTAAACCGCTTCTTAGCACCACTCTCCGCCATATAACGAATCTTGCCATATACCGGCCTATCAAACCACGCGCGGTCGTGAATGCCCGCGATGCTCCACATGATTCCGACGTAGCCATTTGGGTCTCCGCCATCGATAGAATAGTGATCGTTCAAATAAATCGCAATTTCGATAGCTTTTTCGGGGCTTTCTGTCCATTCCAGTATCTTTTTGGCCCAATACATTCGCAGGTAGCCATGAATCTTTCCAGATGATGTCAGTTGTGATTGAGCAGCATTCCATAGAGTATCGTGTGTCTTACCGTGCTCAAATTCGTTTAAAGTGTACACGAAATCTCGGGTGTCATCGCGGTGAGTGTTGAGCGAGTCTTTCGCCCATGATTTTGCACCTTCAAGGTTGTCGTAGTTTTCTTGGTACAGGCAGTAGTTGTCGGCGAGCTCTTTCCGTACTATTATTTCTTCTAAAAACGCGTCGATGCCGTCTTGTTTTGTCGGCATACCTTCGTAGCTAGCAAGTTTTGGGTAGCGAAATAGAAATGGAGGTTCGTCGGAAATCTTTGTACACTCTAGGGTAGCGCGGAGGCTCGATATCTGACCGAAGTGTAAGTACGGGCTTAGCTCGCTCTGGGCATCTGCGGTTGCATCGTTGCGGCCATCTGCATAGCCTCGTACATCATCCAAAAAGCTATGCAGTCTGGTGTGCGCTGCCGTTTCACCACTTTTGAATCGTAGTGTTATACCAGAAGAGGGGAGTTGTTGAATAATTTGTTCGCAATCAGTCCAAGAGAGTGAATCAATTTTCTCTTGTATCCCGTATGGATGTTTTGTGACTTTTTCTGGCTCAACACACCATTGTTCGAGACTTTTATGGACTTTCCGTCGGATGGTGTGCGCTGCGAACTCTTCTTTGTCTGAAAGAACCCACGATGGAATGATGTTGTGGGTGTCGACGACTTTTACGCTGCAACCAACTTCTTGAGCAACCTTCTTTTGCATGTTGCGTGGGCCACGTAAGGCATTGAAGTCAAAATAGAGCGTAGACGGGTTCAACTCTTTCGTTAACAATGCGACTTCTTGGCGCGGATCGCCTGAGCGAAGGATGAAAGAGATATTTAGCTTCGATAAGCCAGCTTGTACCTCTTTTAAACCCTCGATCATGAACTGAAAGTGCTCTGTGCTGCGGTGGCCTGTTTTTTCGAGCAGTACGAAGGCTACTACGAGTGGGAGTTTTTTCTCCAGCGCTTCAGCTTGAGCGGAGAGTAGGGCATAGTTATCTTGCACTCGTTGGTCGCGGCTCATTATGTATAGAACGCATTCTGCATCCTGTGTGTCTTTTTTTGAGAGTTCTAGGATTCGAGAAGAAGTCATAGTTCTATTTTAGATTCAAACGCGTACGATGTCTAATACGAAATCGATTGACAATTAATTGTTCTTATGCTATAAATGATACATAAACCAAGTAAAACAAACATGAAAATATTATACACGCATAAAGTAGCATTTAAAACTCGCGACCCGTTAGCAAACGGGCTTTCCGATGAAATTGCCGCCGAGCAGCGAGAAAAAGAAGCTATACAACTAGAAGAGCAGTTCGATGAAACGCTTGCAGACAAATGGGACGATATACTAAATGATTTGCATAAAGACTCAGAATGGGTAGAATTTTCGAAAGCTGAGTAATACTATAGAAAGTATAGTATAATTAATCATATGGAAATAGTATCAGACGAACACTTCGACAAACTTATTACTCGGGCAATGGACGAGCTGCCACAGGAGTATATCTCGCAGATGAACAACGTAGCAATTGTCATGCAAGACGAGCCGACAACTGAGCAAAATCACAAGCTAGGGGTACGCAGCGGAAGTTTACTGCTTGGACTATTCGAGGGTGTACCGAGAATCATGCAAACAGGCAACGAGATTGCACTACCACCGTCTAAAATTACGCTGTATAAAAAACCACTTCAAATGGTGACGAGAGACGAAAAAAGTCTATTCGAGCAGATAAAACGCACGTTGTGGCACGAAATTGCTCATTATTATGGCTTGAACCACTCGCATATCGACGCACTCGAAAGAGGCTAGTACCGCTTACGTTTTACATTGTATAATATAGTAGTATAATGAAGTCAAACTATTAGTTACCGTTCGTGGAGTTCGGTATAAAACGAGGTATAAAGCATGGCGTTACAACTGCGAGGCTCAAGAGTTAAAGTATCAAAATTAACCGGAGCTATTGTTGCTGTATTCGCGCTGTTTATGCAGCCGCTTGTTGCGCTTGATCTTCCGTCGGCATTTGCTGCTACGGCCGATGTTACAAAACTTGCATTTACGACAACAGCTCAGGCAATCGATACAGATGAAGCTTCAGCTGTGATGACTGTACAAACACAGAACTTTGGCAGCACAAGTGAGGTTCTAGATACTCCATCAACAAAGTTGTTACCACGTTCTTCATCACCAACTGGAGAGTTCTCCCCAGATGGAACGAGTGGCTGGACAAGCACTCCTTCGTACACGATGGCGAGTGGATCTTCAAATAAAAACTTTTACTATAAAGATAGCTCCGCAGGAACATTTAATCTCACAGCAACAGCAACTGACAACGTAGATGTTACTTACCCATGGATAAGTGCAGCGCAAAATGTCACAGTAGCCGCTCCCGTTTTAACACTAGCTCAAAAGATAGCTGCCACAGCAGCGAACGGGACTGTAGAACTTACTCAAGATGAAACCGTTCCGACAGAAATTAATATTACAAAACCACTTACTATTAATGGTAATGGTTACACTCTTAGTCCAAATTTCACAAAGACGAGCAACTCAAATAACGCCACTATTGGAATACTTGGCATAAACAATGTAACGATCAACAATCTTACAATCGAAGGTATTGGCGGGACAACACTTCATGGAATAAACATTTATGAATCAGCCGGTGTAGTTTTGAATGACCTTACTGTACGTAATAATGACCGTAACGGCATCGTCGTAAATGGATCATCAGTATCTGCAACAAATTTGGTTACTTCTGGTAACGGCTGGGGTGGAGTAAACATTGATCAAGGTTCAGGCGTTACTACGCCAGCAGCCTTCGAGTTGAACGGAGCAAGTGATTTGTCTGATATCGCGGCAATCGTGATTGATAATCCATCGAATCCAGACATCTCACTTACCGACACTACTGGTTTATATAGCCAAGTCGCTCCTGGTGTATATCAACAACATCCACCAATTCCTGCGTGTGATGGAACAAGTGCCGGTTTTGATACATTTAGCCTTGGTTCAGTAAACGGGCAGAGCGGTTGGAAATCTACGGGATCATATGACCAGTCTATTGTCGATAATATCTACGGCTACAACACATTTGGTTGTAAATCACTTCGTATCTCCAATGCTGTTACGAGCGGTGGATTTGGTGACCAAACATTCTCATCTTCAGCTGCGAACGAAGCAGGAGAGACTGACGCTACAAATGCTGGCGAATCGGGCGGCACAAGACAAAACTACTTCGAAGCAAGTTTTGATATTGCTTCAACCCAATTAACGCAACAAAATGGGCTCTTTCTCTCAGTATCTCCGGATCGTGGCGATGGCTCCCGGATGAGCTACCTTAGCTTTAGGGATGGAGCAGGTGGTCTTGATGTAACATTCTACGACGTACGAGGAACTGGAACATCAGCAAACTTTGTCCCAACGAGTCTTGGTACAATCTCACGAGATCCACATACGATAAAATTCAGCATAGACTATCTTGATGGTCCTTCAAACGATGTCGTGAAAATCTACGTTGATGGAGTTCGTGTGCACACTGGTACGACTTGGGAAAACTATTATCGCTATGACAGCGAAGCAAGTGCTGAGCCATCAACACGAACTACTGACTCACTACTCTTTCGCGTAAGCGGAGCCGCAGCTCCTGCTACATCAGGAAAAGGTTTCTTGATAGATAACTTCAACCAAGTGACAACATTTGTTGCTCCCGACACCACTGGTTTCAACTTTGTTGGTAGCCCAAAATATGTTCGTGCAAATAACGCTGGTGACGAAACTGCTCGAATTATCGTGTCTGAGCAAGCAAATGCTGCACGATTTTATGTCGACGGCAGCTTAACGCCAATTTCCGGAACGTTTGTAGGTCCTGCATCTGCTACAACGGAACGATGGAAGCTCAATACACCACTAGCCCCAGGTGAGCACACTATTACTGCTGAAGTGCGCATCGGTGTGAATTGGTACGATGTGAACGGTACAGGTACGGCTTACTCTATCGATGCACCAACAGCAGAATACGTAGTACCTGGTACAAATCAATTCTTCCGCCCGAATGACAGAGTTGTTCGAGTAAAAGTTGATGATGAATTCAATCAGTTCAAGGAAATGAAAGTCGTTATCAACAGTGTCACTACAACTGTAGCAAGAGCTGATTGCACAGACACTGGTGCATTTGTACTATGTGACGTGAGTGGCTTAAACCTTCCAGAGGGAACGTATACGGCAACGACAACGACATATACAAAAGCGAATAACCGTTACGACAATTTAGTTAGCAACCAATTTACCATCGACAATACCGCTCCGGTTGTGACGAATCTTGCAGTAGACAATCAATTGGGTGGAGTAGTCGGAAATCCGATCATTGCCTCAGCGAATGCATCAGATACGAATGGAGTTGAAAGCGTCAACTTTTACGTAACTGCACCGCGTATTTCTGACGGTGCATGTACTGGGAACGGTACAAAACTAGCAGAACAACGAGTCTTCTCAACAGATGGAGATGGAAAATACCGAGCAACACTAAATGTTCCTGGCCTCAATGACGACTACTGTGTGACTGCAGTAGCGCGTGATCAAGCGAAAAACAACAGTGTCGGTCAACACGTAAAAGTTGCCATTGATACGACAGCGCCTGCGCTGACATTAATCTCACCGGCTGATGGAAGTCGACACAAGGGTGGTCTAGCTGTTGTTGTGCAGGCAACTGATGCGCATGTGATTGATAGAGTTCGCGTACAACTAAGGGACGGAGGTACTCAATCAAGTATTGTTCGTCTAAATTTAAATATCACAACCGGAAACTATGAGGGCATTATCGATACAACAGAAGTGCCAGGTGGAAGTTATAACCTTCGCCTAGACACACGGGATAAGTATGGTAATGCTGGCGCTGGAGTATTTGCTACGGTAGTCGTAGATAACGAAGGTCCAGATGTGTCATTTGTGGACCCTACTGTTGGAGCTGTTGTTCGTGGAACAATCAATGTTAACGTAATAGCAAGCGACGATAGTGGCTTAGGCGCATATTGTTTGAAGGTTGACGCTGGATCATGTGTTTCAGGTGGATATGCATTCCAGCCTGCAAATGGTGCAATGCCAACAGTGAGCGTTGATACAGATATGTTTTCAGAGGGTGCGCACACATTGATCGCACGTGTCACGGACAGACTTGGGAACGCGACGGAAGAAGAACGAACAACTATTGTCGACAGAACTAGTCCTACGATTAGTCTCAATCGACCTACTAACGGTTCAACAATCAGCGGCAATAATGTAAGAGTTCGCGCTACTATCAATGATAGTAACTTTGGTAGCTGCAAAACTGTCGTATATAAAGCCGGAACTACCGATGAAGTATTCTCAAAAACTTGTGACCAAACTGACAGCTTTAATACCGAAACAGTTGCAAGACTCAATACGACTAACGGCAATTTCCCAGACGCTAGTTACGATATTGTATTAACAGCTACCGACAAAGCGGGGAACACATCGAGTAAGACAAATACGGTAATTGTCGATAATACCGCACCTACAATAACGTTAAATACCATACTCGCTCGAAACTCAAACGGTACATACACGCTTACAGGTGCGACCGATGACCCTACCTCGAACGTAGATATTAGTCTAGACGGAACATTTGTCGGTACTGTAACACCAAATGGTGATGGGACGTTTAGCTTTACGACTTCGACTATACCTGCTGATGGGCAACACACATTCAGTGCTTCGAGCACAGATGCTCAAGGTAACACAGCAGCTGTCCCAACAACTGTAGCATTTACTGCGGTAACGCCAGCTGAAGGTGGCAATGGCACAGATGATACTGGATCAGGCACAGAGGGCGCACCGACTATACAAACAGTTTCCACTCCAGGTCCAATCTCTGCATTGAGCTTAGCTGGTAACAACGCACAGTTTTTTGGAACTACAGCAGGTGGTTCAGTACTTGGTGCAAATACATCTGGTACTGACTCAGAAACTGCAGACGACGACGGCGAAGTGCTTGGTACAAACGCACCATCTGCATCTGAATTCAATAAAGTTCCAGCAGTTGCACAAAGCCCACAAGGTTGGAAGCTATTTGGCATCGCATGGTACTGGATCCTTCTACTTCTTGCAGCAATCGCTGCTGCATATTGGTACTTCGTAGCACGACGACGAAATGCAGAAGACGCAAACCTTTAAATAAAAACATCATAATAGTGAGTCGGCCGTTCCTTGGAGCGGTCGATTTTAATTGGTTATGGTATACTATCACCATAGAAACGCTAGGAAAAAAATGAAAAAAGCGGCCAATACAAAAAGAACAAAAAAACAGCACATGAGCGTCAAGCATCATGCACACCGTATCGTGAAAGATACGTTTGTTCCTCATGGTAAAAACAAGTACCAGCCGCATGCGACTCGTCGCCACGGGCTTGTCGTGCTGGCATTGCTAATAGGGTTACTAAATATCGGGTATAATTTCTCGCAGACCGGCAGAGTATTGGGGGTCAAAACAGACGTAAACACCAATGAGTTGCTGGCTTCGACAAACAGTCAGCGAGCCACGCATGGCGCTACGTCGCTAGCTATCGATACAAAACTCAACAAGGCCGCTCAGCTAAAAGCTGATGATATGTTTGCGCAACAATACTGGGCACATAACGCGCCAAACGGCACTACGCCGTGGAAATGGTTTGCTACGTCGAAATATTCGTACCAAAATGCTGGGGAGAACCTAGCAAAAGGGTTCACGACGTCGGGCGGGGTCGTGACTGCATGGATGAACTCACAAGAGCACAGAGATAATTTGCTGAACACGTCGTATAAAGACGTAGGATTTGCGGTAAAAAACGGCGAGCTAAACGGCGAAAAGACAACACTGGTTGTCGCAATGTACGGTAATCCTGTGTCCGCTACCGTAGCTGTTACCCCAGTACCGAAGACTGTACTGGCTTCGACAGATCAATCGTTTGGCGTTGTTTCGCGAATTGGCGTAGGTATACAATCGATGACGCCTGCGATGCTGGGATCGATCGTGCTGCTGCTTGGCGGTGCCTTCGTGGCATTTACCGCACACCGCTACCGAAAGCTTCTTCCAAGACACGTGCAAACAACCTGGCACAAACACCACGGCATGTACAAGGCTATCAGCATGACATCATTCGTATTTGTACTGCTTGCACTGTATGGTGGCGGGCAAATCTAGTATAATAACCCTATGAAGATTACAAAAGCAATTATTCCAGTAGCAGGGTGGGGAACGCGAATGTTGCCTATTACAAAAGCAATCGAAAAATGCATGTTACCCATTGGCACACGGCCAGTTATCGACTATATTGTGCAGGATGTTATAAAAGCTGGCATCACTGACATTTACTTTGTCGTGGGCGAACAAAGCACGCAGGTGCAAAACTATTATCGGTCAAATATTCAGCTGAAAGATTACCTTGTACGTAAGGGGAAAGAGGATAAACTTCCTCTTATCGCGCCACTCGAGAATGTTAGCATCCATTTTATTACCCAGCCGAGCAATGATCAGTATGGTACGAGCGTGCCAGTAGGGCTTGCGAACCACTACATCGACGAAGGGGAGTCGGCACTAGTGGTGATGGGTGATCAGTTCTTTTTGCGTGACGATGGTGGATCGAATGCTGCTGATTTAGTGGCTCTTGCTCAAGAGCGCGGCGTCACTGCCGGACTACTGGGTGTACCGGTACCAGATGAAGATGTGTCGAAATACGGTATTATCGAAAAAGACGACAACAACAATGCATTTGTACGCATAGTCGAAAAACCAAGCCGTGAAGATGCACCGAGCAACCTCAACAACGCTAGCTACTATTTGTTTGATAAAGAAATATTCACATTTGCAGAGACGCTTCCTGTTAACCAAGCACGAGGTGAGTATGAAGTGACCGATGCGATTAATGCCTATGTTGCTAAGGGTAAAACGATAGTCGTGGGCGAAGCAAAAGGGCAGTATCTAGATGCTGGAAATGTTGATGGTTGGTTGCATGCGAATAATGTTGTAGCAGGTAGTAATAGCTGATTCTATAGCTAGACAATAGGCCGAATTATATAATTAATTATATAAGTTTGTGAACGTACTTCTTGACTCTAAAGAGTACATTGCTCAATGTTCTTTATAGCAGCAAAGAACCAAAACAGCTTTCTTTTGTACCAACAAAAGAAACAAAAGTTCCTGAACGGCTTCACAACGTGAGGCAGCCGACAGGCTGCTATCGGTTGCTGCGGGACTCCTCATCTAAAGATTCGTCGGGGTATCATGTAGACTTCTAATTATTTATGATACCCGAGTCCTCGCAAGTGATTCCGATAGCACCCAGTCATCTGCCGTCAGGTTCCTCCAGATGTCCAGATTAGGGCTTACGCGCCGTTAAGTCCCGGGTTGTCTATGTACTCGCTGAATCTAAGGTTCTTCGATATACTCTAGTCTTCGTGCAACGCAGACGGGGTTTGGGGTATCTCACACTGCGAAGCGAAGCTACTCCAGAAGTTTTGATTCTTTTGCTTACAAAAGAAGGACCTGGTTCTTGGTCTCAAGAACATGATATATATAACCTTTTAAACTAACGTACCATCCTCCAGCATTGAATATCTAAT
>Ga0307998_1001320_pt1 | contig 13333 bp, 12 predicted proteins | sample Davwhametageno37_FD_203147 | JGI IMG/M metagenome (GOLD analysis project Ga0307998, IMG submission 203147) | Marine microbial communities from Davis Island wharf, Antarctic Ocean - #37 | ecosystem: Environmental > Aquatic > Marine > Unclassified | place: Antarctic Ocean: Davis Island wharf... | reverse complement strand
AAAAGCAACTAGCGGTGGAGCTATAGATTTTAGAGGAAATCCGGGTATAATAAATAGAAAAACTACCTCTGGAGGAAGCATTTCTAAGAATCAGTAAACAACCAAAAACTGAACTCTTCCAGTTCTAAAAAACGTGAAGAGTTCCTAAAAACACAACTATGAAATCCTTTTTAGAACCTTTTAAAGATTCTTTAATCTTCAAAATTTTATTGGCAATTGTGATGTTCTTGTTTACATGGATTTCTAATGAGTAGTCAGATAGAACATCAGAATTACACAGGACTTTAAAAAGTAAAGACCATCTTATTTTTGAAAGAGTCTTTAACAGATGTGAGCTTGAAAAATTGAAATCTATGATTGCTGAAAGATTTTAGTTTTATCAAAATAATGTTGAAATCCAGCAGATTTCAGGAGCCAGTTCGCAGAAAAATATTTAACTGTATTTCCTCATAAAAAGAAGGGGCTTTGCATGGCGCCATATAAAAGGAAAAACATACGTTTCAAAGGAAAAGCGAAGATGTAAAAAATTATTAGAAAGCTAACTTCTAATATTGTTACTAATACTTGGTTTTATTAGTTTACTTGGTAAGACGCTGTTTTGCAAAAAACAGCGCTTACTTTTTATTTCGTCCTTTTAAAAAAAACTAAATTTTAAAATTCGGGATTTTTCTTTTTAAAATTAGGTAAACAATTATTCTATCGCTTTTTTATAATCCGTTAGTAGCTTTTGTATTTTTAGATTGTTACTCACTATCGGATACAATTCGTTTAGAATGGGGTGATAATCGTAATCTATTTCCATTGCTTTTATCAAATGTGAAAAAGCATATTTTTCTTTATTCAATATAAAGAATAAGCCGACTAACCTATATTCTACTTCGGCAAAACCTTTGTGTATTTTTTGCGCATCTAAGACTACTTTTAAAGCCTCGTTAAATTCTCCTAAAAATGATAAAACATCGGCTAAACCCATGTAAATTTCTGGAGAAGTATCACCTAATCTTAAACAACTATTATAACCCGTAACTACTTCTTCAAAAAAACTTAATCTTAAATTTATTTCTGCATATCGCCTCCAATACAAGGCATTATCGTCATCAATTTTTAAAGCTTTTGCCAAGTAATATGCAGCTTTTTGATAATTTTCTTGCTCATAATATATGTTGGCTAACAAAATCCATGCTTTGTCCATTAAAGGATCTTCATGGACCGCTTTTTTATAAAAAGAAACAGCTTCATCTAAATTTCTAAGTTTCTCGTAGCACTCCCCTATTCTCATATATACAAAGGCCGTAGGATCATCTAATTCTAGCGTAATTAAATAGTTATCTATCGCATCTTTAAAGTTGCCTAATTGTTCTAAAGTTTTTGCTTTTTCTAAATAACCACCTAAGAAAAATTCATCAACTAAAACAGCATAATCAAAAGCGATTAAAGCTTCTTTATAATTTTCTAAAACAAAATATTGTCTTCCCAATTGATGCCATGCAACCTCACAATATGGATTTATATCAATGTATGAAAGTAAATATTTTACCGCTTCTTCGTGTTGCTTTTGCATATCGAAACAATATACAATATTGTAGAGCGCAGAATAGTCTTCATAATCAGCTTCAATACAATTTGAAAAGCTTATTCGAGCGTTTTTAAAATCGTCTAGATACAAATATTCCATTCCCATTAGAGACCAGACATCTATTTTATCATTTGTAAAAGACAGTGCTTTTTGCAGATTTAAGATTGCTTCTTTATGAAAACCTTTTTTAGAATTTATAGTTGCTTTTTGAATAAAAACTTCGTCATTTTCTGGAGCTACTAGCTCAATTCTTTTTAATAACTTAGACGCTTTAACAATATCATTTTCAATTAGGTACAGTTCCACCATCAGCAGTTTTAAATCAATTGATTCAGGATGTTGTTCTAACCCTAATTTTATTGCTTTTTTTGCTAAAGATGTTTTACCCGTATCTAAATAATGGACTATAATTTCTTCAAACTCAACCAAGTCAAAAAAGTAGACATTGTTGGTTTTGAGCATGGATTCAAATTTTAATAGAGACATAACTATGAGATTTGAATTATTAAAATAAAGATACTACAACTCTTTTATTTCAGTTAGAATTGCTCTTTTTGTTGTGAACAATTTAATTAACAAAACTGCTTGTTTTATTTAGCATCGAATAATTTTGTGCATACGTAAATTTACATTAATTTTGATTCTCAATAATCAACTACCTAAATTGGTAGCACTCTTATGAGCAAAAAAACTTTACTTAACTCAAAAGATATTGAAATTATCCTTCATCGATTAGCTTGCGAGTTAATTGAAAACCACAATGATTTTACCAATACTGTATTGATCGGTTTGCAGCCCAGAGGTTCTTATTTAGCCAATAGGTTAGCGGATTTATTAAAAACAGACTACAATATTAAAAACTTAGAGTTAGGTCTTTTAGATATTACGTTTTATAGAGACGATTTCAGAAGAAAAGACACGCCTTTAGCTGCAGAAATTACAGACATAAATTTTCTTATTGAAGACAAGAAAGTGGTTATTATTGATGACGTCTTATTCTCTGGAAGAAGTATTAGAGCAGCTTTAACGGCTATTCAATCTTATGGAAGACCAGAAAATATTGAATTATTAGTGCTAATAGACAGACGTTTTAGTAGACATTTACCAATTCAACCAAATTACAGAGGCAGACAAGTAGATGCTATTAATGAAGAAAGAGTTTTAGTAACTTGGAAAGAAACTCATAAAAAAGATGCTGTTTTTATAGCACTTAAATAATGCTATCAAAAAGATATTAAAAGTGAAAATGAATAAAAACGAACAAATATCTAACTTAAAAACTTTGGTGTGTCAGAATTAAGCGTAGAACATTTATTAGGAATTAAGTACTTAAAACCTAATGATATTGATGTTATTTTTAAAACTGCAGATCATTTTAAAGAGGTCATCAACAGACCCATTAAAAAAGTACCTTCTTTAAGAGATATTACCGTTGCCAATTTATTTTTTGAAAATAGTACTAGAACAAAACTAAGTTTTGAACTTGCAGAAAAACGACTTTCTGCAGATATAATTAATTTTTCTGCAGGCCAATCCTCAGTAACAAAAGGCGAAACTTTAATAGACACTGTGAACAATATTTTAGCTATGAAAGTAGATATTGTTGTCATGCGTCACGGAAACGTTGGTGCGGGAGTTTTTCTTTCTAAACATGTAAATGCAAAAATTATAAATGCTGGTGACGGGACTCATGAGCACCCTACACAAGCATTATTAGATTCTTATTCGATAAGAGAAAAACTAGGAACTGTAAAGGGAAAAAAAATAGTAATTGTGGGTGATATTTTACACTCCAGAGTTGCTTTATCTAACATTTACGCACTGCAATTACAGGGTGCAGAAGTGAAGGTTTGTGGCCCTACAACTTTAATACCTAAATACATATCTAGCCTAGGTGTTACTGTAGAAACAAATCTAAAAAAGGCTTTAGAATGGTGTGATGTTGCCAATGTTTTACGCGTACAACACGAAAGAATGGATATTAAATATTTTCCTTCCACACGAGAATACACGCAACTTTTTGGAATAAACCAGGGTATCTTAGACAACCTTGGTAAAAAAATTGTGATCATGCATCCAGGACCCATAAATAGAGGGGTAGAAATCACAAGTGATGTTGCAGACTCCAATGATTCTATTATTTTGAATCAAGTAGAAAACGGAGTTGCTGTAAGAATGGCAGTTATTTATTTATTGGCGCAACAAATAAAAAGATAATATGAAAATAGAAAAGAAAGATACCTACACACTTATTTCTTCGGAAGAAAGCTCGTTGAAAGTATTTCAAAATTCACTTTTTGAAAAAATAAATGATTTTGAAACCGCACATTTAGTACTTCAAATTTCTGATGAAATTCAAATGAATAATAAAGAATTTTCTCTATTTTTGAATCTAGCAAAACAAAAACAACAAAATAAAACTTCTTTTGTAATTATAAATTCGTATATTCAAACTGATGATTTTCCTGATTATCTAAATGTTGTACCTACATTACGTGAAGCAGAAGATATTTTAGAAATGGAAATAATCGAAAGAGATTTAGGGTTTTAAAAACACAACAAATGGTAAAAAAATTACTTTTTATTTTATTTTTATCGGTTTCTGTTATAAGTTTTTCGCAAGAAAAAAGTATAAATAATTTATCTACTGCTCCCAATCCTTTCACCAATGTTACTGAAATTACTTTTAAATCCTCATTAGATTCCTCCGTAATTTTAACCGTACGCAATGTATTAGGGAAAACTGTTTTCACAAAAACATACAGCATTAAATCAGGTGAAAATAACATCAGTTTTTACAAAAATGACATCGCTGCTGGTATGTATATTTACAGCATCCAAAATAATAAGAATATAATTTCAAAACGTTTTGTTATTCAATGATACGACTTACTATCCTAGGTTGTCATTCTGCAACACCACGCGTAAATGCCTTTCCAACCTCACAATATTTAGAAATAAATAACAATCACTTTTTAGTAGATTGTGGCGAAGGCACGCAGCGTCAAATGCGAAAATATAAAGTTGGTTTTTCTAAGATAAATCATATTTTTATATCTCATTTACACGGAGACCATTTTTATGGTTTGGTCGGTTTATTATCTACTTATGGCATTTTAAGTAGAGAAAAAGACATGCATATTTTTGGTCCGAAAGGCATCAAAAATGCGACTTTACAAATGTTGAAGATTTCTGAATCGCATGCAAAGTTTAAGATGGTTTTCCATGAATTATCTTCGAAAGAAAGTGAACTTATTTATGAAGATGACAGAGTTTCTGTTCGCACAATTCCTTTAACACATAGAGTATACACAAATGGCTATTTGTTTACAGAGAAAGAGAAAGCCAGAAAACTGAACATGCTAAATATTAGCGGATACCCAGAAATTGACAAAGCTGACTTTTTAAATATAAAAGCAGGTAGAGCTGTTACCTTGTCTTCCGGTGAAGTAATTCCAAATACAGAATTAACAATAGATCCTATAAAACCCGCAAGCTTTGCTTTCTGCAGTGATACAAGCTACAAACCAAATATTGTTCCTATTATAAAAAATGTAGATTTATTATATCACGAAGCTACTTTTTTAGACGATAGACAAGATTTAGCCAAAAAAACAAAACATTCTACTTCTATTGAAGCTGCACAAATTGCCAAAGATGCCAATGCCGGTCAATTGGTCATTGGACATTATTCAGGAAGATACCCAGATACTTCTTTATTTCAAAAAGAGGCAGAAACTGTTTTTGAAAATGTTTCTTTAGCAGAACCAGGAGCCGTATTTACGGTGGAATAAGCTGCAAAAAAACAGCAATTTCAGCTTCTAAGTTTCCGCTCCATACATCGTATAAAAAGCCTAAAAACAAAAGAAACAGCGCTTAAACTGCACTTTTTTAAACTCTTTTAAATAGCTTTTTGAATTAAAAAACAACGATATGTAAATTCCTGTTTTTACCAAAAAACGGCAAAATTAATTATTCTTAATATTGTGCTCGAATTGGGTAAACCTCACAGCTTCTAGTTACAAGTTTCTTCGAAGGTCGAAAACCACTTAAAATGACACTATGAATTCAACCTCAACTGAATAAAAACTTACCGTCAGTTAGCATTTTTTAGTTTATAGAAAAAAGTATCGAGGTCACATAAATCTTCCAAAGCAACAACAAACCTAATACTGATTTGTCGCTAACAAAACCAGCGTGCATGCGACCTCACTTTCAATCTTATTTTCTTGCAATAATTTTACGAACTCACTATTTTCTGTCCCTGGATTAAAAATGACTCTTCTCGGCATTAAACTAAGTATATACCTGTAATATTCCTCTTGCCTTTTCGGATTTAGATACAAGGTAACTGTATCTATGTTTTCATAAGGAAGCTGTTCAGTGTCGATAGAAACAGCATCCACAATTCCCTTTCTTAAACCAATAGCAACAACTGCTATATTATTTGCTTTTAATTTTTTTATTGCCCTGTTAGAATATCTATCTTCATTTAAAGAAGCTCCTAGAACTAAAGTTGTTTTTATCATATGTCTAAATTTAAACTGTATTGTTTGCAATCTTTCCACCTACTTTCCATCTCTAATTAGAGCACTCAGACTTCTTATATCATACTCTTAACAATCAAGCTTACAACCTAGTGTAAAGGTAAATTATTGAAGCAAGCACTCAAAAAAGAGAAGCCAACTGTTTAATCGTATATCATATCGGGAAGCTAAGATTTTTGAGTATCATTAAGAAAATGAAACAGCACTCCACAAATTTTGTTTTTTTTCGCCGTTCATTTTCTCTAAAACCAAATGTAAAATTTTAAAAAACTAAAGAAAGAAGATGCTACAAAATGCAGCTACTTTATTTATTATTGTTTGAAATATAATACTTAAGAAAAGGTTTATCCCCTTCTTCCCATTCGATTGCTTCTCATTTCTACCATTTTTTTACGAACGGTAATGGTGTAGTTCTTTTTTGTAATTTCTTTACCTTTATCTGGAGCCTCTATAATAGCCTTTTTTTTGTTGATCACAATTTCTGTGCATAACAACGTGGTATTTTCTATGCTGACCTCTAAAATTAAACCCGGTAAACCCCAATATTCAGCCGGTCCTTGCGCCACAGGAATTTGAGGTGCATACCAAGCTTCTACAATAATTAAGTTTTCTTCTGGTGATTTTTTATCAGCTTCCTCATCTGTGCTCTTTCTTAAATCGCTCCAAGAAAAGTTATACCAATTTAGTTCTGCTGCAGGCACAAAAGCTTTTGCTTTGTAACAAGTGTAATCTCCTATCTTTTTAGTTTCTGTTCCCATAGACCATTCTATGCGATACAGATCATCTTTCACTAGGAACCGTTTTCCATAAAATTCTTGACTCTGCACCAATGTAGTTTCTTTTACATTTTTGTAATGATCTCCTCTTGAAAAATAACCACCCCAAGAATCTGTTGCACCAGAAATAGCGTCAATTTTTTCTTCTTCTAAAAAGGTAGATTCGGTATTGTTAAAGGTCAAAAAATATGTTTTTTCCAACCTGTTTTTTAACCGTGCCGCAATCTGTTTTTTTCTAGCTTCACTAAAGTTAGCGCCATAGCTACCAAGATCCATTTTAGACTTAGAAATGTACGTTGCCTTACCACTGAAGTTTTGAGCATTTGTATTAAATGCGAGTAATGCAATGGCAATAAATAATAAAAAATTAGATGTAGTTGATTTCATCGCTTTGAGAATTTATTTGATTTTTTGATGAGTAAATGTAATAAAATTATAAACAAATATTTTTTGAATCTTTATAAATTAACAAAACCTTAGGTTGAGATTGTGTGTGTGTTATTTTGATTATTAGCGCGATACTTTATCTTTTTTTAAGAATAAAAACAGTGAATTACTATGTCATTCAGCCAGTAACAGGAATGAAGAACCTTGAAAATAAAGTTTTATAAGAAGGGATGTTTTTCGTCTCGTTCCTTATTCTGAGTGCTATTTAATACGCTGTTTTTTTAGCTAGATACATCTCAAAATAAACCAACAAAAAAAGATGCTACAAAACATAGCACCTTTTTCAATAACATCGGAGAACAAATAACTTGTTTGTTACCAGCGTATAATGACAGAACCCCAAGTAAACCCGCTACCAAAAGCAGCCAAAACAACTAAGTCGTTGTCTTTAATTTTGCCCAGTTCCCAAGCTTCGGTTAATGCGATAATTACAGAAGCCGCTGTAGTGTTCCCGTATTTCATAATATTATTATGCACTTTGTCATCAGCCAGTTGAAACTTCTTCTGTATAAACTGTGCAATACGTAAATTCGCTTGATGTGGAATTAACATATCAATATCTTCCTTTTCTAAGTTGTTCGCTTGCAAGCCTTCTACAATTGCTTCCGAAAAACGCGAAATTGCATGTTTAAATACAAACTGCCCATTCATATAAGGAAAATAAGAAATATCCTCCGGATCATTTGCTTCTAAAATTTCTGGCACCCAACGCTGTGTTGATGGTCCTTCTAAAGCCAATTCTTTTGCATGTTTTCCTTCTGAATGTAAGTGAGAGGACAAGATTCCTTTCCCTGCTTCTTCACTTCTAGAAAGTACAGCTGCTCCTGCTCCATCGCCAAAAATAACAGAAACATTTCTTCCTCTTGTAGATTTTTCTAATCCGCCAGAATGATTTTCTGCACCAATCACCAAAATGTTTTTGTACATCCCGGTTTTGATAAATTGATCTGCAACAGACATCGAATAAATAAAACCAGAACATTGATTCCGAACATCTAAAGCACCAATTGTTGGCATGTCTAGCATGTCTTGTATTTGCACACCACCTCCTGGGAAATACATATCTGGACTCAAAGTAGCAAACACAATAAAATCAATATCATCTTTTGTTAAACCTGCTCTTTCTATTGCAATTCTAGCTGCTTTTGCACCCATAACTGCAGTTGTATCTCCAGTTTCAGGAGCTATCCAGCGTCTTTCTTTAATTCCGGTTCTTTCCTGAATCCATTCGTCTGAGGTCTCCATGAATTCCTTTAAATCGTCATTGGTAACAACATTCTCTGGAACATAATATCCAAGTCCGGTTATTTTAGAATTGTACATAACGTATCTTATTTATTTTATTATTATATATAGCAACAAAATTAGTGAATTTTATTTTCATTATTAGACTGTCTAAAAAGTTATAATTCTGTCATCTTGTCACAATAACCGCTTTGGTATTTTTTTTGAATAGTAGAAATTGAAATTATAAACAATAACTGTTTGTCAGTTCGCGTGTCACGCTTTTTTTGATATTCGATATTGAAAAGGCTTTAAGTCTTTTGAAATCGTTTTCAAAAAAGGAAAGCACAAGAAGTGTCAACTTAAAAACAAAAGATAAATAAAATGGCAAAAGGTAACATTAATGTATCGGTAGAAAATATTTTTCCACTGATTAAAAAGTTCTTATACTCTGATCACGAAATCTTTTTACGTGAATTGATTTCTAACGGAACAGATGCAACATCTAAATTAAAACACCTGATTGCAGTTGGTGAAGCAAAAACTGAATTAGGAGATGCTAAAATTGAAGTAAGCATCGATAAAGATGCTAAAACAATTACTGTTAAAGATCAAGGCTTGGGAATGACTGCTGTTGAAGTTGAAAAATACATCAACCAAATTGCATTTTCTGGAGCTGAAGAGTTTTTAGACAAATATAAAGACAATGAAGCAGGAATTATTGGTCACTTTGGATTGGGCTTTTATTCTGCTTTTATGGTAGCTGCAAAGGTAGAGTTAATTACAAAGTCTTTTAAGGATGAGCCTGCTGCACACTGGACTTGTGACGGTTCTCCAGAATTTACATTGGTAGAAAGTGACAAAAAAGACAGAGGAACAGAAATCATTTTACATATTGGTGAAGATTCTTTAGACTTCTTAGAAGAAAGTAAAATTGGTGGTTTATTAGATAAATACAATCGTTTTAACCAAGTGCAAATTAAATTTGGAACAAAAGAAATTAACGATCCAGAATTTACACCAGCAACTACAAAAGACGCAGAAGGAAAAGAGACTACAGAGGCGCACAAACAAATTACGGTTGATAACATCATTAACAACACCGCGCCTGCTTGGACAAAAATGCCTGCAGAGTTAAAGGAAGAGGATTATGATAATTTCTACAGAGAATTGTATCCAGCACAATTTGAAGAGTCTTTATTTCACATTCATTTAAATGTTGATTATCCTTTTAACTTAACAGGAATTTTATTCTTCCCTAAGTTAAGTCCGTCAATGGACATGCAAAAGGACAAGATTCAATTGTACCAAAATCAAGTTTTTGTAACTGATAATGTGGAAGGAATTGTTCCAGACTTTTTACAAATGTTAAAAGGTGTCATCGATTCTCCAGACATTCCGTTGAATGTTTCTCGTTCTGGCTTACAAGCAGACGGAGCCGTAAAGAAAATTTCTGGTTATATCACTAAAAAAGTAGGTGACAAATTAGTTACTTTATTCAAAAAAGACAGAGCAGACTTTGAGACAAAGTGGAACGACATCAAAGTAATTATTGAATACGGAATGTTGTCTGAGGATAAGTTTTTTGACAAAGCGAAGAAATTTGCATTGTATCCAACAGTGGGAGGTTCTTATTTCACATTTGATGAGTTACTTGAAAAAACGAAAGCCAACCAAACCGATAAAGAAGGAAATCACGTTGTTTTATATGCTGCTAACAAAGATGCACAACACAGTTTCATTGAAGCTGCAACTGCAAAAGGATATGAAGTATTAATTTTAGACTCTCCTATTATTTCGCATTTAATGCAGAAATTAGAAGGTTCGGCCGAAAAAGTGAAATTTACAAGAGTTGATGCAGATCATATTGATAATTTAATAAAGAAAGACGACAATGTAGTTTCTAAATTATCTGATGAAGAAACAGCTACTTTAAAGCCAATTATTGAAGGTGCAGTAAACTCAAAAACGTACACAGTTCAATTAGAAGCAATGGATTCTGATGCTTCTCCTTTTATCATTACGGTTCCAGAATTTATGCGTAGAATGAAAGAAATGCAAGCTTCTGGTGGAGGCGGTGGAATGATGGGAATGGGTAATTTCCCTGACATGTACAACTTGGTTGTGAATACCAACAGTCCTCTAATTTCTGATATTTTAAACAATAAAGACGAAGCAAAACAAAAAAACTTGATTACTCAAGGTTTTGATTTGGCTAAATTATCTCAAAACCTATTGCATGGTGAAGAGTTAACTAACTTTGTGAAACGTTCTTACGAGCTAATTAATTAAACAACTTTGTTATTCCTGCATTGTCAGGAATCTACAATACCAAAACCTCTCTGTAAAAACAGAGAGGTTTTTTGTTTTAAATGGTCAAAAAAAAAGAGCTTAAAAAAAATCACCTCTAAAAAGTTCAAAAACAGGAGTTGCATAAAACTTCTAAAAACCATATTTCATAATTCTATAAAAAGCCTACATTTGCAAACATGCGAATAGATATTATTTCAGTAGCTCCAGACTTATTAGAAAGTCCATTTAATCATTCGATTATTAAACGTGCAAAAGAAAAAGGTTTGGCAGAAATCATAATTCACGATTTACGCACCTATGGTTTGGGCAATTACAAACAAATAGACGACACACAATTTGGTGGTGGTGCAGGAATGGTAATGATGATTGAACCCATTGCAAATTGTATCAGAAAGTTACAAGCAGAAAGGGTGTATGATGAAATTATTTATATGACTCCAGATGCTAAAACACTCAATCAATCTGTTGCAAACACACTTTCTTTAAAAGAAAATATTCTCATTTTAACGGGGCATTATAAGGGAGTAGATCATCGAATTAGAGAATTATTTATAACCAAAGAAATTTCTATTGGCGATTATGTATTAACGGGAGGCGAGTTGGCTGCAGCTGTTCTTGTAGATGCCGTTGTGCGTTTAATTCCTGGGGTTATTGGTGATGAACAGTCTGCACTTACAGATTCTTTTCAAGACAATTTATTGTCACCACCCGTATATACAAGACCTTCAGATTATGAAGGAACCAAGGTTCCGAACGTGTTATTGTCTGGGAATTTTCCTAAAATTGATGATTGGCGAAGTGAAAAAGCATATGAAAGAACACAACATATAAGACCAGACCTTCTGAATGAAACTTCATAGCTGTTTATAAGTACAAACTGCCAAATATTAAATTTTGAATATCGTAAGCACTCTTATAAAAAATAACAAAGCCATTACCTGGGTTATAGGATTTCAATTGTTCAGATTGATTTTATTACCGTTTATGGGATTAATGCCACAAGATGCGTATTACTATTTATACGGACAGAATTTATCGCTTTCGTATTTTGATCATCCCGGAATGATTGGGTATATTTTACGCTTTTTTACGGACATTTTTGGAACTTCAATTTTTGTTGTAAAATTTGCCGACTTTTTCGTTACTTCTCTTACCATACTGAGTTTTTACAAATTAGCTAGCTATTTTCTATCAAAAGAAAAATTACAACGCGCTTTTGTCTTGTTGACTTCCACCATATTTATTTCGATTTTATCTTTTAACTCAACACCAGATGTGCCTTTATTGTTGTTTTGGACGCTGAGTTTAATTTGCCTCTACAAGGCTGTTTTTGAAGAGAAAAAAAGGTTTTTTATTTTAGGAGGAATTGCAATGGGTCTTGCCTTTAACAGCAAATACACTGCTATTTTATTACAGTTTGGTTTGCTCGCTTTTCTACTATTTTCTCAAAACTACAGAAAACTACTAAAATCACCTTGGTTGTGGTTTTCTATAATTATTTCTGTCGCAGTGACATTTCCAGTTTGGTATTGGAATTATAAAAATGAATTCGCTTCGTTTATTTTTCAATCATCCCAAAGAACTAGTTCTATCTCAGAATTTAAAATTTCTCCAAAAAATTTCTTTGGTGCTATTGGCCATCAAATGTTCTTATTAATCCCTGTTTTATTTTTGGTTTTCATCACTTTTACTTATAAATACATAAAAAGAGTCGCATTCAAGTTTAAACTTCCGAGCTCTAAAACCTTATTTTTATTAGCCTTTTTTGTTCCTACTTTTGTCGGTTTCTTTCTCCTTACACCCATTTATTGGGTCAAATTAAATTGGATGATGCCTTCTTACATCACAGGAATTATAATAGCTGGAATGTTTATTAGTAAGAAATTATTAAAAATTCAAATTATAATATCCCTTATTTTTCATTTACTCGCCACAATACAGATTGTCTTTTATGTGACACCAATTAAAAGTGATGATACTTGGGTTGGTTGGGAAGAATTGGCTATTAAAACGGAGCAATTGCAGAAAGCGTATACAGATACTTTTGTTTTTTCTAATGATAATTATAAAACATCTGCCTGTTTAAATTTTTTCATGGACGATAAGGTGTATGCACAAAATATTATCGGTTTGCCTGCATTGCATTTTGATTATTTAGGAGATAATTTAGCACTCTTAAAAGGAAAAAATGCGATTTTTATAAACTCTGACAAACGTTTTAAGAACACCAACAAATTAAATGAAATAGATCCTTTATTAAGTGCTCACTTTAAAACTGTGACTGAATTAGCACCAATTGTGACTAAAATAAATGGCAAAGCATCTAGGAAATTTTGGGTTTTCTATTGTACTGACTATCAACCTAAAAAATAGTTAGATTTTAATTTTGTTAACTAAAAAAAAGTACTATTTTTGCAATCGCTAAATTAACCTCTGACGAATAAATCGTG
>Ga0307998_1001317_pt1 | contig 13338 bp, 6 predicted proteins | sample Davwhametageno37_FD_203147 | JGI IMG/M metagenome (GOLD analysis project Ga0307998, IMG submission 203147) | Marine microbial communities from Davis Island wharf, Antarctic Ocean - #37 | ecosystem: Environmental > Aquatic > Marine > Unclassified | place: Antarctic Ocean: Davis Island wharf... | reverse complement strand
CACAGGCTAAGACTATACGCTAGAGGAGAACAAAGTGTTCAAAAATATAAAGATGAATTATCAATAAATGGTGATTTGTCTTATCTTAATTTAGACTGGAAGCCTGTTGCAGTTATATCTAAATTTGTAGATATAGTTGTTAACGGAATGTCTAACAAGTCATACGACATTACTACATTTGCTCAAGATCCTTTTTCTGTAAAGAGTAGAACAGATTATGCTGCTGCTATTGAACAAGACATGAATACAAAACCAATGCTTGAAAACATTAAGCAAGAGTTGGGTATGGACATGGCTCGCACAGGAAATCTAGAAGATTTACCAGAAAGTAAAGAGGAGTTGGATATTCATATGCAAATGACTTATAAACAAAATGTTGAAATAGCTGAAGAAGAAGTTATTAACAATGTTTTGTCATTTAATAAGTATGATCAGACTAAAGCAAGAATAGCTTATGACTTAGCAGTATTAGGTATTGGAGCTAGTAAAACAAGATTTGATCAATCAGAGGGTATTAGAATTGAGTATGTAGATCCAGCTCGTATTGTTTATTCATACACTGAAGATCCAAACTTTGAAGACATATATTATGTTGGTGAAGTAAAAGCTGTAAGTCTTGCAGAACTTAAAAAGCAGTTTCCAAATATACCAGACGAAGAATTACAGAGAATACAAAACATGCCAGGTAACTCTCAGTATGTTACCGGATGGGCTAATTATGATTATAACACCGTGCAGGTAATGTATTTTGAATACAAAACCTACATTGATCAAGTATGGAAGATAAAGAAAACAGATCAAGGCTTAGAAAAAACATTAGAAAAAACAGATACATTTAATCCTCCAGAAAACGATCAATTTGAAAGAGTATCTAGATCTATAGAGGTTTTATATACTGGTGCTAAAGTTTTAGGAAACAATTACATGTTGGAATGGAAGATGGCTGAAAACATGACTAGGCCAACTGCAGATACAACTAAGGTAGAAATGAATTATTGTATATCGGCTCCTAGAATGTATAAGGGACGTATAGAATCTTTGGTAAGTAAAATTACCGGCTTTGCTGATATGATTCAACTAACGCATCTTAAACTGCAACAGGTAATGTCTAGAATAGTACCAGACGGTGTATTCTTAGATATGGATGGATTAGCGGAAGTTGATTTAGGTAATGGAACTAATTACAATCCAGCTGAAGCATTAAATATGTACTTTCAAACTGGTTCGATTGTAGGTAGATCACTTACGCAAGACGGTGAATTAAATAGAGGTAAAATACCTATTCAAGAATTATCATCATCATCAGGTCAAGCTAAAATACAAAGTTTAATTGGCACATATCAATATTATTTACAAATGATACGTGATGTAACTGGATTGAACGAAGCAAGAGACGGTAGTGCTCCAGACAAAGATGCATTGCTAGGATTACAAAAAATGGCAGTTAACGCTTCTAATACAGCTACAAAGCATTTGTTAGAATCATTATTATACATAACTGTTAGAGTTTGCGAAAATGTAAGTTTAAAGGTAGCTGATTTAATTCAAAATCCTTTAACAGAAAATTCTTTAATTAATTCAATAAGTACTTTCAATGTTGAAACATTAGAAGAGTTGATGAATTTACAATTACATGACTTTGGAATTTACATACAATTAGAACCTGAAGAACAAGAAAAAGCTTTGCTAGAGCAAAATATTCAAATGGCTTTACAAACAGGAGCTATTCAATTGTCAGACGCTATAGATATTCGAGAGATTAAAAATACTAAATTAGCTAATCAATTTATAAAGCTAAGACAAACTCAAAAAATTAAAAGAGAGCAAGAGCAAACGCAACAGAATATCCAAGCACAAGCTCAAGCAAATGCTGAGTCTGCGGAAAAAGCAGCTATGGCTGAAGTACAAAAACAACAAGCATTAACTCAAGAAAAGGTAAGCATAGAGCAAGCTAAGTCGCAGTTTGAAATACAAAGAATGCAAACAGAAGCTCAAATAAAAAGAGAGTTAATGGCTGAAGAGTTTAATTACAACATACAATTAGCTCAGGCTCAGATGGGTGCAACTAAAGCAAAAGAGCAAGAGATAGAAGATCGAAAAGATAAAAGAATAAAAATGCAAGGTACGCAACAATCTGAATTAATAAATCAAAGACAAACAGACGGTTTGCCTAAAGATTTTGAATCATCAGGTAATGATGTTTTAGGCGGATTTGGATTAGATCAATTTGGCCCTAGCTAGAATTACAAACAATTATTTAATTATATTATATTATGTCAGAAATTAATACAAATGAACCTGTAAAACAGGAAGGTGACTTTAGCCTTAAAGGCAAATCTAAGAAACCTAAGCAGCTATCAAAGCAAAGTAATGAAATAACTAAGGTTAGTATTAAAGAACCTTTAATAGACTTACAGCCAGATGTAACCAAAGTGGTTATACCAAAAGAAGAATTAAAACCACAAGACGATGCCATTCAAAAGCAAAGCACAGAGGAAAGCGTGTTACACACAGAACAACCCCAATTGGGATTGCAAGAAGTGGGACAAGGAGACAAGGGGGCCGTTGAAGATGGTGATGAGAAATTCCCGCTGCAGGAAATAACACAAGAAGTTGCTCAAGTAAAACAAGAAGCTCAGGAAGCTGTTAGAGATGAAAAAATATTAGGTAAACCATTACCGGAAAACATTGAGAAACTGGTTTCTTTTATGGAAGACACCGGCGGTAGTGTTGAAGATTACGTTAGATTAAATGCAGACTATAGTAATATTGATGACAACGCTTTATTAAAAGAGTATTATAAAAAAACAAAAACTTATTTAGACGATTCAGACGTTGATCTTATTTTAGAAGATTTTGAATGGGATGAAGATTTAGATGAGGATAGAGATATACGCAAAAAGAAAATTGCGTTTAAAGAAGAAGTTGCAAAAGCTAAAAGCTTTTTAGAGGAAACTAAGAGTAAATACTACGACGAAATCAAGTTGAGACCCGGCGTAACTCAAGACCAACAAAAAGCCACAGACTTTTTCAACCGTTACAACGAAGATCAAGAAACAGCTACTAGACAGCACGAGGATTTTAAATCTCAAACTGATGACTATTTCAATAACGAATTCAAAGGTTTTGAATTTGATGTTAGTGGAAAAAAGTTTAGGTATGGAGTACAAGACCCTGGTAAAATCGCAGAAGACCAATCTAACATTAACAACTTTGTAGGAAAGTTTCTTAACAAAGAAGGTAAAGTAACAGATGCTAAAGGTTATCACAAAGCTTTGTTTATGGCTTCTAACTCAGACACTATTATTAATCACTTTTACGAGCAGGGTAAATCAGACGCTACCAAAGATATCATAGGTAAGTCTAAAAACCCAAGCTCACGGCCTAGACAGGCACAAGAAGGTGAATTTATTAATGGCTTGAAAGTTAGATCTATAAGCGGTCAAGATTCTTCAAAATTAAAAATAAAAACAAAAAAATTTAACTAAAAACAATTATTATGAGTTTAAGTCCTCAATTCGGTAGTTTAGTCCCTTCGCAAGCGCAAGAGATTTTAAATAGTAACTACCTACAATTTAACGGTGGCGCTGCTGCAGGTGATACAAATAGTTTCGCTCAACAGTATTTACCAGAAATTTATGAACAAGAAGTAGAACGTTATGGAAACAGAACGATATCTGGATTCTTAAGAATGGTTGGCGCTGAAATGCCAATGACTAGTGATCAAGTAATTTGGTCTGAACAAAACAGATTGCACATTTCATATCAAGGTGTTGCTGTTGCAGCAGGAGCCGCAGGAGTTAGTACTATTACATTATTTGCACCGGGCGCAGTTGGATTACAAAATGTTATTTCAATTAACGATACTATTGTATTTTTAAATCCTGCTACAGGAGGTGAAACAAAAGCAATTGTAACTGATTCTGGAGCTTATGCTGGATCTGCATTGTTAGCTGGAGTAATTGTTGTAACTAGTTTAGACGGTGTTGCAATCCCTACAGTCGCTGCAGGAATTGGATGTAAAGTATTTGTATACGGTTCTCAATATCAAAAAGGACAAAGTATGGCTGGCGCTTTTGCTGCTGGTGGAGCAAATCAAGGTCGTATATCTGTTGAGCCTCAATTGACTCAATTTTCTAACTCTCCTATTATATTAAGAAGCCAATACGTAGTAAATGGTTCTGATATGGCACAAATTGGATGGGTAGAAGTTGCAACTGAAGATGGAACGTCTGGATACTTATGGTATTTAAAAGCTGAATCTGAAACAAGATTACGTTTTGAAGATTACCTAGAAATGAGTATGGTAGAAGCTGAATACAATCAAATACCGGCTGTACCAACAACTTCTCCAGGATCTGAAGGTTTGTTTGCTGCTATTCAATCTCGTGGAAATGTAGAAGTAGGATTTACTGCTGCTGCTGGACTTGATGAATTTGATGCTATCTTAAAGAATTTAGATACTCAAGGAGCTATTGAAGAGAACATGTTATTTTTACAAAGACAAACATCTTTGGATTTTGACGATATGTTAGCTTCTATTTCTGGTGGATTCGCTGGAGGTACTGCTTTTGGATTATTTGAAAACTCAGAAGAAATGGCTTTAAATTTAGGTTTCTCAGGATTCAGAAGAGGTTCTTACGACTTCTATAAGACTGATTGGAAATACTTAAACGATGCGTCAACTCGTGGAGGAATCAATGGTATCAATTCTATTGAAGGAGTATTAGTACCTGCTGGAACTTCTACAGTTTATGATCAAGTATTAGGAACTAACATCAGAAGACCTTTCTTACATGTAAGATATAGAGCTTCTCAATCAGATGATAGAAGAATGAAATCTTGGTTAACTGGTTCTGCTGGTGGTGCTGCAACGTCTACTTTAGATGCTATGGAAGTAAACTTCCTATCTGAAAGATGTTTGATCACTCAAGCTGCTAACAACTTTGTATTATTCAAAGGAATCTAAGGATTCAAAATTAATGTAATGTTACCCTCGTTAAAACAACGGGGGTAATTATTACTCATAGTGACGATAGCCCCTTACTATTATTATATACTAGCTATTGTCACACTTTTAAATTATTTAATTATATTATATTATGGCTGCAAAAAAAGCACCAGCAAAGAAAGTTGAGGTTGCTCCTCAGCAAGAAGTAACTAAAGTTACTGTAAAACCAACAAAACCAAGTTGGGAAATAAAAGATAGAGTATATTACTTAAAAGGAAATAAAACACCTTTAACTTTGACATTGCCCGGTAGACATACAAGAAAACATGCTTTATTGTATTTTGATAAAAATACTGGCAAACAAAGGGAAATAAGATATGCTACAAACCAAGACTCACCATTAGTAGATGAACAAAAAGGTGAATGTACCATGGGACATATTAGATTTTTAGATGGATCTTTAAAAGTTCCAAAGGAACAACAAAATCTTCAAATGTTATTAAGTTTATATCACCCATTGATAGGCAAACTATATGAAGAGTTTAGCGCTGTTGAACAAGCTGAAGATGATTTAGATGTATTATTTTTACAAAACGATGCAGTGAATGCAGCTCGTGACATAGACATTGATCAAGCTGAAGCTATAATGAGAGTTGAAGTTGGATCTGAGGTTAGTAACATGAGTTCTAAAGAACTTAAAAGAGATTTGTTATTATTCGCTCGAAGAAATCCTGCTTTGTTCATAGAACTTGCAAATGATGAAAATGTTCATCTTAGAAATGTAGCTATTAGAGCTCAAGAAGCTGGGATAATAGCTTTGTCACAAGATCAAAGAACATTCACATGGGGATCAAATGGAAGAAAACTAATGACAGTACCTTTCGATGAAAATCCTTATTCTGCTATGGCTGCTTATTTTAAGACCGACGAAGGTGTTGAAGTATTTAGATCTGTAGAGAAAAACTTAGATTAACATGTAATAATTACTATAACCGGCTACGCTATGTGGTCGGTTATATTATAATAAAAAAACAAAATAATGGCTATAAACGTAGATTTAGTTTATAAAACTGTGTTGCTAATACTTAACCAGCAACAAAGAGGGTATATAACTCCAGACGAATTTAACAAAGTTGGTAATCAAGTTCAACAAGGTATATTCGAAAAGTATGCGAGTGACTTAAATCAACAGCTTCGTATCCCAGAAAACGATAGCGAATATGCCAATAGAGTAAAAAATCTAGAAGAAAAATTAGATATTTTTAAAAGAATAGATCCAGCAGTTTATGCTGCTCCTTATTTTAACTTACCATCAAACTCCTCAGTAGCAACTTCAACACAAACTTTTACAGCACCAAATCCAGCGGTAACAACTTTTACTATAACTAACTGGACAGTAGCTCAATCGCAAGGTGCTATAATTAAAATATTTTTAAATGGAAATGAGCAAACAGCTGCTCAAGCAACAATTTCTACAACTACAAACATTGTAACTTTTGCCGTGGCACCGCCTACAGCAAGCACTGTATTAGTTCAATTGTATCCATCAACTTTTTATAGACTTGGTACAGTTATACATAAAGATTCTAAACTAGTGCAAATGGTAGAACGAAACGAATTTTACTTAATCCAAAGATCTCCATTAACTGCAGCTACAATATCACAACCAATATTTTTATACGAAGAAGAACGCATACAAGTGTTTCCTCCTGCTATAGTTTCTGATATTAAAATAAGCTATATTAAAAAGCCTGATCAAATTAAATGGGGATTTACTACCGGAGGATTAGGGCAATATATATATAATCCACTTACATCTATAAATTTTGAAGTACATCCTTCAGAGCAAGTGGATGTTATAACAGGTATACTTTTATATTCCGGTGTTATAATACAAGACCCTACAATTATACAAGTAGCTTCGCAACAAATACAACAAGAAGACATAAACGAAAAATCATAATAAAACATGGGATTAATAACTGAAAGCAATCAGCAATATTACGCAGGTTCTCAAAAGTATCTATCGATAGCTGGAGCTGGTCAAGCATTTACAACTACGTTTGATACTAGCTTAGTATTTGGAAGTAGTGATCCTTTACAAACAAACTACGCTTTAAATAATTTTAAGCTTTATACCGCATTACCTGGAGTATTAACGTACACCGAATATATTTTACCATATACAGTAGTAGGCAATGTTATAACTATAACAGGTGCATTAGATGTAAATACAAGTATTGTAGTACAATTAAAATCTTTAGATGGTGGACAATACGGCAATAGAGATGCTTTTGGTCAAGCTGTTGAAGATAACTATGATAGTTATTCTTATATAAAACTTGAAGAAATTATAAATAACTTTTTAGTAGCTTATGTAGGTACTGGTAAATTAATACCTGCTTGCAAAAGAACTGATATTATATTTCATGCTAAAAGAGGATTACAAGAATTTAGTTATGATACTTTAAATAGTATAAAGTCTCAAGAATTAAACATTCCGCCTAGTTTAAGTGTTATTATACCGCAAGATTATGTTAATTATGTCAAAATGTCATGGATAGATAACCTGGGTGTTAAAAGACCTATATATCCTGCAAATAATTTAACTATAAACCCATTTTCAACACCACTTCAAGACAACTTAGGAACACCAACTCAAGATAATTTTGGTGAAAACTTAGAAGGTACTTCAATAACAGAAGCAAGGTGGGCTAAAGCTAACGATAATTTAATAAACGGTAGAGATCTAATAGATAATTCTGCATTTGCTTTTGATGCTTATGGAAGATTTGATGGTGTGGAAAAAAGTCTTGGTCAACAATACGGATTAGATCCGCAGTATGCAAACATAAATGGTTGGTTTGGTATAAATCACAGAGAAGGAAAGTTTTCTTTTTCAAATGATTTAGTTGGTAAGTTAATAGTTTTAGAGTATATTTCTGATGGACTAGCTTATGATTTAGATACTAAGGTTCCTAAAATGGCAGAAGAGGCTCTGTATGCTCATATAAGCCATGCTGTTCTAGCTTCCAGAATTAATCAACCCGAATATATAGTTAGAAGATTAAAACAAGAGAGAAGCGCTAAATTAAGAAATGCTAAAATAAGATTATCTAATATTAAGCTTGATGAAATTGTTCAAACAATGAGAGGTAAATCTAAATGGATTAAACACTAGAATTAAATGGCTGAAACTAAAAATACTTTTCTTAAAGGGAAAATGAATAAAGATCTTGACTCTCGTATTGTGCCTAATGGTGAATATAGAGAAGCTAGAAATTTATCTATAAGTAGATCAGAAGGTTCTAGAGTAGGTGAATTTGAAAATGTTTTAGGTAATACTTCTATATCTAGTTTAACGGGTACACCTGTTAACGCTTCTGCTGAAACAGAAATAATAGGTAAGTTTATAGACGAGAATAATAGTACTGGTTATTTTTTTGCTACAGATTTTAACAGCGCAAACCCTGCAGCAAGAGCAACTGCCGCAAATAATTGCTTTATTGTTAAGGTAAACTTAAATGTAGATGTAATTACTGCTCCTGTAATATTAGTACAAGGATTCTTTTTAAACTTTAATATAAGTTTTCCAATAACAGGCGTAAATTTAATTGAAGAATTATTATTTTTTACTGATAACTTAAATCAACCACGAAAAATAAATGTAACAAGAGCATTGGTTGCTAATTATTATAGCGACGAAACTAATATATCAGTAGCTAAATACGCTCCCTATGAACCTATACTGGTCATGGAAAGAGTAAATACAAAAATTAATATGCCTGGAACTCCAACAACTTCTGCTACTATAGTTGTTGATAATTCTGATTTTGATAAAATAAAAGTAGGTGATATACTTACTAAAAAAAATAAAGTTAACGCAACTCCCATACCAGGATTAGTTACTGTTATAGGTATACCAGGAGCAGCAAATACTTTGACTTTGTCAAATGTTATTACGATAGAAGACAATACAGAAGTGGACTTTTCAAGGCCTACCATGACTAATAAGCAAAACTTTGAAATGTCTAATCATTCTTCAGGCCGTGTTATAATAGCAGGGGGAGGAACTCCAAATCCTATAACAGCTACTTATACAATTAGGAATGGGACTGGTGTTGATAGTGACAATTCAAATCCTTTTATATATAACGGTAAAAATGGTATACCTAGAATAGGTGATCTAGTTAGCGGTGACGGCATAAGCGCGGATACTAGAGTAGCTACTGTTAATGTAGTTAATCAATATAATAATCCATCTTCTTTAATTACTCCAGATAACTTTAGAACATTTCAAGAAATTACTGTTACTTTAAACAAGACAACAACAATGTCAGCTAATGATGCTATATCAATAAGTGACAACCCTGACTATGACGCGGCTTGGAATGGTGATGAAAAGATTTTAGAAGACAAGTTTGTAAGATTTAGTTATAGATTTAAATTTGATGATAATGAGTATTCGTTAATAGCTCCTTTTAGCCAACCTATGTTTATACCTAAACAGTACGGTGAATTTGGAGGAAATGCTTTTTCTGATCAAGAAGACATGGATAATGCTTACACATCTACTATAGTAAATTGGATGGAAAATAATATAAACAATATATTATTAAAAATCCCAATGATTAAATCCACGCCTCAACGCGTAATAAATACTTTGCATGTATCTAAAGTTGATATATTATATAAAGAGTCTGATGCATTAGCTGTTAAAGTATTAGAAACTATAGATTTACAATCATTAGTTACTTTAGGAACAAATTTTACGTCAATTTCTTTTAAAGATGCAATTCATAGCAGCGCTACTGAAAACCCTGCAGGGTCAGGTGATTATGATATTAATGCTATTAATGACCACTTTTTAGACTACGATTATAGTTCTATAAAGCCATATAAAACTTTACCGAATAATCAAATAACAAGAGTATCTGACAAAGTGCCTATAAAAGCGCTAGGTCAAGAAGTTATAGGTAATCGTGTAGTATATGGAAATTACGTAGACAGACATACGAGTCCTGCATCGATAAATTATAGCGCTTATGCAACTAACAAGTCAACAGACTTTGATAATTATACACAATTTCCAAAGCATCAATTAAAGCAAGATAGAACATATCAAGTTGGTTTTGTTTTAGTAGATTTTTACGGAAGACAATCAGATGTTATACTATCCTCGCGTGATGGGACTACTCAATTAGGTTCCACAGTTTTTAATCCATATAACGACTTAACAACACAACAGCAAAATCCAATATTAAATTGGTTAGGAAATGCTTTAAATGTTACTTTATACACTGCTATAACACCATTGTTACCTGGTATTGATGGTTCTCCTGGTATATACAATGAGATTACTAATCCTTTAGGATGGTATTCTTATAGAATAGTTGTTAAACAAAAAGATCAAGAATATTACAATGTTTACTTACCAGGTTTTATAAATGGCTATCCTGTTACTCAAGATTTAGAAAGAAATATTAGCTTTTTTTCAACACTACAAGGAGATAATGTAAACAAAGTACCTAGAGATTTAAACGAGGTTGGTCCTAATGACAGAGAATTTACTACAAGTGAAAATTTAATAATAAGAGTAAACAATCCTATAATAAATAATAATTTGCTGGAAAATCTCAAGCCTGGAGATCGTTATATTAAAAAAGTACCATGGAATGCTCAATATTACCCAGGTAATTTACAGCAAGAAATATTACAAATAGGTACAGTTAGAGATTTAGAAATACAAGCAATACCTTTTAAAGCAGGTGCTGCAGCGGGAGAATATGGATCTATTCTTACGGAAAAACGATATCTTTATGAACCCGGCCCGGCAGTTTCTAGTGTAGAAGAAGTAACTGAACCTACAGGAGCAATTCCTTGGGGTACAAATGGCCCAGACAGCCCTTTTTATAATGCTGATTCAAATCCTTTTGTTTTTAGAGGTGATCAATCTCAAAATAAAAACAACCCAATAGGAGGTCGTGTAACTAGCGCTTCTACAATTCGTATTCCTAGTCCTCTTACAACTTGGCTATCAATGCTACCTTTTTTATCCGTAGCTGAAACTAAACCCGTTGAGTCATTATTAGATATTTTTTGGGAAACATCTTTATCGGGAAATCTTGTAAGCCTTAATTCGTTAGTTGATACTCAAAGCGATGGTATTACAGGATCAAACTTTGAAGCAGCTAATTTTCCAGAAAGTATATTAGCAGGCGAGCAAGTAGGTTTTGGATTTAACTTTTTAAATGGAGCAGGTCAATTTATACCAGCTTCTCAAATAACTTTAAATTCTTTTACAATAAAAGACGGAGAAGATCCTCCAAATACTTTAGGAGCAATTTTTACATTAACTAAGAATGCGCAGCAAACCGCTTTTGAAATAAAAGCAACCGCTGGAGATTTCTTCTATAGTGACGCTATTGCAGCAGCACCTTTAACAGGTGTTTATACTATAACAGCTAATGTAACCTTTAACGGAGAAGCTCCGATTGATATTGCTCTAGCTCCATTGACATTAACAAATGTAGCACCAACAATAGACTCTATTGCTAATCCTTTTACTCCTACTCCTACAGCAGCTGTAGGGGATTTAATAACATTAACTGGTAAAAACGGTAGTGCAGATGCATCGGTTAATACAACACAACTTAATTGGTCAATTGTTTCTGTAGACCCTTTTGCAGATGCAAATAGGTTTGAAATTACTTCAGGAACAAATGTATTGAAAAAAATTGCTACCTTAACAGATGCTACTTTTTATAGCGTAAAAGTTAAAGCTACTGATGTTAGTGGTAACGGATTAGATAGTCCGACTAGCTTTGTAAACTTTCAAATTGGATCAGCAGCGGGTAATCGTGTTAATGCAGCTTTATGCCAAGGATGGAAAGGTGGAAGTCTTACGGTTTGTAACGAAAGCTTAGGGGTTATTTTTGGAATTAATTCATCGCCTACAGCAATTCCCACGTCTTCAGTTACTGTTTTTAATTCTGGGTCAACCGGTGCTAGTGTTGTATATCCTGCAAATAACGCTGCTAATAGTTACAACGTTTTAGCAAGAAATCCTAGCACACCGGCATCAGAATTTGGAGGGTCTGCAGTAACTCATACTACAGGCGCTTTAACCCAAGGAACGTTGTATATATCTCCAATACTAACGAACAGTGGTGGTACTCAAACAGATGACGACACTATTACTTTTACTATTCAAGTAAATACTGGTTCTGGGTTTGTACAAGCTACTGACTCTAATGGCGCTGAGATTAGAAATATAACATTACAAGTAGGCAATAATTCTGTCGCAGTGAGTCTTAAAACCTTTTCCACTCCTGGGCAATATAGAGTTCTAACAACCCCTATTACAGGCGGAATGTGTACCTTAGGTCAAAATGGAACATCTTTTAAAGTTAATTTTGGAGATGCAAACTTTAATAGTTGTGCAGGCGCACCAGCGTAGGTAATAATTAAAAAAAACAAGTAATTAATATAATATGTCAATAACACTAGAAGTAGCGTATTTTAACTCATTTTATTTGAAGAGAATAGCTGACATACCAGTACCGCTTGGGCCAACTAATGTAGTAAGCTTGCCTGATACAGCTCTTGATCCATATCCTTGGGTAGCACCATCAACTTCTACAATAGAAGAAGATTGGTATGTTGAGGAATCAAGAATAAGAGGTGGTTTTAATAATACATCTACAGACTTAGGCGTGAAAGCATACATAGTTGAAGATAACGATGCGCAGCAAAGAAGATCTAACTCTTTAATATACTCAGGTATATTTAATTCTAGAACAGGTATAAATCAATCTAATCAATTTAGCATTGCTGAAGAGATAACTAGAAGTGTTGATCCGACAGGTGGTAGTATACAAAAGCTTTATGCTGAGGATACTAACTTAATTATATTTCAAGAAGATAAAGTAAATAGAGCTTTAATAGATAAAGACGCTATATACTCAGCTGAAGGAGGTGCTATTACGACAACAGCTAATTTAGTTATTGGTCAAATAATAGCTTACGCTGGTGAATATGGAATATCTACAAATCCAGAATCTTTCGCTGTTTACGGTTACCAAAAATACTTTGTAGATAGAAACAGAAACTGTGTGCTTAGATTATCTAGGGATGGTATTTCAGAAATATCTAGTTATGGCATGATTGATTTCTTTAGAGATAAATTAGCGCTTATTGGTTCTACTGGTAGTATAATAGGTTCTTATGATATATATAATAAAAATTATGTATTATCTTTACAATACGAAGGAATAACTTTGCCAGATACATTAAGCTTTGAAGAAGCTACAAACGGATGGGTAAGTTTTTATGATTATAAACCAAGCACAGGATTTAGTTCGCAAGGTAAATACTTTACAACCAAT
>Ga0307998_1001315_pt1 | contig 13343 bp, 11 predicted proteins | sample Davwhametageno37_FD_203147 | JGI IMG/M metagenome (GOLD analysis project Ga0307998, IMG submission 203147) | Marine microbial communities from Davis Island wharf, Antarctic Ocean - #37 | ecosystem: Environmental > Aquatic > Marine > Unclassified | place: Antarctic Ocean: Davis Island wharf... | reverse complement strand
AAGGATTGGAACGATCAAATTTTTAGAACTGAATTAGAAAAAAATAAAGCCATTATTGAAAAAATAATTGACTGCCATAAACAAGGACAACCAATTTTAGTTTTTACCTCAAGTGTAAATAAGTCAGAAATTTATTCAAAATTATTAAATGATGAAAAAATAAAACATGTAGTTTTAAATGCAAAAAATCATGAAAATGAAGCTGAAATCATAGCAAATGCTGGGAAGATGAACTCAGTTATAATTACTACTAGTATTTCTGGAAGAGGAGTGGACATTCAGCTAGGTGGGAAAAAAGGAAGTCGACCTGATGAAGAACTTTTCGTTAATAAGAGTGAGATAAAATTATTAGGTGGATTATATGTGATTGGTACCGAAAGAATGGAATCTAGAAGAGTTGATAACCAAGCAAGAGGAAGGGCTGGACGTCAAGGGGATGAAGGAAGTTCAATTTTTTATGTCAGCTTAGAAGATGATTTAATGAGAATTTTTGGCTCAGAATCTATGAATAATATCCTACAGAAGCTTGGCTTAAAAAATGGAGAAAGTATTGACCACCCTTGGATTAATAAAGCCCTAGAAAGAGCACAACAAAAAGTTGAGGCAAGAAACTTTGATATAAGAAAGAATTTACTTAAATTTGATGATGTTTTAAACGATCAAAGACATGTGATATTTTCTCAAAGAAACAACGTAATGAATAGTGAAAAAGTTTTTGATTATTCAGACGAATTCTTATTAGAAATTACAGGTCATTTGATCAATTTAAAAACACAAAAGTTATCAAAAATAAAAAATAATGAATTTAATAATCAATTAAAAACTTTACTTGGAAAAAGTGTCAATGATAATGAGTTTGAAAGTTTAACTCATCTAAAAGATCAAGATTTCAAAGAAAAAATTAATTATAAATTTTTAGAATCAAGAAATGAAAGAATTAAAATACTTGATGAGGAAAAAGCAAAAGAAATTGAAAAAAGAATTTTTCTTCAATGCATTGACTTAAATTGGAAGTCACACATTCAATACCTTGAGCAGCTAAGACAAGTCATAGGACTTAGATCTTATGGTCAGAGAGATCCACTAGTTGAATATAAAAAGGAAGCTTTTCATCTTTTTGAAAATTTATTAAATAAACTAAAAATTGATTTTGTAACAATCTTGATTAATTTAAAGATTGTTCAAGAATCAACTCAAGAAAAAGCAGTCCCTAAACCAGTTACAATTGACCCAAAATATATAGGAAAAAAAATGAGTCGAAACGAACCATGTTTGTGTGGCTCTGGTAAAAAATATAAAAAATGCTGTGGTGCTTTATAAAAAAAATATTAAGTAGCCCATTAAAGCCAACGTAATAAAAGAAATTCCTAAATTTACCTTTGATTTAAGAAAGCTTTCAATAAATGTATTAATCTTATTTTTTTTCATACTAAGTGAGCTCAAATCATCTAATTGGCTGACAAATCCTTTTGATCGTCCAATAGTTAGAAATTTATTTTTTCTGTGGTTTAAAACCTCATCTCCACTCATGTTAAAAAATTCATTTAAGTTGCTTTCAATAGATTTTCTTACATTGTCTAAAATTAAATCTCTATCTCTGTGGGCTCCACCAACTGGCTCTGGAATAATTTCATCAATCACTTTTAATTCTAAAAGATCTTTTGAAGACAGTTTCATTGCTTTTGCTGCATCAAGTGTTCTTTTTGGATCTCTCCACAAAATAGTTGCACATCCTTCAGGAGATATTACTGAATAGATAGCATTTTCTAACATTATAACTTTATTTGATGAGGCCAATGCTATCGCTCCACCAGAGCCACCCTCTCCAATAACAATTGCAAATGTTGGTACACTTAAAGACATGCAACATTCTATTGATTTTGCAATTGCTTCAGCTTGACCTCGCTCCTCAGCCCCAACACCCGGGTATGCGCCTGGAGTATCTATAAAACAAATTATTGGAATATTAAATTTATTTGCAAGTTTCATTAATCTAATAGTTTTTCTATAACCCTCTGGTCTCATCATTCCAAAATTTCTTTCAATCCTAGCTTCAAGGTTGTCACCTTTCTCTTGACCAATAACCAAAACTGATTTTTCATTAAACTTTGCAAATCCAGCCAAAACAGATTTATCCTCTCCATAGAATCTATCTCCAGATAGCGGAATAAAATCCTCAAATAGATTATCTATAAAAAATTTTGCTTTAGGCCTATCTTCATGTCTTGCAACTAAAGTTGTTTGCCATGGATCAAGATTAGAATAAATTTCTTGTAATTTTTTATCTATCTCACTTTGAGAATCAGAAATTTTTTTTGTATCCACTTCTGAAAGTCCATCTTGATTATATGGATCTTTTAGTTTTTCTATTTCAACTTCTAAAGTTTTAATATCAGTTTCAAAATTTAAATAATTTTTCATATGAATAATTTTAATTATTAATTAATTGACAAAAAAGGCAATAAAATGTTTTAAATAATTAATATTTGACTTAATCTTATTAAGAAGTAATCTTCTCAAATATCGGGAGAGACTAAATATATTAGCGCCGAAGGAGCAACCACCCCGGAAACTCTCAGGCAAAAGGACCGATATTAAACATAACACTCTGGAAAGAGATTTTATCTCGCCGATGGAGCAAAAACTCTCAGGCAAACATACAGATGGGGTAAAATGGGTGCTATGAAAGAACAATATACAAAAATACACGATCTATCAGTTTCTAATAAATTATTTAACTTCATTAATAAAGAATTGCTTAAAGACACAAATATCTCTTCAGAAAAATTTTGGGAAGGTTTTGACAGAGTCGTTCATGAGTTAACTCCAAAAAATAAAAGCTTACTAAAAATAAGAGAAGATCTACAAAAAAAAATAGATGATTGGCATATTGTAAATAAAAGTAATGAGATCAATCTTGAAGAATACAAAAAATTTTTAAAAGAGATTGGTTATCTAAAAGAAGTAGGCCCCGATTTTAAAATCAAAACAAGCAATGTTGATGAAGAGATAACTAGTATTGCTGGTCCACAATTAGTTGTTCCTATCATGAATGAAAGGTACGCATTAAATGCTGCTAATGCAAGATGGATGAGTTTATACGATAGTTTATATGGAACAGATGTAATCGAACAATCTGAAGATAGCACTTCTCAGAGGTATGATCCTTTAAGAGGGGAAATGGTTATAAAATATGGAAGAGATTTTTTAGAAAAATATTTTTCTTTAGAAAGCTTAGATTGGCATAATATTACAGGGTTTAAAATTAATGATGGCTCTCTTGTTATATTAAAAGATGGTGTTGAAACCTCACTAAAAAATAAAGATAAGTTCATTGGTCATAGAGGAGAGGTTAATAATCCCTCTGCAATAATTCTCAAAAATAACAATCTTCATATAGAGATAATTATAGATTCGAATGCTTTTAGTGCGCAAAATGATTCTGCAAAAATTAGCGATATTATTGTTGAAGCGGCAGTTTCAACTATTTGTGATAATGAAGATAGTGTTGCTGCAGTTGATGCTGATGACAAGATTCTTTGCTACCGCAATTGGCTTGGTCTGATGAAAGGTGATTTAAAATCAACATTTGAAAAAAATGGAAAGATTTATGAGCGTAAATTAAATCCTGACAGAAGTTACATTTCTAAAGATGGTAAGGGATTAAAGTTACATGGAAGAAGTCTACTATTAATAAGAAACGTTGGGCACCTTATGACCAACTCGGCAATACTTTTAAAAGATGACTCTGAGATTCCAGAGGGGATTATGGATGCCTTTATAACTTCAGCGGCATGCCTTCATGATATAAATAAAAAAGGTAACTCAAGAAGTGGTTCTATTTATATTGTTAAGCCAAAAATGCACGGTCCTGACGAAACTGCTTTTACAGATTTGATTTTTACTAAAGTTGAAGAAGTTTTAGAATTAGAAAAAAATACTTGTAAAATTGGAATCATGGATGAAGAAAGAAGAACCTCTTCAAACTTAAAAGAGTGTATTAGAACACTTGAAAATAGAGTTTTTTTTATCAATACAGGTTTTCTAGACAGAACTGGTGATGAAATGCATACCTCAATGGAAGCTGGCCCTATGATTAAAAAAGGTGACATGAAATCTTCCAAGTGGATTGGTGCATATGAAAATAATAATGTTGATGTTGGTCTACAGTGTGGCCTTTCCGGTAAAGCACAAATTGGTAAAGGAATGTGGGCTATGCCTGATAAAATGAAAGATATGATGGACCAAAAAACTAGCCATTTAATAGCTGGAGCGAATTGCGCTTGGGTTCCTTCACCTACGGCAGCAGCCCTTCATGCTTTACATTATCATGAGATAAATATTTTTGAAAAACAAAAAAAAATTCAAAAAAGAGAGTCTGCGAAACTTGATGATCTTTTAACAGTTCCAATCGCAGACAGACCAAACTGGTCAATGGAAGAGATTAATTCTGAAATTTCAAATTCCGCACAAACTCTTTTGGGATATGTTGTAAGATGGGTAGATCATGGGGTTGGCTGTTCAAAAGTGCCTGATATTAATAATGTTGGCTTAATGGAAGATAGAGCTACTTTAAGAATCTCTTCTCAACATATTGCTAATTGGATACATCACGATATTTGTACAAAATCAGAAGTTATGGAAATAATGAAAAAAATGGCAAAAATTGTTGATGATCAAAATAAAAATGATGGTGCATACACTCGTTCTGGAAGAGGAAGCTACGAGATGATGTCTGAAAATTTTGATCAATCAATTGCTTTTAAAACAGCTTGTGATTTAATTTTTAAAGGTAAAGAACAACCTTCTGGTTACACAGAACCATTATTACATCAAAATCGATTATTAAAGAAATCTAGTCAGAATTAGTTTTAATTCTAGTTCTGTTTTTAAAGGCTGAATATAAAGTTCCATCATCTAAACTTTCTATTTCACCACCCACGGGTAAACCTTGTGCAAGTTTTGTAACTTTTGCACCTGTTTGTTTAAGACTGTCTTGAATATAATAAGCTGTAGTTTGACCTTCAACAGTTGCACTTGTCGCTAAAATAACCTCTTCAATATTTTCTTTAATAACTCTTTCGACTAATGAGTTAATTAAGAGATCTTCTTTTCTTTGGCCAGCAGATGAAATTGTTCCACCAAGGATATGAAAATATCCTTTATAAATATTTGAACTTTCTATGGACCACTGATCTGCAATATCTTCAACAACACATATTTTGCTATACTTTTCTTTTGTATTTTCGCAGTTATTACATCCTAAAGAATTAGACTTTAAAGTGCCACAAGACTGACACCTAAGAACATTTTTATAAACTTGAGCTAGAGCATTAGCCATTGGTTTAACCAATTCATCTCTATTATTAATAAGTTTTAATACAATTCTTTTTGCTGATTTTGGTCCCAGGCCTGGAAGTTTGGCAATTAATTTAATTAATTCTTCTATTTCATTAATATTTTGCATCTTATTAAAGTGGCCATTTAAATCCAGGAATACCAAATCCACTTGTAGACTTTGAAATTTCTTCAGATGTTTTGGTTTTCATTTCAGATTTTGCATTATTGTGAGCCGCAACTATTAAGTCCTCTATTATAACCTTATCTTCCTTCATCACTTCGTCTGATAAATTTACTTTAATCATCTCGTACTCGCCATTTAGGGTAACTTTTACAGAATTATATCCTGATGATCCCTCAACTTGAATATTTTTAATTTTTTCCTGACTTTCTCTCATTTTAGATTCTAATTCTTTAGCTTTATCTAAAATCTTTGTAAAATCAGTCATTTTTATCTTTCATCTTATTAGCTTTAACGTCAATCAGCTCTGCATCTGGAAACTTTTCTAGAATATCTTTATAAGTCGAAGAATTTTTGACACTTTCTATTAATTCTTTTTTTAGATTAATTTCTGTTTCTTTTTTAGATAGTTGGCCTTTTGTCTTACTGAGTGTTATTATCCACCTGTTGTTAGTCCATTCATAAAGTTTTAAAGATAAATTTTTAATAAAATCTTTGTCTAAATCTTCATTAAATGAGATTTCAATTCTTTGATTTTCAAAACTGACTAGATTCACATTTTTTTCTAATTCGTATTTTAATTTAATCTCTTTTTTAGAAGAACATATTTTCAACAAGTCATCAAAAGAACTTATAAGATTAACTTCTGTTTTAATTTCTTTATTGTCTTTCAATGTCACATTTTTTTCTTGGACAATATTCTTCATTTGACCAATTGTTTCAGCTTTTTCTTTTATTCCAAATAAATCTTCACCCTCTTTTTTTTGTGAAAGAGATGTTTGGTTAATATTTTCATTTATTTGATTTGAGTTTTCATGGTTGGTTTTAGACATATTCTTAATACTTTTTAAATGAATTAACCTAATTAAGAACATTTCCATTGATAAATGTTGATTGGAAACAATATCAAGCTCCTCTAATGCTTTAATAGTAAACTGCCAAAATAATATTAAAGTTTCATTGCTAACTTTCCCTGAAATCTCTTTAATTCTATTAAATTCCTCGTCATTTAATGAAAAATTTGTACCATTAATATTTAATGATTCAATGTTCTTAAAATAATATAAAAGTTCTAAAAAATCATTTATAAAAATTCTAGGTTCAACGCCTTGGTTATAAATTTCTCTATAAATATTTAAAACTTCTGTTTCTTTTCCTTCAAATATGAGTTGAAATAAATTAATTAATTGAGATTTGTCAAAGTAACCAAATATTTTTTGAGCAGAAGATAAGTCTAACTCTTTGTCTTTGTCTAATGTAAGCAATGCTCTATCAAGTAATGACAGGGCATCTCTAACAGATCCCTCTGAAATCTTAACTATTAATTTAAGTGCATCATCAGATACATAGCCGTTCTCTTTATCTTTAATTTTTTTAATAAAATGAAATAATTCTAGAGATTTAATTCTAGATAAATCAAATCTTTGACAACGAGAAACTACAGTGATTGGAATCTTTTTTATTTCTGTAGTTGCAAAAATAAATTTTAAGTACTCAGGTGGCTCTTCTAAAGTTTTTAGCAATGCGTTAAAGGCTTGTTTACTGAGCATATGTACCTCATCAATAATAAATATTTTATATTTAGCAGTGGTTGGTCCATATCTAGAAAATTCAATAAGATCCCTCACATCGTCAACACCAGTTTTACTTGCTGCATCCATTTCCAACACATCAATATGATTTGAATTTGAAATAGCTGTACAATTTTCACAAAAATCATTTTTACAAAATTCATCAATACTATTTGAGCAGTTTAGGGATTTTGCAACTATTCTTGCTGTAGTAGTTTTTCCAATTCCCCTAATCCCAGTAAAAAGATAGGCATTAGGCACTTTATTCGCTTTAATTGAATTAGATATTGTTTCGGCAACAACATCTTGACCTATTAAATCATCAAATGTTTGAGGTCTGTATTTTAAAGCTAAAACTTTTGTATTTTTATTCATTTTATTAGGAGGCTAGAACCTGAAAAACTGTCTCTACGACTGCTTCGGTTATGATCTGGTCGGGTTCAAGCAGTATTCACCTCTAGCCTCCAAAACTATTATAGCAGTAATGTTTTCCAATCTACAAGAAAAGTTTCTGGATTATTTTTCTCTAAATTTATCAGCCTCAAAAACACCTAGTACGTGAAAATCTTGGCAATGAAGTCCTAATTCTTCTAAAGATTTTTGAACTTTTACATCCTCTATGTGGCCATCTAGATCACATAAAAAAAAGTATGATTCAAATGAGTTTTGTTCGGGATAGCTCTGAAGCTTTGTTAAATTTACACCATTAATTGCGAAACCTCCTAGAGATTGATAAAGTGCTGCAGGTTTGCTTTTCAATTTAAATAAAAAAGATGTTATATACCTTTTATCTTCAAAATTAGGTTGAAAGACATTTTTTCCCATAACTAAAAATCTAGTTGCATTACCCTTTTCATTTTCAATGTTGGGTGCAAGTATTTTTAATTTATAAATTTTTGCACTTAGTGAAGAGGCAATTGCCGCCTCACTTTTAATTTTTTTTTTTGAAATTGCTTCAGCAGAACCAGCAGTATCAGCACGTATGTGTTCAATGTAATTATTTTTTTTAATGAAATTTGAACATTGCGATAAACCCTGTGTATGAGAGAAAACATCTACTATATCATTTAAGTTAGCTCCTGGTTGTCCTAATAAATTATGTTCAATTTTTTGAAAGTGTTCTGCATAAATATTCAATCTATATTTAAAGATTAGGTATTCTATTCCAATATTTCCCGTAATACGATTTGATTCAGGTATTACCATTCGAGAGCTACTTTCTAATGATGTTTTTAAGAAACACTCATCAAACGTCTTACATGGTATAACTTTTGCATTCGGCTCAATTTCAAGTGCCGCTAAATGTGAGTATGCTCCAAATGTTCCTTGAATATAAATTTTACTCATTTTATATTTTATATTCCATAATTTTTTTTATAGCCAGATAATCTTCTTTTGTATCAACTCCTATAGGAGAGGATTTTGCCAAAGCAACATTGATTTTTAACTTATTATCTAAAGCTCTTAACTGTTCTAGTTTATTTTTTTTCTCATTATTTGTTTGGTCTAAACTAACAAATTTTTCTAATACACTTATTTTATAAGAATAAATTCCAATATGATGATAAATTTTTTGACTCTCTGTTAATAAATTATCTCTAGTAAAATTCAATGCTGTTGGAAAATTATTTTCTACCAACTTCTTATCTGTGATAACTTTAACTACATTTCTATTATCAAACATTTTGTTATCTAGGACTTTTGCTGCTAATGTACCCATTTCAGCATCATGACTAATCATTAAATTATTTAAATTAATAATATCATCTTTATTAATGTCGGGCTCGTCTCCTTGTAAATTTAATATATAATCAACATTTTTTATATCTAATTTTTTATAAGCTTCAAAAATCCTATCTGTGCCAGTTTTATGGTTATTATTTGTTAAGATTGCTTTACCCCCATTTTTTTGAACATCTGCAATTATATCTTGATCCTCAGTTGCAACTACTACTTCACCAATGTTGGCCTCTTCTGCTCTTTTAAAGACATGAGACACTATGGACAAATTATTAATTTTTAGAAGTGGTTTTCCTGGCAACCTAGTTGCTGCCATTCTTGAAGGAATTAATATTAGTGTTTTTGTCATTATAAAATTACCTACTTTATGCGTCTAACGGACACAAAATTATAAAATTAAAAATTAAGTATTTTTTTAATTATCATGTTATATGTCAAAATAATTAAAATTAAATGGATTCGTTCGAACTAAATAAAATTATTGCTGCAATTCTAATGGTTGCGCTACTTGTAATCGGATTAGGTAAAATTGCGGATGAAGTTTTTCATGTAAAGAAACCAAAAAATCCTGGATATCAAGTTGAAGTTGAAAACCAATTAACTTCTAAAAATTCTCAAGCAGTTGAAGTAATAGAAAAAATTGATATTGCTGCAGTTATGTCGTTGGGTGATATTGCAAATGGAGAAAAAATTTTTAAAAAATGTGCAGCCTGCCACTCAATAAACAAAGGAGGGAAAAATAAAATTGGTCCCGCATTATACAATGTTGTTGGAAGAGCTGTCGGTGGTGTGAATGATTACAAATACTCTAAAGCCTTAGCTTCTTATGGTAAAGAGTGGACGTTTGAGGAGCTTAACGGTTTCTTAACAAAGCCCTCTTCTTACTTGAAAGGAACAAAAATGTCATACGCTGGTTTAAGAAAAGAGAAAGATAGAGCCTCTGTCATTATGTACTTAAATCAAAATGGTGATAGTCCTAAATTGCTACCTTAACTTACCGAAGCAATATAGTAAGATACTCTTTTGAACATGCACTCTATTAAGTGCCTGTAGCCACACCTTTGAATTTTTTCCTAAAAAAACTTCACCTGAGACTTCTGTACCTCTAGGTAAACAGTGTAAAAATGTTGCATCTCTTTTAGCAAAACTCATTAGTTTAGAGTTAATTTTAAAATTTTGAAAATCTTTAATCTTTTTATTTTTATTAACTTTATCATTTAAAGAAATAACTTTGTCTGAAAAAATAACATCAGAGCTTTTTGCAGCTTTTTTAACATCATTATAAATATTAATTTTTCCTTTATTCTTTTTTGCCCAATCAAGTACAAATTTTTTAGGTTCATAATTTTTAGGACAACCAATGTTCAATTTAAAAGAAAATTTAACAGATGCTGCAATTAAGCTATTAAGAACGTTATTTGAATCTCCAATCCAGCAGATATTTAATTTTGAAATAGGTTTTTTTTTAATTTCTTCAACAGTAAAAATGTCTGATAAAACTTGTGTTGGGTGAGATGATGGACTCAACCCATTGATAATAGGTATTGTTAAATATTTACTAAATTCGTCTATTTTCTTATCACTATCAGTTCTCAACATAAAGCCATCGCCATAAGTTGATAAAATTCTTGCTGTATCTGCTAAGCTCTCCCCTCCTTTTCCTAAGTGTAATTCATTGGCTTTAAGTGTTATGGTTCCACCTCCTAATTGTTTTATTGCAAGGTAAAAACTTAGTCTTGTTCTAAGGCTTGATTTCTCAAACATTTGAATAAGCAATTTTCCTTTCAAGGGCTTATCTTTATCAACTTCAAGAGTGCTAAAATTTTTTCTTTTATCTTTTCTTTTTTTTGCATCAGCTACAATTCTTTTGAGATCTGCTGCGGGTATGTCTTTAAGTTTGATAAAATGATTCATTTTTATTTTTGTGTTAAACAGACTTTTCTAATTATTTTTATAGATAGGTCTATTTCTTTTTTTTTAACATTGAGTGGAGGCAATATTCTTATAACATTTTCTGCAGCTCTAATTGTAAGTAATTTATTGTCCATTAATTTTTGAATAAATTTTGTTTGATCGTAATGTAGCTGTAGTCCAATCAACAAACCAACACCTCTTACTTCTTTAATTAATTTTGGAAATTCTTGCTTTAATTTATTTAATTCAGAATGGAAATATTTTGATAACTTTTTAACATTTGTAAGAAATCCTTTTTTAAATATTTGATCTAAAACTGCATTTCCAACACACATTGCTAATGGATTTCCGCCAAATGTTGAGCCATGAGTTCCTGCTGTCATCCCAGATGCTACTCTTTTATTCATTAAAACTGCTCCAAGTGGAAAACCACCCCCAATACCTTTCGCTATTGGCACAATATCTGGTTTAATTTTTGAGCTTTCAAATGCAAAAAAGTTTCCAACTCTACCTATTCCGCATTGAACTTCGTCCAAAATCAATAATATTTTTTTCTCATTACATATTTTTCTTAACCCCTTCAGACACCAATCTGGTATAACTTTAATTCCTCCTTCACCCATTATAGTTTCAACCATAATCGCCGCTGTCTTGCTTGTTATAGACTTTGTTAATGATTTATGATTTCCAAACTCAAAGTGGTCAAATCCATCAACTTTTGGCCCAAAACCTTCTGTCATTTTTTTTGATCCACTAGCATAAATTGTAGCTAATGTTCTTCCATGAAATGAGTTTTTAACACAAAGAATTCTATTTTTTTTTGGCTGTCCTATTGAATAAAAATATCTTCTTGCAACTTTAATTGCAGCTTCTGTCGCTTCTGCTCCACTATTTTGAAAAATAATAAAATCAGCAAAAGTTTTTTTAGATAATCTTGTAGCTAATTTTTCACCTTCTGGAATTATAAACGCATTAGATACATGCCAAAGTTTTTTTGATTGTTTATTAATTGCTTTAATTAAATATGGATTAGCATGCCCTAAAGAGTTAACCGCAATCCCCTGAACAAAATCTAAATATTTTTTTCCATTAGTTGAATATAAAAAACTACCCTTTCCATAATCAAATGAAATTTTTTTTCTATTATAATTTTTTGCTAAAGCACTCATGTTTTAAGATTTAATTTTATAACCTTTTTTGTAAAGAAAAAAGGCTGCATACCACATTATAATACTTAAAAATGTTAAATAAATTAATCCAACACTTATAGACCCATCTGACTTTCCTAAAAAACCATATCTAAATCCATCAATCATATAAAAGAATGGATTAATATGACTAATAGTTTGAAAAAATTTAGGAAGCTTGTCTATAGAATAAAATACACCAGATAGAAAACTTAATGGGGTAATAACAAAGTTTGTGACAGTTGCTGTATGATCAAATTTTTCTGCCCACAAACCGGTAATAAAACCTAGGCTTCCCAATATAAAAGCGCTTAAGAAACCAAAAATAAAAATAAATAAAATATTATCTATCGGCATATCAACTATTAAAGAAAAAACACCTATTGAAATTATAGCAATTAAAAAACTTCTTGTAAGAGCTGCTAATATTATTGCCATTGAAACTTCTAATGCTGATAATGGGGCATAAAGCATATCAACAATATTTCCTTGAATTTTTCCAATCATTAACGATGAAACAGAATGGCTAAATGATTGAGTTAAAATACTCATAGCAATTAAACCTGGTGCTAAAAATTCAACAAAAGAATAACCAAGCACTTCTCCTCTATTATTTCCTAGCGCCAAAGACAAAACTGATAAAAATAATAAGCTTGAAACAAGTGGAGATAGTAATGTTTGCTGCCAAACTGCCATAAACCTATTACATTCCTTAAGCCATAAACTTTTAAAGCCAATCCAATTTATAAAACCAAATTTTTTTACTTTAATTTGATATTTCTTATTCAATTCAACCATAAGTAATCATATATAAATTTTGAGAAACTTGTGTACAAAACAAAATTATCTATTGTTTTTTTCTAAATGTTATGTGATCTGTATATAGTTATTAAAATTAATTAACATACCAAATATAGTTTATGAGCTGGAATGAAACAAAAGTCGATAAATTAAAAGAACTCTGGGGAAAGGGAAGTACAGCTAGTCAAATTGCTGAAATAATTGGAGGTATAAGTAGAAATGCGGTTATTGGAAAGGCCCATAGATTAAATTTATCTTCAAAAGTTAAAGCTGGTAGCTCTCCATCAAATCAAAATTATCAAAGCAATAAACTGGAGAATGATCCAAAACAAAAAAAAGGAAGAAAAGGTAAATTTCAATCTTTAATTATAGAAAAAGATTTTGAACCTGAGAATCCTAAAAAATTAGAAGAACTAGATGAAAGTTCATGCAAGTGGCCTGTTGGTCACCCAGAGGAAAAATCTTTTTATTTTTGTGGAAGATCTTCTTTGAAAGATTTTTCATATTGTAAACTTCATCTTCTTTACGCATATCAGCCAAAAGGAAAAAGAGAAGAGCCTACAGATAAAGAAGAGGAAACCCCTCAATATGTTGAAAAGAAAGTTAATA
>Ga0307998_1001313_pt1 | contig 13350 bp, 15 predicted proteins | sample Davwhametageno37_FD_203147 | JGI IMG/M metagenome (GOLD analysis project Ga0307998, IMG submission 203147) | Marine microbial communities from Davis Island wharf, Antarctic Ocean - #37 | ecosystem: Environmental > Aquatic > Marine > Unclassified | place: Antarctic Ocean: Davis Island wharf... | reverse complement strand
CCATTTGTAAAAGCGAATTATATCAATAAATTCAATAAATTGAAAGAATAAAGTTAGGTACTCTATGTGTTAATTTTTGCAAATTTCCTTTTACCAACTTGAATTGTGAAGCTTTCGCCCTTTGCAGGTATAAATTTCGAATCTATTATTTTTTCTCCGTTAATCTTTATGCCTCCTCCCTTTATTAATCTAATAGCTTCTGAGGTGCTTGTTACAAAATCTATTTTTTTAAGTAATTGAGGGACATTTACCCCATCAGAATCAATAATTGATAATGAATACTCTTCTATACCATCAGGAACAGCTCCTCTAGCTCTTAAATTAAAGTTTTTTTCAGCATCATTTGAGGCATTTTCATCATAAAGTCGGCTTACAATCTCTTTTGCAAATTCCACCTTAATATTTTTTGGATTTTCTCCAGTACCCACTCTCGCTTTCCAAGATTTAATTTGGTCTGGTGTGCATAAGGATAATAAATCGATATATCGCCACATCAATTCATCTGATAAAGATAGAAGTTTCGCAAACACTGTTTCAGGTGGTTCATTGATACCAATATAATTTTTTGATGATTTGGACATCTTTTGAACACCATCCAATCCCTCTAAAAGAGGCATAGTCAATATACATTGGGGTTTCTGATTAAAATGCTTTTGTAATTCTCTTCCCATTAATAGATTAAATTTCTGGTCAGTCCCTCCAATCTCTACATCTGATTTTAATGCGACTGAATCATAACCTTGGAGTAATGGGTATAAGAACTCATGAATTGAAATTGGTTGATTAGCCTTGTATCTTTTTGAAAAATCATCTCTTTCTAGCATTCTTGCAACAGTATGAGTTGATGCAAGTTTAACAATACCTGAAGCTCCTAATTCATTGAGCCATTCTGAATTAAAAACGATTTTTGTTTTTGCTTTGTCTAAAATCTTAAAGACTTGCTCTGAATATGTTTCAGCATTTTTTTTTACATCTTCTTCAGATAATGGTGGCCTTGTTGCATTTTTGCCAGTTGGATCTCCTATCATTCCAGTAAAATCACCAATTAAAAAATAAACTTCATGTCCTAAATCTTGAAATTGCCTTAATTTATTTAGTAAGACAGCATGTCCTAAATGAAGATCTGGTGCGGTAGGGTCGAAACCTGCTTTAATTTTAAGAGGCTCTCCGTTCTTTAATTTTTCAAGCAATTCTGATTCAATTAAAATTTCATCAGAGCCTCTTTTTATTATTTCTAACTGTTTTTTTATATCCACTTTTTTTGATCTCAACATTTGATTTAGCTTAATTCTATCGTAATTATAGACTTAAAAAAAATAGAGTTTTATTATTTCAAGTACTTGTATAAAAAAATAAAAAGTCCACAATTAAAAATATGAATAATTCTTCACTATTATTAGGGGTCATGTCTGGAACAAGTTTAGATGGTATTGATATTATTTTAATTGATCAAAATAATCAAAGTATAAAAATAATCGAATTTATTCACATGCCATACAATGAAAATATAAAAAGAGATTTTCTTTCACTTCACTCTGGTCAAAACTCTGATCTTGAACATTCTATTCAGATGTCTATTTCGCATGCAAAAATTACAGCAACCGGTATTAAGAAAATTCTTAGAAAACATAAACTAAAGGCTAAGGATGTTAAATGTATTGGGTACCATGGCCAGACAATCCGGCATTACCCTAAAAGTGGTTATTCTGTTCAACTGGGCAATGCGAATCTTTTAGCTGAATTAACTAATATTACTGTTGTTTCTGATTTTAGAAATAGAGATATTGTTGCTGGTGGCCAAGGCGCACCGCTTGTACCAGCTTTTCATAGTGAATTCTTTTTTAAAAAAAATAAAAATAGAGTGATCATAAATATTGGTGGGATAAGCAATATTACCTACCTGCCAGGAAACAAAAAAATTATTGGGTTTGATTGCGGACCTGGGAATATTTTATTAGACCAATGGATCAAAATCCAACAAAATAAAAACTTTGATAATCTTGGAAGATGGGCAAAATCAGGAAAATTAGTTGATGATTTATTACACAATTTTAAAAAAGATTTATTTTTTAAAAAACAGCTCCCAAAAAGTACTGGGAGAGATCTATTTAATATAGATTGGCTAAATAAATTTGATGTTAGAGCCCACCCTGCTAAGGATGTTCAAAGAACTATTTTAGAATTAACAGTGGTTACAATTAATGATGCTATAAGAAAGTTTTGCTCTGGTGTAGACGAGATATATATATGTGGTGGTGGAAGCAAAAATAAATTTCTTATTGATAGGCTTGAAGGAATTAGTGGGTTAAATATTAATACTACTGACAAACTTAATGTACCATCTCAACAAGTTGAAGCTGCCGCATTTGCTTGGCTTGCAAAAAAATGTATTCAAAAACAATTTAACAATTCACCGGATGTTACTGGATCTAAAGGACCTAGAATTCTTGGCGCAATCCATTATTCCTAAAAAACTGTTAGTTTAGGTATAATACTTGAACCTTATTACACTCTATTTAGATATATAAATACATGGCTAAATTAAAAGCGAAACTAATAATTGAAAACAAAGAAATTGAGCTTCCAATTACTGAAGGATCTATGGGTTATCCTGCAATTGATGTTAGTTCATTACATTCAAATGCAATTAAGACGTTCGATCCTGGATTTTCATCTACCGCGGAATGCTCATCTGCTATAACTTTTGTTGATGGAGGAAAAGGTGAGTTACTGCACAGAGGTCACCCAATCGAACAACTAGCTGAAAAATGTGAGTATTTAGATATTGCTTACTTACTTTTTAATGGTGAATTGCCGAATTCTCGAGAAAAAACAAACTATATTAAATCAATTAAAGAGCATAGCTTACCGCACGATCAGTTAAAAACTATATTTCAAGGATTTAGGCGAGATGCACATCCTATGGCAGTTATGGTAGGTGTAGTGGGTTCAATGTCTGCATTTTACTTTGATGAAAGCATGAAGGTTAGCAATCAAAATCATCGGAGATTATCTGCTCAAAGGCTGATAGCAAAGGTTCCGACAATTGCTGCATGGAGTTACGCTTATAGTCAAGGTCGCCCTTTTACATACCCTAAAGAAGAATTAAGCTATCCCGAAAATTTTCTTAATATGATGTTTTCTAGCCCTAATAATAAATACTCACAGAATCCAGTTCTAGCTAGAGCATTTGAAAAAATTCTAATTTTACATGCTGATCACGAACAAAATGCATCGACTTCTACTGTCAGACTTGTTGGCTCTTCAGGTGCGAATCCTTTTGCTTGTATTGCAGCTGGAATTGCTTCTTTATGGGGTCCTGCACATGGTGGGGCTAACGAGGCAACCCTTAAAATGCTTGGTGAAATTAGAAATGAACAAAGGATAGATGAATATATTAAGAGAGCTAAAGATAAAACAGACTCATTTCGTCTGATGGGTTTTGGTCATCGTATCTATAAGAATAAAGATCCAAGGGCTATCATAATGAAAGCCACATGCCATGAAGTATTAGATGAGCTTGGGCTTAGGAATGATCCTTTGTTTAAACTAGCACTCAAATTAGAAAAAATTGCTCTTGAGGATGAATATTTTGTTAAGAAAAAGCTATATCCGAATGTAGACTTTTACTCTGGCATTGTAATGAAAGCATTAGGAATACCGAACTCCATGTTCACTGCTGTGTTTGCGTTAGCAAGAACAGCTGGTTGGGTTGCTCATTGGAATGAAATGCTGGTAAATGAGAAATCTAAGATAGGACGTCCAAGACAAATATATATTGGTAAACTTAGAAGAGATGTTCCTAATCTTTAAGCAGAAAAAGAAGATCCACAACCACAAGTGGTAGTTGCGTTAGGATTCTTAATTACAAACTGTGACCCTTGAACATTATCTTGGTAATCAATTTCAGCTCCAGTTAGATACTGTAAACTCATTGGGTCAACCAATAATGTTACTGAGTCCTTAATAACTTGGGTATCGTCCTCATTAATTACCTCTTCAAAAGTAAAGCCATACTGAAATCCCGAACATCCACCACCACTTACAAAAACTCTCAACTTTAAGTCAGGTGATCCTTCTTCAGCGATTAGCTCTTTAACTTTGTTTACTGCGTTATCTGTGAAATCAATTGGTGTAGGCATTTTAATTTCAGTGTTCATTTAATTTCCCCCAGTACCTTTTCTTGTTTTAAAGGTAATTTTTTTTTAGATTTAGTTAGCTGCGCCTTAGTTATTTTCTTTAATTCCCCGTTAACTATTGCTCCGGCATGTATCTCTATTGAATTATACTCAATATTGCCTTTAATAATAGAGCTTGGGTGTAATTCTAAATAATCATAGCATGTAACATTTCCAATAATCTCGCCAGCAATTATTGCTGTTTCGACCATAACACCCCCCTTTATCTTGCTAAATTCACCCATAATAAGCGTGCCACCGGAATCTTCTGCAACAGTTAGATCGCCATAAATCTTTCCATCTAGCCTCAAGCCGCCAGAGTAAGAGTAATTTCCTCTAATCACATTATCTTTATCTATTAGAGTATTTATTGCTTCTAATTTTTTCTTTTTTTTAAAAATCATAGATTATCTTCTTTTCCCAACAATTTTCTCATAAAATAAAATGCTTTCTTTTAATTTAGTATTCTCTTCTTTTACTTGCTTTACAGCAGTAGCAATTTTTTCATATGATATCTGGGACATCTGTAGCTCTAACTTTAGCTCAAGTAATTCTTTTTCATGGGCAGAATTATATTTCGATAATTCGTCTATTTTAAGTAAAAAATCTATTGATTTACCACCATCAAATAAATAGAATGTACCCCCAAATCCAACAACTAAAGAAAACATCGCTATTATTGCATACCCAGGCCAAACACTTCCAGTTTTAATTCTAGCTGTATTTCCAGTTAACTTGTAATTTCTATTTTTTGATATATTTTTCATTTTATTAAGGGGTCAAAGGTATTAATTCTAATCCAAGCGATTCTTGCCATCCCATCATAATATTCAAATTTTGAACTGCCTGCCCAGCCGCTCCCTTTACTAAATTATCTATTACAGACAAAATTACTAGTTGTTTAGTATCGGGAACATTATAAAACGATATTCTGCACATATTAGATCCTCTTACTGATTTAGTATCTGGACATGAGTTTGCCTTCATGACATCAACAAAAGGCTCTTTATCATAAAATTTATTAAAGATAACTGAAGGGTCAAAATCTTCAATACAATTAACATACATTGTAGCGTGAATACCTCTTGCTATTGGTAAGAGATGAGGTACAAATAGAATCTTCGCTTTTCCTAAGGGTGAATTCTGGGTTAAATTTTCTTCAATTTCAGGTTTATGTCTATGCCCCATCAAAGAATAAGCCTTAAAACTTTCACTTGCCTCTGACATCAGAAGACCTTCCTGATTATTTTTACCAGCCCCACTTATTCCAGATTTTGCGTCAACTATCATTGATAATGGATCTATTAGGCCTTCCTTTAATAAAGGAATTAAGGCTAATTGAATCGCTGTTGGGTAACATCCTGGGTTAGCTATAAGTTCGGCATTCTTAATCTTCTCTCTATTTATTTCCGGAAGACCATAAACAGCCTTTTCTAAGATATCTGGGCATTGATGTTGCATTTCGTACCATTGCTCCCATTCTTTTATATCTTTAATTCTAAAATCTGCTGCTAAATCGATAACTTTAATTCCATTATTTATTAAATCTCTAGCATATTTCATAGCAACCCCGTTAGGGGTGGCAAAAAATACCAAATTCGATTCTTTTAAATTAACCTCATCAGGGTTTACAAATTTATGACTTAATACGCCCCTTAAAGAAGGATAAACCTCGTAGACATATCTACCTGCATCATTTCTTGAAGTAATATGATGTATATCTACATTAGGATGAAGAGATAGTAGCCTTAATAATTCAATACCGGTATAGCCAGAACCACCAACAACACTTACTTTTATTTTATTATTCATATCAATATATTCTACATTGTTTAATTATTAATCTTGTTAAAAAAAAAGCCGCTTAAAGCGGCTTTTTCCTAGTTCAAATATTTTATCGTTTTGAAAACTGTTTAGCACGCCTCGCCTTTCTTAACCCGACTTTTTTACGCTCCACCTCTCGTGCATCACGTGTTACATAACCTGCTTTAGATAAATCAGGCTTAAGTTCAATATCGTAATCCATTAAAGCTCTTGTAATACCATGTCTTACAGCTCCAGCTTGACCAGATTCACCTCCACCAACTACATTAACTTTTATATCAAATGTTGAGGTATTGTTTGTTAACTCCAATGGCTGCTTCATTATCATTTGTGAAGTAAACCTTGAAAAATATTCTGCCATAGGTTTATTATTAATTGTAATAATTCCCTTTCCAGGCTGAATAAAAACCCTAGCTATTGAACTTTTTCTTCTTCCGGTACCGTAGTAATATTTACCTATCATCGAATATTATCCTGAAATTATAAAGTTATTGGTTGAGGCTGCTGAGCCGAATGATTATGATTACTTCCAGCAAAAACCTTCATTTTTTTTACCATTGCATAGCCTAGAGGGCCTTTAGGCAGCATGCCTTTAACTGCTTTCTCTAAAGCTCTACCTGGAAATTTTTCTTGCATCTTCTTAAAGTTTGTTGAATAAAGTCCACCAGGGAATCCAGAATGTCTGTGGTAAATCTTACCCTCAGTCTTGTCACCAGTTACTTTCAACTTCTCTGCATTAATTACAACAATATAATCTCCAGTATCAACATGAGGTGTATAGATTGTTTTATGCTTCCCTCTTAATCTATGGGCGATTGCACTTGCTAACCTGCCAAGAGTGGCATCTGTTGCATCTACCAATAGCCAGTCTCTTTTAACTTCATGTGATTTTGCTGAAAATGTTTTCATTTTATTATAATTACCAATTTATGCATTAAAAAAATTAAGACCCGAATTTTAGTCTATTTTAGGGTTATATGTCAATTAATTAGTGCGTAAGATTCTAATTTTGTAATTGTGATACAAAACCAAGAAATATAAAAATACCCACGTAATTATTTCTCAAAAAAGCTTTAAAATTTTTCTCTGCATCCATGTGTCTACCTTCAAAACATCCGTACATTGAAATTACTAGAGCCAAACTTAATAAAGCATAAAAAATGTATGTGAAATTTTCAAGAATTCCGATAGTAAATAGGCTTAAAAACATTACAAAATAACTTAGTGTCACCATTAATATAATTTTTTTATTAAAGGTTAATGGAGCTGATCGGATATTTATTTTTTTATCATCCACCATATCTCTAACTGCATATTGTGAATCATATGCAAAAGCCCAAAAAATATTGGATATGAATAAGATTACTGCCAATTGAGGAATTGTATTTTGAACCGCTGAAAAAGCCATTAATATACCAAAGCCAAAAGTAATCCCAAGATACAATTGTGGGACAGCAAAAAAACGCTTAGTTAATGGATAAGTTAATGAAAATATAAGAGCAAAAAAAGCAATACAGATTGTCATAAAATTTAATTGGATTACAAGCATAAAACAGAGTGTAATTAGTATTAATGCCAAAATTGATGCTTCTTTCGGGCTTACTAGATTAGATGGTATTGGCCGGTTCTTTGTTCTTTCAACGAAACAATCTAAATTGCGGTCTGCTAGATCATTTACTACACAACCCGCTGATCTCATTAAAATTGTCCCCAATATGAAGATTGTTAATATTTTTATATTGGGCAATCCCCCAGAAGCAATAAAAAGTGCAGAAAGCGTAGGCCATAACAATAAAAATATGCCTATTGGTTTATGAATTCTAGTTAAAATCAATAAATTATTAAATTTATCCATCTAGGTAATCTAATTTTTCAAAATTATTAAAAAAGACTTCAGTTAATAAAACCTTTTCATTTCTATTCTTAAAAATAGATTGCCTTGTGGCCAAAATATTTGTATTTTTTAAATCAAAGGTAGCAATTCTTTTTGTAAAATCATCATTGATAGATGGTTTTTTAAATTTAAACCTAGAACGATTTATATGGTTTGTTCTGAACACAATATCTGCTAAGGGTTTATTGTTCAATTTCCTTATTTTGTGCCAAAATCCTCTCAAGTACCTTGAAGGTAATATTGTTCTAGCATACATTATTGGTAATTTATCTGCATAAATTAAAACCTCCCTAAGGTACAAATGTTCTGATTTTTTAAATCCGAATATTTTATTTTCATTTAGAAAAATTTTACTAGTTCTCGCTTGAATTGGAACAATTTCTAGTTTAGCAATATTTCTAATACGATAACTTAAAGACTTCATGTCCAAAAGCCAGAATTTTAATTTACTCTCTATTTGAATATTTTTACTCCACATTATATTCTTATGACCTCCCGACATCTTTATAGTTTCTATGCCAACGATCGATATGTAATATCGATTCTGATGGAAATGTTTCAATTAGGGAATCTACATCCTTCTTTGCCGCAATTAGAAGCGCTTGGTCTCTTTCTAAATCAGCAATCCGCAATGAAGGGAGCCCGCTTTGTCTTAAACCTAGTAATTCTCCAGGGCCTCTAAGTTTTAAATCTTCTTCAGCGATTTTAAAGCCATCAATATTTTCATATATTACTTTTAGCCTCTGTTTCGCAAGATCAGATAATTTCTTCTGATACAGTAAAATACAAATACTTTTTTTGTGCCCCCGACCAATTCTTCCTCTTAGTTGATGTAATTGCGAAAGGCCCATTCTTTCAGCATTTTCTATAACCATTAATGTTGCGTTAGGAACGTCTACCCCTACCTCAATAACTGTTGTTGCTACTATAATTTTAATCTTATTTTTTTTAAACGCTTCCATAATTTCTTTTTTATCATTTGAGGGAAGTCGTCCATGAACTAGCCCAACCTTGTGCCTAACAAAATAATTTGATAAATCTTCAAATGTTTTTTCAGCAGTTTCAAGTTGCAAAGTTTCACTCTCTTCTATCAAAGGGCATACCCAATAAACTTGATTATTATTTAAGCAATGCTGATTTATTGTATCTAATATTTCATTTCTTTTTTCACTTGAAAAAACCTTAGTCGTGATACTTTTTCTACCCGGTGGCATTTCATTGATAATTGAAATATCCATATCTGCAAAATAACTCATTGCTAATGTTCTTGGTATCGGTGTTGCACTCATCATCAGCTGATGAGGTTCATAATTTTTATTTAATAAGCTTTTTTTTCTTAATGCTAATCTTTGCTTCACTCCAAAGCGATGTTGTTCATCAATAATGTAAAATCCGATAAATTTAAAATCTACCTTTTCTTGAATTAACGCATGAGTCCCTACAATTAATTCAGCCTCACCATTTTTAATTCTTTCATATGATTTAGCTTTTAATTTAGGTTTCATGCTACCTGTTAATAATTCCACTTTAATACCGAGTTTAGTTAGCCATAAATCTAATTTCTCAAAATGCTGTTCTGCTAAAATTTCAGTTGGTGCCAGGAATGCAACCTGAAAACCTGCATTAATTGTTTGTAAAGCAGCCATGGTAGCAACAACTGTTTTGCCACTCCCCACATCTCCCTGAAGTAATCTACACATTGGGTAGCTTTGACTTAAATCATTCTTAATTTCTATGAATACAGATTGTTGTTGATTCGTTAATTCGAATTCTAAGTTATTCAAAAATTCTTTATGTATATTATCTGAATATAAAATTGGTTTAGATTTATAAGACTTATTTTCATGATATTTACCACGAAAAAATAATTGATGCGCAAGAAGTTCATCATAAATCAATCTTTGATGAAAAATACTCTTTTTTTCGTCAAATAATATTTTTTCATATTCTTTTTTAGGCTTATGAATTATTTTTAAAGATTCTACCAATGATGGGAAGAGTTTTTCTTTATATAAATTTCCAAAGTAATCTGGACTTTTCTTCTCTAAATCTTCCTGTTCAAATACTTTTTGTACTAATTTAAAAATTAGCTTTTGAGATAGTCCTTCAGTGGCTGGATAAACTGGGGTATAAAAATTTTTAAGAGGTGTGTCTATGGAAACAAATTCATATTGAGGATGAATCATTTCAAATAAAAATGAATTTAATTTGATCTCGCCATAAATCCTTATAATTTTCCCTTCTTCAAATTGCCTTATTTGACTTGGGTAGAAATTCATAAATCTTAACTTTAAGTCGCCAGATATGTCTTTAACATAAACAGTTAAATTTTTTCTAGGTCGATATGAAACTTCTATACTAATTATCTTTGCTTCAATTTGATGCATGGAGCCTGGTTTAATATTTTTTATCAATTCAATTTTTGTTTCGTCTATATACCTTGTAGGTAGATGAAGAAGTAAATCAAATGAATTTAGAATTCCTAATTTTTTTAATTTTTTTGATTGAATTTCTGTAAATATCGGTTTTGCCAATTTAAATAATTAATCTAAAACTAAAAATCCATCAGCCTCAACTAAAGATCCTTTTGGAAGAGATGCAACTCCAATTGCTGCCCTAGCAGGGAATGGCTCTGTAAAATAAGTCTTCATAATTTCGTTTACCAAAGTAAAATGTGATAAATCAGTTAAATAAATATTTAATTTAGCAATGTCATCAAAACTAGCGCCTGCTGCTTTTATGACTTGGTTTAAATTTTCAAATACTTGGTTAATTTGTGCTTCAATTCCATCTACTAATTTCATTGTATTTGGATCTAATGGAATTTGCCCCGATAAAAAAACTATATTCCCCTTTCGAATTGCTTGACTATATGGCCCAATGGCTTCAGGTGCATTTTCTGAATTTATGGCTATTTTTTTCATTATTTAATTTTCCTTATTTTTGATGTAATGATTTTACACGATTGATTTTATTAATTTTAGGGATCTTCCTTAAATTCCTGATTAAATCTGCTAGATGTATACGGTTGCGAACTTGGACAATGAGCCTTAAGTTTGAAAAAGAGCTACCATCTCCTTCATCAACAGAAATGTTATCTATGTTCGCTTCTGAGTCCGATATGGCAGATGTAATTATTGCAAGTACGCCACGCTCATTTATAACTAATATATTTAAACTAACATTAAAATATGTTTCTGGATTTGGCTCCCATTCAACATCAACCCACTTTTCATGATCTAATTTTGAGTTTTTGATACCTAGGCAGTCATTAGTATGAATTATTAGCCCTCTATCTTTATTAATAAAACCAAGTATCGGGTCCCCAGGAATTGGATGGCAACAAGTTGCAAGTTTTATTGCCATTCCTTCAGAGCCCTTTATAGTAATTACATCTAGGAACTTTGATTGTTTGTTTGTTTGTTTCGAACCATCTATGATGCCCGTTAATTGATGAGCAACCATTACATTAATTATTTTTCCTAATGCTATATCAATAAGAATATTATCTTTAGAATCCAAATGGTAGTCTAATGTTAATTTATCCCAATGCTTTTTCTTTATTAATGCCGGAGAAACATGAAAAGCTTTGAGTGCATTGTTTAGCATACTATTTCCTAAAACAACAAGATCTCTACTTTCAGCAGATCGAAGATAAAGTCTTATTTGTGATCGAGCTTTTGGTGTAACAATAAAATTAAGCCATGCTGGGTTTGGTTTCGCAACAGATGCAGTAATAATTTCAACGTGGTCACCAGTCGTTAACTCTTTTCTCAAGGGAACCAGTTCTTGGTTTATTTTTGCAGATATAGCACTGTTTCCGACCACTGTATGAACAGCATATGCGAAGTCAATTGTTGTAGATCCTTTTGGTAGAGCAAAAATTTTACCTTTTGGTGAAAACACATATATTTCGTCAGGGAATAAGTCAATTTTAAGATGTTCTAAGAATTCAAATGAATCACTACTTTCTGTTTGAATTTCAAGTAGCCTTTTTAACCATTGGTTAGTTTGTTGTTGAAGCTCTGTAACATGTGCATCTTTATTTTTATATAGCCAATGTGCTGCCACTCCAGCTTCAGCTAATTTATGCATATTTTCTGATCTAATTTGAATTTCAAAAGGCATACCAAATGGACCAAATAAAGTTGTGTGGAGAGATTGGTACCCATTAGCTTTTGGTATAGCAATATAGTCTTTAAATTTACCAGGGATAGGTTTATATAAAGAATGTAAAGCACCGAGGGTTAGATAGCACTCATTTAAGTTACTAACAACAATTCGGAAACCATAAATATCATTAATTTTAGAAAAATTTGTATGTTTGTTCAACATTTTTCTGTGAATACTTGCAGGATTTTTTTCCCGCCCAGTAATTTCTGCTTTTATTTCTGTTTTTTCTAATTTATCTTTGATTGCAATAAGGGTCTTTTCAATAATTTCTTTTCTATTACCTCGGCTAGCAATAATTGCTTTGGTAATAGTCATATATCTTAAAGGATGTATATATTTAAAACTTAAATTTTCTAATTCTTGATAAACATTATTCAACCCCAATCTATTCGCAATTGGCGCATATATATCTGACGTTTCCTGTGAGATTTTCTTTCTTTTTGATGGCTTTAATGGTTCCAGTGTTTGCATATTATGCAATCGATCTGCGAGCTTTATTAAAATTACTCTAACGTCCTGTGACATTGCTAATAACATTTTTCTAAAATTCTCTGCCTGTGCCTCCGTATCATCAGCAAAATGAACTTTGTCTAGCTTTGACAAACCATCTACCAATTTTGCGACCTGTGAACCGAATTTTTTCTCGATATCATCTCCTGTTGAGAGAGTATCTTCTACTACATCATGAAGTAATGCTGCTTGAATTGAGGCTGCATCGAGGTGAAATTCTGATGCAATACATGCTACTGACACAGGGTGTGAAATATAAGATTCCCCCCCTATTCTTTTTTGTCCTATGTGAGCTTTCTCACTGTAGCGATAAGCCTCCCAAACTAACTCTATTTCTTTTTGTGGAAGATATACTTTTAATAGCTTGGTCAGTTTTGAGTTTTGGTTATCTGCAGGTAAGAGTGGGGCAGTAACTTTTAATAGTTTTTCCGCCTTATTATTTTGAGCGGTTTTATCCATTTATTTATTAAGCATATTTAATAGAAAGATATTCTTATTAGTTAAGTCGTACTTTTTTTAAGGATTTCTGGTCCAACTAATCCAGCTGCAATCTCTCTCAACGCCATAACAGAAGGTTTATCATTTGAGCCAGCAACATCAATAAGCGGGTCTGCACCATTGGCAAGCTGCCTAGATCTGAATGCGGCTACTAAAGTTAATTGAAACCTATTAGGTATCTGTTCTAAACAATCGTCTATTGTAATTCTTGCCATCTTACATTCCCCTTAAATTTATTTCTTTAACTCATCAATTAAATATTTATGATTTAAA
>Ga0307998_1001312_pt1 | contig 13352 bp, 13 predicted proteins | sample Davwhametageno37_FD_203147 | JGI IMG/M metagenome (GOLD analysis project Ga0307998, IMG submission 203147) | Marine microbial communities from Davis Island wharf, Antarctic Ocean - #37 | ecosystem: Environmental > Aquatic > Marine > Unclassified | place: Antarctic Ocean: Davis Island wharf... | reverse complement strand
TACAGAAGCATATAATTATACACATGCTCCTAAATTTGGAACGTTCAGAACAGGAAAAATAGGATTACAAGATCACGGCGATCAAGTTTCCTTTAGGAATATAAAAATTAAAGAACTATAACAACTGCATGATAACATCAATGACCGGGTTTGGGAAAAGCGAAGCACTCGTTTTAACTAAAAAATTATCTGTTGAAATCCGAACGCTGAATAGTAAAAACATCGACTTAAATTTCAGAGTCCCGCATATCTTTAGGGAACTAGAACCACAACTAAGGGGTTTACTGAACAAAGGGTTAACCCGCGGTAAAATCGATGTTTCTATTTATATAGAAGGGAATAGTGGCACCAACACAACCCAAATAAACAAAGAGGTTATTGACGACTACATTACACAATTACAAGGAATTCATCAAGTGGAAACTACCGAATTACTAAAAATGTCGATTCGTTTACCCAATGCACTCAAAACTGAAAAAGAGGATTTAAGAGAAGAGGAGAAAGAAGCTTTACTGGCTGTTTTTTCATCTGCTCTAGAATGTGTCAACGACTATCGCGAAAACGAGGGAGCAGCTTTAGAAAAAGATTTCGTCATACGTCTTGAAGTAATCAAAAACCTACTTGACGATGCAATTCTTATCGATCCTGAACGTAAAGAAAAGATAACCCTCAAGTTGAAGACTGCACTGGATCAACTGACTCTAGAGATTGACCAAAACCGTTTGGAACTGGAACTAATCTATTATTTAGAGAAATACGATATTACTGAAGAGAAAGTTCGTCTTGCCAATCATTTAGCCTATTTTAATGAAATCATGACACAGGAACAACTCAATGGTAAAAAACTTGGTTTTATCGCTCAAGAAATGGGGAGAGAAATCAATACCATTGGTTCGAAAGCTAATCACTCAGGACTTCAAAAAATTGTAGTCCAAATGAAAGACGAACTTGAAAAAATCAAAGAACAATTGCTTAACGTACTTTAAATGCAAGAAGGAAAATTATTTGTTTTTTCTGCCCCTTCTGGAAGCGGAAAAACGACCCTAGTTCAACATCTTTTAACCCAAGAACTTCCTCTTGGGTTTTCTGTTTCTGCAACTTCAAGAAAACCTCGTAGAGCAGAAATCAATGGAACTGACTATCATTTTCTTTCCCTGTCTGACTTTCAACAAAAAATCGATGCCAATGCTTTTGTTGAATTTGAAGAGGTTTATGCGGGTGTGTTTTATGGAACACTAAAACCCGAACTAGAACGTCTTTGGGCATTAGGCAAACATGTGCTTTTTGATATTGATGTCAAAGGAGGACTTCGAATCAAAGAACAATACCCCGATCAAACTCTTGCCTTATTCATTCAACCGCCTTCCAAAGAAGCTTTAGAAAAGCGTTTACGTGATAGAGGAACAGAAGATGAAGAAGCAATTCAAATGCGATTGTCTCGAGCAGAAGAAGAATTGAGTTTTGCGCCTCAATTCGACACCATAATCATTAACGATGATTTGGAATTAGCTAAAAAACAGGTAGTTCAACAGGTAAAGGATTTTATGGGACTTTGATTTTACAATCTAATTCCTATATTTATACCATGAAAAAAATTGGGCTCTACTTTGGAACATTTAACCCCGTCCACATCGGGCATCTTATTTTAGCAAATCACTTTACAGAGACAACGGACATCGATGAAATATGGTTTGTAATAACTCCTCAAAACCCTATGAAGAAAAAAGATTCTATTTTAGGGAATCGACATCGACTGGAACTGGTTTACAGAGCGACAAAAGATTTTACTAAACTTCGGCATTCTGATATTGAATTTGGATTACCTACTCCAAATTACACCATCAACTCCTTAACACTTTTAGAAGAAAAACATACCAACAAGCATTTTGTACTTCTTATGGGAGAAGACAATTTAGTAAATTTCCCCAAGTGGAAAAATTATGAATTGATTCTGGAACGTTACGAACTCTATGTATATCCTAGGAAGTCTGGTCAACCCATTCCGACTCAATTTAAAAAGCATCCAAAAATCAACTTGGTCGACGCTCCGCAAATTGAATTATCATCTTCCGCCATTCGTGCTGCAATTAAAAAAGGGCAAAGCGTACGAGCACTAGTACCATCAGAGAGCTGGACCTATCTCGAAGAGATGAACTTTTATAAATAACTGAATACTACGAATTTTATATCTTCGTAAAGAATAGCTTCCAAATCTGTTCTACTGCCATTAACCTAAACTAGATTTTTACTATTAGCCTTTTGGGATATATTTTAATTTAATCTGCGAATTATAAACCAATAAAACATGATACTCGAAGTTGCAATACTCAATATAATGGGCGGTTCTGAAATTGATTTTAAAAAACAATTTTAGGATCGCTAGCAAATACATCAGCGCCATGAAATGATAGTGGTTAACATTCTTTGAGAAAATGTATTGAGCAAAAGAATAGATGTATTTAACTGGTCAATTATGACATGTTGAACGATCATACCAAAAATTTCGCCAGTCAAAAGAATACCTCGAATGGAAACGTTTATTTCATCGCTATTACAATCCTTTTCCAGTTGTTGAACACAATGAAGCCGTATTTAAAAACAATCACTGTAATTCAAAATAAAACTATGGAATAATTAACTGCAATAGGTGTCTTTTTAGCCGGCCAAGGATTACTTCTCGGAAGCTTCAGAATTTTCTGGTATGTATCACTTTATGAATATAAAAAAATAAAATTACTAATCTAAACTTCATCCCAAAGAAAAAATCATGCTACGCCCTACTACTATTGTGCACTGTTACTTTTTGCTTGGCACAGGAAGAAACAACCTACATGAACGCACATGAAGAAGTTCACTTATATGGCCCATTTAATATTAATGAATTAGAAGAAGATTCGCTTTATGCGCATGGTTTAAAGTAACGATATGACGAATTCAAGTTAGATGACGAAACCTATTCTTGGTCTAGCGAGCTTAAAGATGTTGAAGTAGACATCTATATGGGTACTTGGTGTGGAGATAGTAAGAAATGGATCCCTAGCTTTCTGAAAGCTTGGGGTAAATTAAGTTTAGATCGAAAAAAACTAAAATATACTGTCTTATACGACACCGATGAACGCTATAAACAAGGTCCAAATGGGGAGGAGAAAGGAATGCATATACATCGTGTCCCTACCTTTATTTTTAAGAAATGGAAAAGAGATAACTTGAATTGTAGAAACACCACAAAATAATTTGCTAACGGAAATAGGCCAGATTGCTCTCTGATTAACATCACAACCCAATTATAAGGCAACAAATTATTTAATGAATCTTCTGGAAGAGAAATCAGTTGTAGAAATTAGAGCTGATCTAAACACGTATTTTTATAAAACCTATGATCATCTTGGTAAAAGCAGTGATTTGAAAACCTTAGGAAAGGTATTTCTCCGTTACGATCGCATTTAAGAAGCGGTATTAGTCTTTGAATTCAATTTTTATTTTTTCCAATACGATCCCTATATCATCGGTAGCTATGCATAAGTACTTGCAGTGCAAGTAGAAACAAAGAAAGCAAAAGAGTTCAATAAACGTGCATTGAAAATTCATCCTGAAAATAAATGGGTTAAAAGATTATATGAAGAATTACAGGAAGAAGAGCTTTAAATAAAATAACCAGCGCTTAAATAATCTATCGCTTTAAAATTTCAATCAATCGCTTTGTCAGCGCTTCCCTACTCCACTCATCTAGTTGTGGAAACGTATTTCGAATAGATTTTTTTTGTGTAACTGCCGTTTGAAAGAAATCCAAAATAGCATTTGTGTCATTTTCATCTAACATTGTTGCTGCAGTTCCTTGCTTTAAAAAACGCCCAACTTCAGAATCCGGATTTCCGATCGAAAGAATGGTTATTTCGGTTGCGATGTACTCCAACAGTTTTCCGGAAATCATTTGAGTTTGTGCTCCTAGAAAAATGAAATTGAGTAAAAGATGAGCCCGCTTCATTAAACCAATAGCATCTTTGTGGGGTAAATATCCATGATATATTACTTCTATTTTAGGGTATTTAGTTTGAATTTCAGATCGTATTTCTTCGGATATCGTTCCCGCCAAAGAGAGCTGAATGGGCAGTGGAGTCGAAATGGAATTCAACACTTTTAAAACAGTATTGTATGGCTGATTATGGGTCAGTAAACCTGTATAGACTACATGAAACACATCCTGAGGTTGTTGAATTTGCACCGACTGCATAAGTTCAGCGTCAAAACCGTTTGGAAGGGCGTGAAAATTTTGGAATGGTGCTTTCAGTTTCAAGTCTTCATGCAGTTTCCCTCCTATGGTAGTTAGCACCCCATTGGCAGCTTGAAGGACTTGAGATTCCAAGAACAAGTCTTTTTTCATGGTACTTTGGCTTCTATAGAGCTCCTTATTATAAAACAGATCAGACCAAGGATCACGAAAATCGACAAGCCAGTTCAAATTAAATTCTTGCTGAAGTTGCAGTCCAACCAAATGTGTAGAATGTGGCGGGCCTGAAGTTATGACATGGGTTATCTTTTCTTTAACAATGATCTTTCTTGCAGCTTTAAGTGCAAAAGGCACCCAACCTTTACGGGCGTCAGGGACAAAAAAGTTTCCACGAATATAGGCTGCAAGTTTTCTGAAGATACTTTTACGATTAACTTCTCCTTGCGGAATTCCTTTGTTTCTAGAACCGCTGATCAGCAATGAGTACCACTGTAAAGGTTCGCACGTATTAGTTTTGATTACACGTATGTTTTGAATTTCTTGGTTTAAAGAAGTATCGAGGACAGCATAGGAAGCTTTTTTCTCATCGACAGTAACAACAATCGATTCCCAGCCTAGTTGCTTTAGATGTTTGGCGAAATACATCCAGCGTTGAACTCCTGAACCGCCCGAAGGCGGCCAGTAATATGTTACTATCAAAACTTTTGGTTGGGTGTTCAAATGCTTTTATTCTAGTAGCAAGATACTAAAACTTTAAGCTTCTTTAATTTTGAATTCGCTGATATCGAATATAGGAAGACTGAGATGTTCTTCCTTCAAAAAGTGGCTCATAGGGTAAATTCAAATGAGTAATGAACTCATTTTGGGAACGTATAATAAATTCAACTTCATTATCAATTAAAGGTATATCACTAAAATCTGGCTTTCCTGTTGGATTTTAATTGGTTCGAATTAATCGATTTAATGTGAGTACTTAGGTACTGTCATTTTGGATTGTTAAATCGTATGCTAAAACATAAAAGAATTTATCTTCACAAGAAATCTTTTCGATAGTGATAATCTCAAATTCGTCAGAACGGAAAGTAAAATTCGCTTCTCCATTAAACTCTAAACCATTACTAACTTGTATAAAGGGTTCATCTGCAAAATAATAAATTTTTTTAGTGTAATCCCAGCTTCCAATAAAACTGAACGGTTTCTAGAACTGGAGGGTTCACGTCTTTTTTGCAACTCACAAAAACAAACGTAGTAATACATAACGCATAAGATATAATTTAGGTTTTCTAAATGTGTATTAAACAAAGTGAATGTATTACGCACTATAAGTTACCTCTTATAAAGGGGAACTGAGGAGCAAGCTTCTCCGTAAAAAAGACTTTTAACTAAGGGTTGTAGTTTTTGAATTAGGTATACAAAGGCACTTTCAGGGATTTCTTTTTCGGAGCAACCTTTTACGATTACGGGCTTCCCTTCGAAAGAAGTTAAATCTAATTGATCAATAGCTTGAAGAAATAATTGATGTTCTAGATTTTGTGAGGAACCCCAGACAATTTGGTTTGCAACACGATTGAGTTGAGCCGTAACCAATAGACTTGCCCAAGCAGGCAAAATAGCATCAGTTGAGCAAGACAGTGCAACATAATGTTCTTGATACATAGACCAATCGTGAGAAGTAATTGCTGCTCTAAATTCTTTTTCTCGTAAAATAAAGCCTTGATCCAGCCATTGACTCAAGTCAATTTGGGTACGAACTCCCTGCACATATAGATCCTCTAGATCAAAGGTAATCAGAACGCTCTGTGCTACTTTATTTACGATTTCATCTTCCATGATTTTTTATAAGAATCCGAGTTCCAATTTGGCTTCATCACTCATCAAATCTTGAGTCCATGGAGGGTCAAAAGTGATTTCAACCTCAGCATCATTCACTTCGTTGAGTGACTTTACTTTTTCTTCTACCTCAACTGGAAGCGTCTCTGCTACAGGGCAATTTGGAGTAGTTAGGGTCATTAAAATCTTAACATCTCGGTCTTCGTTTACAAAAACATCGTATATCAGTCCCAGTTCGTAAATATCAACGGGTATCTCAGGATCGAAAATAGTTTTGAGAACATTGACCACTTTTTCTCCTAACTCTTGGGTATCTAAGGTGTTTTCTGACATAATTAACTAATTTGTGTTTGGAACGCTATGGCGTACATTTTAATTTGTTTAATCATCGAAACCAAACCATTGGCTCGTGTCGGTGATAAATGTTCTTTAAGTCCGATTTGATCGATAAAACTCGTGTTGGAAGCTAAGATGTCTTTTGGGTGTTGATTCGAGAATACCCGAATCAAAATAGCAATAATACCTTTGGTAATGATTGCATCACTATCGGCAGTAAATTCCAATTGACTGTCTTTGAGTTCGGCGTGAACCCAAACTTTACTTTGACAACCTTTAATGATGTTGTCATCGGTTTTGAATTCGGCTGCAATCAAAGGAAGTGTTTTCCCTAAGTCAATCATGTATTCGTATCGCTGCATCCAGTCTTCGAACATCGCAAACTCTTCTATAATCTCTTCTTGTATATCTTGTATGCTCATAATTCGCTAAGGTAATGCTATTTATTCCAACATTTGAATTGCACGTTTCAGTGCCGTAATCAGCATATCAATTTCTTCTTTGGTATTATAAAAAGAAAACGATGCGCGAACAGTTCCTGGGATTTTATAAAAATCCATAATTGGCTGTGCACAATGATGACCTGTACGAACGGCTATTCCGAATTTATCTAGAATACTACCAATATCGTACGGATGAATTTCATTTACATTAAAGGAAACTACCGCTGTCTTCTGCGGTGCTTCTCCGTATATATGAACTCCTTCAATCGCTTTCAGTTGTTCTGTTGCATAGTCCAACAATTCTTGTTCATAAGCAGCAATGAATTCAAAACCAATCCCATTCATATAATCAAGGGCTGCTCCGAAAGCAATTCCTCCAGCAATATTTGGAGTTCCTGCTTCGAATTTATGTGGTAAATCGGCATAGGTTGTTTTTTCGAAACGCACCTCAGCTATCATTTCTCCTCCGCCCTGATAAGGAGGAAGTGTATTCAGTAAAGATTCTTTTCCGTACAACATTCCAACACCAGTTGGTCCACATAATTTGTGGGCAGAAGTAACATAAAAATCAACATCTAAAGCCTGAACATCAGCCTTGATATGAGGTGCAGCCTGTGCACCGTCAAGGAGTACTTTTGCTCCGATGGCATGAGCTTCTTTAATGATTTCATCTATAGGGTTTACAGTCCCCAAAGCATTGGACACATGGTTTACAAAAACCAGTTTGGTTTTTTCTGAAAGTAAAGCTTTATAGGCATCCATCTCCAAAACACCTGTTTGGTTCATGGGAATTACTTTGAGTAAAGCTCCAGTGCGTTCGCATAACATTTGCCAAGGCACAATGTTGGAGTGATGTTCCATAGCCGAAATAATCAGTTCATCTCCTTCTCGAAGGATTTGAGTGTAACCCGACGCAATGATATTAATGCTATGCGTAGTTCCAGAAGTCATGATGATTTCGTGGGCATGAGCTGCATTAAAATGGTTTTGAACCGTTTTTCTTGCACCTTCATAAGCGTCAGTAGCTTCTTGACTCAGCGTATGAACTCCACGGTGGATATTAGAATTATAATTTCGATAATAATCAGAAATTACATCGATCACCTGATTTGGTGTTTGTGAAGTTGCTGCATTATCAAAATATACCAGAGGCTGACCATTGACGGTTCGCTCCAATATTGGGAAATCTTTTCGTATGTTGTTTAAGTCAAACATCCGTTATAAGTCATGTCCTATGCTGACACCTAATTTATTGGCAATCAGTTTGTTAATTCGTAGTTTCAATGCAGGGATTTTTACACTTTCCAAAACATTGTTTGCAAAGGCGTAGGTAAGTAATCCTTTAGCTTCTCTTTTGGGTATTCCTCTTGAACGTAAATAAAACAATGCATCTTCATCGAGCTGTCCAATGGTACAACCATGAGAACATTTTACATCATCCGCAAAAATCTCTAACTGAGGCTTGGTGTTGATGGTTGCCGTATTATCCAACAAAATATTATTGTTCTTTTGGAAGGCATTAGTTTTCTGAGCAATCTGATTTACATAAATTTTACCATTAAAAACACCCACCGATTTGTCAGCATAAATACCTTTATAATCTTGGTGACTTTCACAATTAGGCTGCGCATGGTTAACTAGAGTGTAATGATCTACATGTTGACGATCGCCAATGATAGTGATCCCTTTCATGGTAGAGTCAATATATTCTCCTTTTTGATAAAAGTTTAAATTGTTTCGTATCAGTTGTCCTCCAAAAGAGAATGTATGCACACTTACATGACTTTTACCTTTTTGAGCGACATAGGTATTGTCAATAAGAGAAGCTTCATCTAAATCATTCTGTACTTTATAGTAATCTACTATTGCGTTTTCCGCTGCAAAAATTTCGGTCACAGCGTTAGTCAATACCTTATGCAACACTAAACTCTGATGACGCTCAAAGATCTGAACTTGTGCATTTTCTTCAACTACAATTAAGTTTCTTGGCTGTAATAGCATAGGCCCTTGTTCACTGGTTGAAAAGTGAAGAATTTGTATGGGTTTTTCTGCTACAACCGATTTTGGAATGTAGATATAAGCACCTTCTTTAGTGAAAGCAGTATTTAATGCGGTAAGACTATCGTCTTTTTTGGCGATGGCATTGAAATAGTTTTCAATAGTAACTTTGTACTTGTCTTTGGTAAGCGCAGCAGAAAGCAAGCAAACGTCTATCCCGTCATGGGTAGTGTCCGATAAAAACGGGCTGTAAATTCCATCAATGAAAACAACCTTATAAGTGTCAATATCATATAAAAAATACTTTTTTACATCTTTGAGTTCCGTTATAGTTTCATTTTTAGGGAAAATAGAGTAATCGTTTTTTAATAGTTTTGCTAAGGAAGTATATTTCCAAGCTTCATCCTTTTTGGTAGGAAAACCTAATGCTTCGAATTGCTTCAAACTACTCGTGCGAATTTCGTGAATAGGAGATGACAGATCTAACTGTTCTTCGAAAGCCATAAAAGAGGATATTAATTTTTCTTTTAAATCCATAGTTAATCCACTAATTGTTTAATCCAATCATATCCTTTTGCTTCCAATTCGTGCGCCAATTCTTTGGTGCCTGACTTTACAATTTTACCATTATAAAGTACGTGAACGAAATCGGGAACGATATAATCTAACAAGCGTTGATAGTGTGTAATCACTACCACCGCATTGTCTTTACTTTTTAATTTGTTAACACCATTAGCAACAATCTTAAGTGCATCAATATCCAAACCAGAATCAGTTTCATCTAAGATGGCCAATTTCGGCTCCAACATTGCCATCTGAAAAATCTCATTTCTTTTTTTTTCTCCTCCCGAAAAACCTTCGTTTAGGGAACGTGATAAAAATTTAGAATCAATTTCTAGAAGTGCCGCTTTTTCACGAATGTTCTTCAACATATCTTTGGCAGGCATATCCTCTAAACCTTGTGCTTTTCTATTTGCGTTGATCGCGGTTTTGATGAAATTGGTAACGGTAACACCTGGAATCTCTATTGGGTATTGAAAAGAAAGGAAGATTCCTTTGTGTGCGCGTTCTTCGGTATCAGCTTCAGACAACTCTTCTCCATTAAGGATGATTTCACCTGAACTAACTTCATAATCTTCATTTCCAGCAATTACAGCAGCAAGTGTGCTTTTTCCTGATCCGTTTGGACCCATAATCGCATGAACTTCTCCTGGATTTACTTCAAGATTAATTCCTTTTAAGATTTCTTTTCCTTCTACACTTGCGTGGAGATCTTTTACTGTTAACATAATTTATGTAATCTTATCCCACCGAACCTTCGAGGGAAATTTCTAATAATTTTTGTGCCTCTACGGCGAACTCCATTGGAAGTTTGTTTAAGACTTCTTTACTAAATCCATTTACAATAAGTGCGATTGCTTTTTCCGTATCAATTCCACGTTGGTTACAATAGAAAATTTGGTCTTCACCGATTTTACTAGTTGTGGCTTCGTGTTCTATTTGAGCTGAATTGTTTTTAACTTCAATGTAAGGAAAGGTATGTGCCCCACACTGATCGCCCATAAGAAGAGAATCACATTGAGAAAAATTTCGAGCATTAGTTGCATTCGGATGCACTTGAACTAAACCACGGTAGCTGTTTTGAGAGCACCCAGCAGAAACCCCTTTCGAGATGATCGTACTTCGTGTGTTCTTTCCGAGATGGATCATTTTAGTCCCCGTATCAGCTTGCTGAAAGTTGTTAGTAACTGCGATGGAGTAAAACTCTCCAATAGAATTATCTCCTTTTAAAATACATGAAGGATATTTCCAAGTAACTGCAGAACCTGTCTCTACTTGTGTCCAAGAGATTTTAGCGCTGTTATGACAAATTCCTCTTTTGGTTACAAAGTTGAATACACCACCTTTACCTTGTTTGTTTCCTGGATACCAGTTTTGAACAGTTGAATATTTAATTTCCGCCTCATCCATAGCAACTAATTCTACTACAGCTGCATGCAGTTGGTTTTCATCTCGTGAAGGGGCAGTACACCCTTCGAGGTAACTTACATAACTCGATTCATCTGCGATTACTAAAGTTCTTTCGAATTGGCCAGTTCCTGCTTGATTGATTCTGAAGTACGTTGATAATTCCATTGGACATCGAATACCTTTGGGGATGTAACAAAATGATCCATCAGAAAAAACTGCTGAATTGAGTGCTGCATAAAAGTTGTCTTTTACTGGGATAACAGAACCAATGTATTTTCTGACTAAATCTGGATATTCTTTAATTGCCTCAGAAATTGAACAAAAGATGATTCCTTTTTTGGCTAGAGTATCACGAAATGTAGTTGCCACAGACACGGAGTCAACAACAATATCTAAAGCTACACCTGCAAGGACTTTTTGTTCGTCAATAGAAATCCCGAGTTTTTTAAAAGTATCCAGTAATTCTGGATCAACCTCATCTAAGCTTTCGTATTTATCTTTTTTACTCGGAGCAGAGTAGTATGAAATGGCTTGAAAATCAGGTTTTTTATACTGCACATTATGCCAGTCCGGCTCCTTCATTTCAACCCAAGAACGGTAAGCGTCTAAACGCCAATCGGTCATCCATTCAGGTTCTTCTTTTCGTTTTGAAATAGCACGAACGATATCTTCGTTTAATCCAACAGGAAAAGTATCCGAATCGATGTCAGTATAAAAACCGTATTCGTATTCTTTAGTCTCTAACTCTTTTTTTAATTCTTCTTCAGTATATGCCATAGCATTTTTCTTTTAAAGTGAAAAACTCTCACCACATCCACATGTCCTATTTGCATTGGGATTGTTGAATACAAATCCTTTTCCATTTAAACCGCCTGAGTATTCGAGAGTAGTCCCTAGCAAATACAATAGGCTTTTTTTATCCACAACAATTTTGACATTATTGTCTTCGAAAAGACGATCTTGATCACTCTGTTTTTTGTCAAAATTCAAATCATAAGAAAGTCCAGAACAACCGCCACTTTTTACGCCCACACGAACGTAGTCGTTTATGGGATCGAAACCTTCTTCTTGCATTAAAACAGATACTTTTTGTTTTGCAGTTTCAGAGACTTTAATCATAGATAATTATATTTTTCTAAATAATGTACAAATATAGGGTATTTGGAGCATTATGTCTTACAATCTCGTATAGATATACACTACAAGAAAATATAAAAACTAATTAAATTGGGCAATCACTAAATCCTTGTTTCCATGGTTCCCTTGAAATGGACCGTCGATACTTTCTGTTTCGCCAATCACAATGATTTTGCCTGATGACAATTCAATGATGTCATGGGCAAGATCAAGCGCAGATCCACCTATAGAAATGCTGTTCAATACAATATGGTCTGGCGACAAGCGTAAAATCAACATATCATTATCTCCTTTATTCGAAGACACATCGCCATCGTTACTTCTAGAATATCCTGCTAGCCATAAGACACCGTCTGATCCAGATGATAAACCACGGCCTAAATCAAAAGAAGAACCGCCAAAAGAGTCTTCAGACAAAAGAGCTCCAGAGGGGCTTAATGTTGCAATCCAAAAATCAGAACTCCCCTTGGGAAAACTTCTATTTCCATCGGAACTGAAACTGTTTCCAAATACTACTATGTTGCCTTCAGCATTTTCATGAACAGCATTGGCACCATCTATTTCAGATCCGCCTAACGATTTTTCCCAAAGTAAATTTCCAGTTGGGTTAATCGTTACAACCCAAACATCATAACTCCCTTTTGGATCTGTAATATCTACGTCTACACTTTCAGAAGTACCGACCAAAACAAAATTGCCGTTGGCTAATTCTGTCGCGTCATAGGAGCGATCGTTGCTTGTTCCACCGTAATAATTTCGCCACTCAACAATACCTTCTGAATTGATTTTATGACACCAAAACTCCCCCACACCATGAAGACTACCCGATCGATCTGCCTTAGAATTACCAGCTCCATTTGAAGCGGTTACATCTAAGAATCCGTTGAATAAAGCGCCTCCATCAGAAGTTTTTATAATACTGTATGCGTGATCGTGCCCTCCGTATCCGAAACTGCGTTCCCACATAAAAACTCCTTGTGCATCTACACGTAAAATCCAGTTGTCGTGTTGTCCTTCGTTGTTACTGCCAAGGCCATCTTTGCTTTGGCTGTAACCCAATAAGATATAGCCACCATCGTTCATCTGAATTAACGAATGACCTCGATCATCTCCAGAACCTCCATACGTTTTGGTCCACTCCAATTCTGCTTCTGCATCAAATTTCAAGAGCCAAAAGTCACTTTCTTCTATAATTTTGTCTGTGACATCCCCATCAACACTTTTGGTATTTCCAAAAACAGCAAAACCGCCTTCTTCTGTTTCAATGACAGCATGAGCAATATCTTCGTTGGAACCTCCAAATGTCTTTACCCAATAAGGCTTTCCTTCAAAAGAAGAAAAATCTTCTGGAAGATAGCTTGGGCTTTCGCAGCCATAAAAACAAAATAGTATGAAAATGAAAAAATTAC
>Ga0307998_1001310_pt1 | contig 13365 bp, 12 predicted proteins | sample Davwhametageno37_FD_203147 | JGI IMG/M metagenome (GOLD analysis project Ga0307998, IMG submission 203147) | Marine microbial communities from Davis Island wharf, Antarctic Ocean - #37 | ecosystem: Environmental > Aquatic > Marine > Unclassified | place: Antarctic Ocean: Davis Island wharf... | reverse complement strand
TGGATCAAAGGTCCGCTATATCAATGGGCGCGGGAGGTTCTTGCGCTGCCCGACGGTGGGCGTTTTGATCGTAGTGAACTGCAGGTCATGCTGGATGAGCACCGCAGCGGTCTGCACAATCACACCAAGCAACTGCGCACCGTGCTCATGGCCAAGCTTTGGCTACAAGAGTTCTTTCCCGAAAACAATTAAGAATCACCAGGTGGAGACAGCAGGACCATGGCTGACTTTGAATACTATCTTGCTCAGTTTGTGGATATCCACGGTCGCCCTAAGGCGAAGCTGGTGCCAGGCAAGCACAAGGAGATGATCTTTGGCGCAGGCGCAGGTTTTGCAGGTTTTGCAATAGCCGGCATGGGTATGGAGCCCCATGGCCGGGAGTTCATGGCTATCGGCGACCGTGACTCGATTCGCCCGGTGCCTTGGATGACGTCAACAGCCAGCGTTGCTTGCGATGGGCATGTTGACGGCAAGCCTCATGCATTCGACTCACGCGTGATTGCTAAGAAGGCGTTGGCCGATTTCCGTGAAACGACCGGTTTGGAGTTTTTCACGGGCCTGGAGCCGGAGTTCTTTCTGCTCCGGCCAGGGGCAACTGCTGGTAGCTGGGTCGTTGCAACGGAATCAGAGTCACTTGACAAACCATGCTACGACTTCCGTCACCTGTCCTCGGTGTCTGACTTTCTAGTGGAGTTGCGGGCAGCATTAGGCAGTGCTGGTATCGACGTTTATCAAATTGACCATGAAGATGCCAACGGCCAGTTCGAGATGAACTTTACCTACGCTGATGGATTGCGAACGGCGGATAACCTCACCTACTTTAAGATGGCGGCTCAGGCGATTGCCAGAAAGTATGGCCTGCTGTGTTCTTTCATGCCCAAGCCGTTTGCCGAGCGGTCGGGCAGCGGCTTGCATATGCACATGTCCGCTGGTAGGCAGTTTGGAGATAATGCTTTCGAGGATGCCTCCGACTCTCGCGGCATGGGTTTGTCGCAACTGGCGTACCATTTCCTGGGTGGATTGATTGCGCACGCGCCAGGCCTCACCGCAATTGCCGCTCCCTGTGTCAATTCCTACCGTCGTTTGGTATCACGCGGCTCGCGTTCGGGTGCAACTTGGGCGCCCATCAACATCGCTTGGGGCGACAACAATCGCACGGCCTTTGTACGCATCCCAGAAGGGCGACTTGAGCTGCGGGTGCCAGACGCATCAGCCAACCCTTACTTGCTGACTGCGGCCGTTATTCATGCCGGTCTGGACGGCATTCAGCGAAAGCTCGATCCTGGCCAGCCTTGCAATGAAAACCTCTACCAATTCAGCTTGGCCGAACTTGCTGCACGTGGCATCAAACGCCTGCCAGCAAGTTTGCCCGATGCACTTAATGCGCTGGAGGCCGACCAAACGCTTTGTAAGGGCTTGGGCGCTGACTTTGTCGCAGAGTTCGCTGAGATCAAGCGTGCTGAGTGGGATGAAATGCTGTTCGTGGTGCCGCCTGCGGAATTCCGGCGCTATGTGGATTTTTTCTGATGTTCAACGAAATTCTGTTCTGACCGTCTGAAGCAGAAAGTAAGTTGATGTCCATGACTCCAGACTCGCTCGCACATGTCTCTACGCAGCGCGTTGACGAGTGGCGAGACATCGACAAGGTTGCTTACGCTTACCACCTAGCGCAATGGCTTGAGCAGAAGCAGTCGACCAAACATTTTTCGGAGTTTGTCAGTGGCCTTTGCGCCGAGTCTGATTTGGTAGTCGACCTTGGCTGCGGCGCGGGTGCTGCAACCTACTACCTCTCTCAGCGTCACGCCGCAACTCGGTTTCTCGGAATTGACTATTCGGATGCGCTGGTCGCACTCGCGGGCCATTTCGCTCTCGAGCGGCAGGCTACCAACCTTTCGTTTGTTGAAGGCGACTGGTTTAACCTTGCGCCTCGGGCCGATGTTGATGGAGTAGTGAGCCTGCAGACACTGTCTTGGCTGCCGGGTTTCGAACAACCTTTGGATGCGATTTTCAGCCGACTCAATCCACGCTGGATTGCGCTGACCAGCCTGTTTTACGATGGCGATATCTCGTGCAAGATTGAGGTTAACGAACATGTACGCAACCGGAGTTCTTTTTACAACATTTATTCGATACCGTCGGTCGCGCGCCATGTAGCGAAATATGGTTATCGAATCACTCGCCAACAGCCGTTTGCAATTGATATTGATATCCCGCGACCCGCCAACCGCGATGCAATGGGCACTTATACCGTTTTGTCTAGAGAGAGTGCAGGGGCGCCTGAGACCCGGCTCCAGATTAGCGGACCCTTACTCATGAATTGGCACCTTTTGGTAATTGAAAGAATATGAACGAACAGCCCTTAAGGCCATCGACGTGACGCGGCACGCGCGGATACTGTTGGTTAGCTATGGGGGCGGGCATATTGAAATGTGCCTCCCAGTCATGCGCGCGATCCGCGAACGGTTGCCTGACAGCGAAATTCGTGTGATGGCGCTCACTACTGCCTTCAACGCCGCGCGAGCGGCAGGCGAGAAGCCTCTTGGCTTTCGTGATTTCACGATGCTACCGGGCGGTAAGCGTGCGCTTGCCTATGGCGAGCGGCTGCTTGCTGTGACTAGTAGCGGCCACCCGTCTGTTACGCGCGAGGAGTCGCTCGCATATCTCGGTTTCAATTTTCTTGAGTGGGTCGAGCGTGACGGGGAGGAGGCAGCTTGGGCGCTCTGGGAGCAGGAGGGGCGCAATGCGTTCCTACCAGTCAGTTTTTTCCGCGCGGTACTGCGTCATTTGCTGGTCGATGTGGTGATCACTACCAACTCGCCGCGGAGCGAGCAAGCAGCAATCGAGGCTGCGGTCGAGTTGGGCATTCCGTGTCTGACCATGGTTGATTTGTTCTCTCTACAGGGCGACCCGTTTTTACGCAGAGCTGTCCAGGCCGACTGCTTGACTGTGTTGTGCGAAGCAACTCGCGGGAATCTCATCGCTGCAGGCATAGACGCGAAAAAGATTTTTGTTACCGGTAACCCAGCATTCGACAGTCTCGTGACAGATGAAGCCGCATCGCTTGGAGCGGCTTGGCGCGCTCAGCGCGGCTGGCGTGGACAGAACATAGTGCTCTGGGCTGGCCATCTAGAGGCTGCTCAGTCGCTGCCAGCGGAACTTGCTGGCAGTGGTTTAGGCGATGAGCTACAGCGGCAACTCGTCGAATGGGTTGAGGCGCGACCCAGCGCATGTCTCGTAGTGCGCTATCACCCGAACGAGTGGCGTGCGTTCACGCCGCCTCCGCTGCACCCGCGGATTCACTGGAGTCAGCCTGAATGCGAACCGCTGCTGCCGTTGCTGATGGCAGCCGACCAGGTTGTGGTACAGATCACCACAGTTGGCGTGCAGGCGCATTTCGCAGGAAAACGCATCATTAATATCGGCTATTCGCCTTACGTTCGCAGCACTGGAATCGACTATTCCCTGTTTGGCATGAGCGAGAGGGCTGACAATCCAGCAATGCTGACGACACTGCTCGACCGTGGTTTAGCTGGCGGTACGCCAGTGAGCCGCGCCAATTTTGCGAAACATGATCGTGCCGCGCAGGCCATTGCATCCCATGTTTATGCTCTTGCAAGAAAAAGAAACACCCGATGAGTGCCAAGCAGTCTCGCCAGATTCTGGGTTTGATACTCGCACGCGGAGGTAGTAAAAGACTGCCTGGAAAGAATTTGCGGCCGTTGCATGGTAGGCCCCTTATAGCTTGGACTATTGAGGCGGCTTGCTCATGTCCGGCTATTACCACTACAGTGGTTTCTACCGACTCGCAGGCGATTGCGGACGTTGCAATGCAGCACGGCGCACGTGTTCCATTCCTGCGTCCCGAAATGCTCGCTCAAGACCACTCTACTTCAGCCGATTCGGCAATTCATGCCGTGGAATTTCTCGCCGCACAAGGTGAGGAATTCGACGCCATTATGTTGCTGGAACCGACCTCGCCCCTGCGTGCCGACGGTGACATTGCCAGCACCATCGATATGCTGTTAGAGCGCTGGGACGACCTTGATGCTGTCGTGACCGTTGGGCAAATGCACCGTGAGCATCCGTTAGACATCAAGCGCAAGGACATTCGCGACGGCCTTTCATCTTGGATGCCTGTGGACAAAGGTCAGCCAGACTGCACGCCTGCTTGGTACCCGTATGGCGGTATTTATTTGATTAAGACGGCTATCTTGCGTAGCCAGCGAACCTTCTATCCGGAGCGTTTGGGTGGGAAACGAGTTCAGCGTTGGCAGAATTACGAGGTAGACGACGAAATAGATTTCCTTTGCATAGAGTCGATCATTCGCCATTTCAAAGGACGTCTGCCGGAGCAACTATGAGGGGCGCAAAACATACCATGACCGCTGAACCTGAAGGCTCAACCCAGGTGGATACACGCTCGTACAGTGAACGCCTGCACAAGGTCATTCCTGGCGGTGCGCACACCTATTCCCGTGGTGATGATCAGTACCCGTCAAATGCACCAGAGATACTGGTAAGTGGCAAGGGCGCCTACGTTACAGATTCGGTTGGTCGCACGCTTCTCGACTACGGCATGGGGTTGCGCGCTGTAACTCTGGGTTACGCCGACGAGCGAGTGAACCGTGCTGCGCAGCGAGGCATGGAGCTTGGTGTCAATCTCACGCGAGCCTCGGTGATTGAGTTGGAGGCCGCAGAACGCCTGGTCGGGTTGATTGATGGCGCCGACATGGTGAAGTTCGCCAAGAATGGTTCCAACGTCACTACAGCCGCAGCGAAGCTTGCACGAGCATTTACCGGGCGCACGTTTATCTGCGTCCCACGTCAACATCCATTCTTCTCGTTCGACGACTGGTTTATCGGGGCCACCGTACTCAAGCGTGGTATTCCTGAAACTCACCATGCAGCGACACTATTGTTCGACTATGGCGACATCGAAAGTCTGCGTGTGCTTTTTGATGCTTATCCAGGTCAGATTGCTGGCGTGATGCTTGAGCCTGCAACTACTGTGGGGCCTTGCGGTCACTGCGCGCGTGTGAACCGCCTGATGCCACCGACGTGCAGCGAGTGTCCGAATCGTTCCGACAATTTCCTCGTCCAGGTGCAGGAGTTGTGCGTCAAAGACGGTGCTCTCTTCATCCTTGACGAAATGATCACTGGCTTTCGCTGGCACCTTAAAGGTGCCCAACACTTGTACGGTGTCAGGCCGGACCTGACCACATTTGGTAAGGGCATGGCCAACGGCTTTGCCGTGGCGGCGCTAACAGGCCGGCGAGAGATCATGGAGGTGGGGGGGATCAACAGGGCTGGTCAAGAGCGAACGTTCTTGATTTCCACCACGCATGGTGGGGAGATGGCAAGCTTGGCCGCGTTCTTGGAAACCGTCAACATCTACGAGCAGTTTGGTGTGACCGACCACCTCTGGCGTTACGGTGCCCGGCTCCTAACAGGGCTGGAAGAACTCGCCCGGGAGGCGGGGGTAGAACAGGCCTTCCAGATACAGGGCAACGGGATCTCTATGAATTACGTCACGCTTGGCGCTGATGGCGCGCCTAGCCTTCCTCTGCGCACACTGTTTTCGCAGGAGATGATCCGTCATGGCGTTCTAATGCCTTGGATCGCACCAAGCTTTGCCCATGGTGAGGGGGAGTTGGATCGCACCTTCGAGGCCGCGCGCAGGGCGCTAGCCGTATATGCCTTGGCCTTGGAGCAGGGCGTGGACAAATTTCTTCAGGGGCCCGTGATCAAGCCGGTATTCCGGCAATTTAACTGATGAACACTGCAGCAAACAGTAGCGACTTCCGGCTCGACGGGAAGGTTATCGTGATGACGGGGGCTGCCGGGATTCTGGGTAAGCAGGCCGTCGCTCGATTCATAGAAGCTGGCGCCCGAGTCTGCGCTCTGGACGTTTCCGAAGAGGCCCTAGAAAAGCTGGGGCCGATTCACGACCAACTGATGAAGGTGGCTGCCGACGTGGCCCAGCGTAACTCCCTGGTGGCAGTACGTAAGCGCCTTGTTGAGTTATGGGGTGAGGCCGACGTGCTGTTCAACAACGCTGCGACTAAGAGCGAGAATTTCTTCGCACCATTTGAGGATTTTCCGCTTGAGGACTGGAATGCTGTGATGGCGGTCAACTTGACAGGAGCCATGTTGGCTTCTCAGGTGTTTGGTACCCCAATGGCCGAGAGGCAAGGCGGGGTCATTGTCAACACACTGTCGATCTACGGCATTGTGGCGCCTGACCAGCGTATTTACGAAGGTTCTGAGTACTTAGGCCGTCCCATCAACACGCCTGCCATTTATTCAGCCAGCAAGGCGGGGCTCTGGGGGCTCACTAAATATTTGGCGAGCTATTGGGGTGACAGGGGTGTGCGCGTCAATGCGATCACTCCGGGCGGAGTGTTCAGTGGACAGAATGAGGCTTTCGTAAACAACTACTCTCGGCGCGTTCCCTTGGGGCGTATGGCGTCTGAGCGCGACATTGTCAATGCGATGACCTTCCTCGCTAGCGATGCGTCGCAATACATCAGTGGTCACAACCTCGTAGTGGATGGTGGGTGGACAGCATGGTGAGTTCGGGGGTGTTCGTCATTGCCGAAGCTGGTGTCAACCATGATGGCGATGTGGTGCGTGCTCTGTGCCTATGCGATGCGGCCAAGGCTGCTGGCGCTGACGCTGTCAAATTTCAGACGTTTCGCGCTGCTGACCTCGTGGTGCGCGGCGCCCCTGCAGCCGAATACCAAAGCCGCCAGACGGGCGAGCTGGACCAATACGCCATGCTGGAGCGGCTGGAGCTGACAGAAGCAGAGCATGTACAGATCCTGGAGCACTGTAGAACCATTGGAATCGAATTTTTTTCAACCCCCTTCTCTGTACTCGCGGTTGATATGCTTGTCCGCCTGGGCGTTCGGCGACTCAAACTGTCGTCTGGTGAGCTCACGCACCGCCAGTTAGTCGAACACGCAGCGGCAACCCAGTTGCCGCTGCTGATGTCTACAGGCATGGCCACCATGGAGGAGATCACTGAAGCCCTGGTCTGGACCCGCACCGCCCGCGGCCACCTTGATGGCATAGTTTTGATGCACTGCACCTCGGCCTATCCTGCCTCAGACGACGCTCTGAACTTGACGGCGATGGAGCAGATGCGACGCGAACTTGGTGTGCTGATAGGCTATTCGGACCATAGCCTTGGCATAGAAGCCCCATTGGCGGCCGTGGCCCTAGGCGCATGCGTGATCGAAAAACACCTGACGTTGGACCGCAGCTTGCCCGGCCCAGACCATAGCGCTTCGCTGGAGCCAGATGGTTTTTCCGAGATGGTTCGGGGCATACGGCGAGTGGCCGCTATGCGCGGGAACGGTGTGAAGGCGCCTTGTCCGGAAGAGCAGAACACTGCTCGTGTGGCCCGCCGCAGCGTTGTGGCCCTAGAGGACATTGCGGCCGGTGTACCGCTGCGCCTCGAGATGCTAGGTTGTCGGCGCCCGGCCACCGGTATCGCCCCGCGTGATTTGAGTGTGTTAGCGGGGAGGCAACTGCGCCACCCGGTCGCGAGCGGCACCGTGCTGAACTGGTCCGATCTGAGTCCGGAGCCTAGCGCGTGAGTCTTGAGCACATTGCAGCAGTCCGGCGCGTGCTGTACCTCAGCGGCACGCGGGCCGACTTCGGTCTGATGCGCAGTACGCTACAACTTGTCGCTGCCGACCCTGCGTTGGTACTGGGCGTGGCCGTGACTGGCGTCCATCTGAGCGCTACGCACGGACACACGGTGGACGAAATACATGCGGCTGGCCTGCCGGTGGTGGCAGAGCTACCAGTGGATGTGCTCACGCGCACCCCTGCGAGTATGTCCGCGGCCGTGGCGCATTGCTTGCAAGGTATGGCGGCGCTATTGGAAAAGCATCGACCTGACGTTCTGTTGTTGTTGGGTGATCGGGGAGAGATGTTGGCCGGTGCTATTGCAGCTCTGAATCAGGGGGTTGCTACTGTTCACATCCACGGCGGTGAGCGTTCTGGTACGGTCGATGAGCCAATGCGTCACGCCATCAGCAAACTCAGCAGCTACCATCTGGTTGCTACCGAAGCGTCGCGAGACCGCTTGGTGTGTATGGGCGAAATGCCGGAGCGTATCCATGTGGTGGGTGCACCGGGACTCGACGGTCTGGTGGACCTGGCTTCAGGCACGCGCGAGGAGGCCCTGGCAGCGCTGGATATGCCTAGCGCTCAGCCGTTTATCCTGGTGGTGTTTCATCCAGTGGTTCAGCAGGCAAACTTTGCGTATGAACAGGCGCGGGCTTTGTTGGACGCGCTAAATTTGCAAGGCTGTCCTGTACTGTGGGTGGAGCCTAATGCCGATGCCGGTGCACTGGGTGTGCTGCAGGCACTCGACGAAGGATCTCTCCCCACTGGCTCGCGACGCATCCCGCACCTGAATCGTGGTCTATTCGCCAAAGCGATGCGCCATGCGGCAGTAATGATGGGCAACTCTTCGTCGGGCATCATCGAAGCGGCAAGTTTTGGTACCCCGGTCATCAATATTGGTGACCGGCAGAGGCTGCGCGAACGTAACGTCAATACTGTGGATGTGCCCGCCGATGCTGTAGCCCTGAGCATGGCCTTGCAACAGGCCTTGGCCCGCGAGCGCTACCCGTGCGAAAACCGCTATGGAGATGGGCAGTCGAGTGCTCGGATCGCAGAACTGCTGGCGCGGCTTCCTCTGACACTTTCGGTGCTGGAAAAAACTAATGCCTATTGAAGCTTCCCAGTCCCCATCGTTGCTGATTTTTGGTGCAGGTGGACACGGGCGTGTTGTCGCAGATGCCCTGCAACAAGCGCATGCTGACTGGGCATTGGTCGCGTCTGATCGAAATGATCAACTGTGCAGGGGGGAGTTGCTGCCAGGCATTCCGCTGGCGGCGTTGTCCTCCTTGGAGTCCCAGGGTGGTGCTTTACACGTAGCTATCGGGGACAACCGCGCGCGTGAAAATGAGAGCTTGTTACTCGGTCTTCGTCAGCTAGTCTCGGTGATCCACCCAAGGGCCAGTGTCTCGCCGCACGCGAGAGTTGGGGAGGGCTGCTTTGTGGCGGCCCAGGCGGTGATTGCGCCTGGCGTGGTGCTAGCGCGCAGCGTCATCGTTAACCACTGTGCAGTGGTGGATCACGACTGCAAAGTGGGTGCGTTCACCCATATTGCACCCGGCGCTGTGCTTGGGGGAGGTGCGCATGTCGGTTCGCGGGTCTTGATCGGATCCGGTGCTGTGGTGCTACCCGGGCGACTGATCTGCGACGATGCAGTGATCGGATCTGGCGCAGTGGTGCACCACGACATTCAACAGGCCGGCACCTATGTTGGTGTTCCGGCCAGGAGCATTTCATGAATCAGGCAGAGTTCAACGCCCTGTGCGTTGCACCCAGTTGCACCCTGCGGGAAGCGCTGCTGCGGCTGGACACCACGGCCAAAGGCTTTTTGATGGTGCTCAGAGAAGACGGTCAGTTGGTGCGCACTTTGACTGATGGTGATCTGCGACGCGCTCGCTTGGACGGTCACGGCGATTGTGTCTTGGTTGGTGAGTTGCCGATGCTACCCCCAACAGTGGTACGTGAGGACGCTACTGCCGCGTTTGTGCTCGAATTGATGGATTGCCACCAGATTGATCACATTCCAGTGCTGAACGAGCTGGACCAACCGGTGGATGTGGTATTCCGGCGGGAGTTGTCTCAGCGCATCTGGCTTTCCTCGCCCCATTTGGGTGAAGAGGAAACTGCCTTTGTCGAAGAGGCCTTCCGCACCAACTGGATCGCTCCACTCGGCCCGCACGTGGATGCGTTTGAGCGTGAACTCGCTATGCATGTGGGCGTGGGCCACGCCGCAGCCCTGAGCTCTGGTACGGCGGCCATCCACCTTGGCCTCTTGTTGCTGGGCGTACAGCCAGGAGACACTGTTTTCTGTTCTTCATTGACCTTCGTAGCCAGCTGTAATCCCATCCTCTATTGCAACGCACTGCCGGTCTTCATCGACTCGGAGCCGGATACCTGGAACATGTCTCCGCGGGCACTGGAGAGAGCTTTTGAAGCGGCACGCCGGGAGAACCGCCTTCCTCGCTGTGTGGTCCTTGTCAACCTTTATGGTCAGAGCGCTGACATGGAGGCGCTGCTGCCCATTTGCGAGCGTTACAACGTGCCCGTGCTCGAAGATGCGGCGGAGTCTTTGGGGGCCCGGCACAAGGGGCGCGCCAGCGGCAGCTTCGGCCAGTTAGCGGTGTACTCGTTCAATGGTAACAAGATCATCACCACATCGGGCGGTGGCATGCTAGTGTCCAACGACGCTACGCTCATAGCACGAGCGAGGAAGCTTTCTACCCAGGCGCGCGAGGTGGCACCCCATTACGAGCATGAGGAGGTGGGCTTTAACTACCGCATGAGCAACGTACTCGCGGGCATTGGACGTGGACAGCTCCGTGTCCTGGATGAGCGTGTTCAGCAGCGTCGGCGCGTCTTCGAGCGATACCAGCAAGCACTGGCCGATATCCCCTTCCTTCGTTGGATGCCTGAGCCGAAGGGTTGTCTCTCAACCCGTTGGCTCACGTGCTTCACGCTCGAGGGCGAAGGTGCCACTGCTCAATGCAGGGCTCTCATGCGGTTGATGGAGCGACATTCAATTGAAGTGCGGCCCGTGTGGAAGCCCATGCACCTGCAGCCGTTGTTCAGGAATGCTCCTTATTTTCCCCATGCTGATGGGGTGGATGTTTCTCGCCAGTTGTTTGAAACTGGCTTATGCCTGCCATCGGGATCCAATTTGTCTGAAGCGCAGCAGGATCGGGTAATTGCTCATTTGCGCCGTGTCTTAACGTCGTCTTTGGATACTCGTGCGCTGGCATAAGAACAATCTGCTGGCATTTGTATTGGACTTGGCACTGGTCGCATTCGGCTGGTGGCTTACCTTCTGGCTGCGCTTCAACTTGGATGTACCCGATGAATTCCAGGCCATGATGGTTGACACCCTGCCATGGCCGTTGCTCGGGTTTGGTACGAGTCTGCTGGTATGGGGGGTGTACCGCCACATCTGGCGCTATACCAGCGTGGCCGAACTCACGCGCCTTGTATATGGCGTGGTGTTCGCCGGTTTGTTGTCTGCGTCTGCAGTGCTGATGCTGCGAGTCGGGTCTTTCCCGCGCTCGGTGCTGCTGTTGCATCCCATGTTGGTGTTGCTGCTTCTGGGCGGTGCCCGCATCAGCGCCCGACTGTTGCTGGTCAACCGTGGGCAAAGTGCACCTACCGGCAAGCCCCTGCTGCTGGTGGGTTCGGTTCAAGACGCAGCAGTGGCACTGCCTGCGTTGCGCGGGACGCGGCTGTGGTCGCCGGTGGGTATCGTCAGTCCCATCGCGGCCGAAAAAGGCCGCAGCCTGCAGGGACTGAGCGTGCTGGGAGGTTTGGGCGACCTCTCCCATATTGCTGCGCGCACCCAAGCGGTAGCCGCCCTTGTGGTCTTGGCCGCAGGGTCTGATGCCCGGCGAGAAGTGCTCATGGGTGCTAGCGAAGCGAGTCTGCCCCTTTTGACAATGCCGCGGCCAGACGAGTGGCTGCGCGCTGAAGATGGTCAACCTAGGCGTATCGAGCTGGAGGATTTGCTGGGTAGAGCGCCCGTGGCGCTGGATGAAAAGGGCCTGTCTGATCTCATTGCCGGAGAGACGGTGCTGGTCACCGGTGCAGGAGGTTCAATTGGATCTGAATTGTGCCGCCAGATTGCGCGCTTTGGTGTTGCGCGGCTTGTGTGTGTTGACGTGTCCGAATACGCCATCTACCAACTGGAGCAAGAGCTACGCAGGGTTCACCCCCAAATGCAAGGCCTTTACTACACCGCCAACGTCCGAGAATATGAGCGATTGCTTGCCATCGCTCAGCTCCACCGACCGACGGTGGTATTTCATGCTGCCGCCTACAAGCATGTTCCCTTGATGGAGTCTTTGAACGAGGTAGAAGCCCTGCGCACCAATGTGTTGGGAACGTTGAATGCTGCTCGCGTCGCCGGCGTTGTCGGAGCTACGCGTTTTGTGCTGATATCCACCGATAAAGCGGTCAACCCGACCAATGTCATGGGTGCGAGTAAACGGCTCGCTGAACTGGTCATGCAGTCGGTTGCTAGCGAATGCGAAAGCACGCGTTTTGTGGCCGTGCGTTTTGGAAACGTGTTGGGTTCCAGTGGCTCGGTTGTTCCGTTGTTTTCTGCGCAGATCGCACGTGGCGGTCCGGTAACAGTCACGCATCCGGACATTGTTCGTTACTTCATGACGATTCCGGAAGCTGCCCAACTGGTTCTGCAGGCTGGTTTGATGGGCCAATCAGGGCAGATTTTTGTGCTGGATATGGGAGAGCCCGTCAAGATCCTTGATCTCGCGAAGATATTGATACGGTTGTCTGGCAAAAACGAGCAGGAAATTCCTGTGGTGTTCACAGGGCTCAGACCCGGAGAGAAACTCTACGAAGAGCTTCTTGCCAATGGCGAAACCACTATTCCGACACCACATCCCAAACTGCACGTGGCCAAAACCAGCTCACCGGGCCGCCTGAACCCGGAGAAGGTCTGCAGCGATATCGAGAGTTTAGGGGTTGCCCCGGCAGCTTCGTCGCTGCGTGCCTGGCTCCAGAGTCTGGTTCCTGAATACTCAGTGCGTTGATTCAGGCTGCGACCTGTGTCTCTCGCGCTACTGCGCGATCCCCGTCCGCTCCAGCACATCCCCCACCAGTTCCAGGCGGACCAGGGGGTTGTCCAGCTCCATCAGCCGCTGTTTCAGCTCCAGTGGCACTGGCAGCAGTTCGCACCATCGGTTCGCCACCCAGCCGCAATCGTTCAGTTGTGCTGCAGTGGGGGTGACCAAGTGGGGTATGTCTGGGTCGCGTACCTGCAGCGTGTGTAAGACCTGCGCCAGTGCAGTTGACGCCTTTTTGAGATCGTCCGGAACCGGCACTGTCAGATCCTGTTCGACGTGATCGACGTCAGCAATCCAGAGGCCGTGCTGCAGGTGATGGCGTTGAGTGATACGAAAACGCTGACTACCACGGCATAACAGGGTGATCAGTCCGGGCTGGGGTGTCTCCAATTGCTCGATGATGGCCAAGGTGCCGACGTCGTTGAAGCGTTCTTTCGGCGCGCCGGCCTGGCGCACTTCATGGCCTTGGGTGAGGGCGACCACGCCGAAGGGTGCACCTGCTTGATGGCACTTGCGCACCATGTCCAGATAGCGCACCTCAAACGTAAGCGATCCGCCAACTACGTCTTCCCACAGAGCGTCTGAGAGGGGAAGCTACGTGTCCATGTAGAACAAGGTGGACACGTATGTCAGAGATCGATGCAGAGGTGGTGAGGCGCCT